>Ga0210059_1015598_pt1 | contig 11063 bp, 8 predicted proteins | sample Ectturendosymbi2_FD_188042 | JGI IMG/M metagenome (GOLD analysis project Ga0210059, IMG submission 188042) | Ecteinascidia turbinata endosymbiont from Florida, USA - Sample 2 (SPAdes) (version 2) | ecosystem: Host-associated > Tunicates > Ascidians > Unclassified | place: Key West, Florida... | reverse complement strand
GCGTGATCATTGAACGGACGATAATGATTAAACGTTGGCCATTTACAAGTGTTTATTCATCTTTCAAAATGTGAAGCGCTTGTTTAATAAATTTGTCGTTTTTCTGATTTTTGTCCATTTCAAGCCTTACTTATTTCGTTGTTTTCAGCGGAAAAATATTTTGAATTTACAGATTATCTGTGCATTGTAAAACAGTCAATGTTTTTTGACAAACCAAATTGCCTTTTTTTACATTTGTAAAGAAAAAATTGTTTTCAAAATGTCTCCGCGAGAACAAACCAATTTGCTGCACAACTGCGCATCTGAAGAAGTTCTGACATGTGGAAACAAGTTCTGAATAATCTTCTGTGTGTTTTTTTTGTGGTGTTCTGAACGTGCGGTGTCGAGTGAATTATGTCTTGCATTACTCAGAGGAATTTGATAATTTCTCTTCAAATATTATTATCCACTTGAAAGATTATCATCAGTCCCCGTTTAATCACTTAGAAACAAACACCTCACGTCTTAGTTTCATTACTAGATGACAGTAGGTTTACTTTTGGGGAACGCTAAGTGAACATATAGGCTTGAGCTGCTAAAATACGTTATCTGTAATTCGGTTGCAAACGCACGTTTAACAGCAATATTGCTGTAAAGCTTGATTGGCAAAAGTAGTGTTTGTTTGGCCAGAGGTTTCCATTTATATTCTTCACTGCCGGGCGTGTACCCGAATAAAACAGGCGTTACTGCAAGTTGGTGAGTATTGCAATTTCTTGGCAGAATTGCATGGTTTGGTTTGCATTATCTAATTTGCTGAACCACATGCTGTGCATAGTGGTCCGATCGAGGGAAGGTTGGTCAGCAGCCGGAATTAGCGCATTACAAGCAGTTGACCCGAAATTCAGTGAACAAAATTTTGTTTGAAATGTATCTTCCGCAAGATGAAAAATATTTCAAACTAAATTTGTAAGCTATTTTGCGTGTTTTCGAAAAATAGCTACTACTAAAATCTAATAAACGATGTTTTAGAGAGTTAACTGACATTTTCTTTACTAAATTCTTGCATTAATGCCGCGTAAGCTTTTTCACCAAAAATATTTTGGAATTTTTATTTGTATTTTCGGAAATGGTCCTCTTTACGTAAAGGCGATACTGTATTTGAAAAATCGACGAAGGTTACAAATTTTTCGCTACCCTTACGTTTACACATCTCGCTTTCGCGTCTAGCTTCTCCGTCGATTTTTTATCTTTCATAACTTTTTATGGTTCTCAATACCAAGTTTTCGTGATCCGAGCAAAAGGTGGTAACTACAAAGAAAAACGAAATTTGCAAATAGTTTGTCATGACGCCAACACTGCACTGCCTCTCTACGACGACTATGACATCATAGAGCAGCCAGTTGACCTGAACCAGCTGGGTGATCACTACGCGCAACAAGCAGCAACCTTCATCGAGTCAGCGTCAAAATCGGGCAAACCGTTCCTGTTGTACGTCGCATTCGCTCACATGCATGTACCTATGTCTCATGCTCCGAGGTGAGAACCTACATTTTTTAGAAAATATTTTTGAAAGTATTCATTCGGCGAACGCGCATCACTAAGTTCTTGAAAATTGTGCCAAGCGTTCAAGTAAAGTATCTTGTCTCCGCAAAGGTGACAAGCAAGCGAATCAATCGGTAATTTTTTTTAGAGGAAATCGTTTTCACGTACACTACGCATCCCCAGTCCTGGAAGCTTATTCAAAGGTCTTATTAAATTTGTTTTCTACAAACTATAAACAAGATTTTTGCTAAAATGAAAGTTGTCGGTGTCATGCGTTAGGCTGTTTTCGGTTTTTGATGAAACGTTTGTGACTTTACAAAAATATTGCTTTCATTTATGTCTCGCGCTTTGGCCAGTTGAGTTTGCTGCTATAGCAACTGAGGCTGTAGCGTACGCTCTGAGGCGACCACCAACCAGAGCTCATCTATTGTTCATACGCTTGGTAGAAACATTACGACGTTGTTTTTTTTAAGAATGCTGTTAGCTGCCGCTGCATACCAACCACCACCACCACCGCAACAAGTAAGTTATCCACTCTTCAATCTCCAATAACGGTTGCATGCACGATTGGTCAATACGTTTGGCGGTTCCAAACTTTAGGCATGTAAAACATTTCGTTTTCCGACTCTGGTACGACAGCAGTCGTCGAGGCTGGCATAGCAGCTATTTTCATTTGGGAAGGTCGCATGAAACCATTGCGCTCGACAACCAGAGGTTTCATCATCGCTCAGATTCACCAACTCTACGTCACTTCGCACCATCTATTCGGACACCTTGCACGAACTCGATGACGTCGTTGGCCGAATCGTGATGTCACTGAAGAAGAATGACGTTTACCGCAACACGTTGACGTGGTTTACCGGGGACAACGGCCCGTGGAGTACGAAATGTCAATTTAGGTGCGTGGCCCGTGGGCGAAATGCGCGTGTGTTGCCGTGAAGGTCTTTTCGCTGAGAATCAGTCGAAATTGCTTGAGACTGTTGCAACCTCTTGGTCTCTATCGTTGCTCGCTGCCACAGTGTGAAGCTTTGTGCACTTGCCGCTCGGGCTTTCCGACCGCAACAAGACATTTCCGGTGTCAAGCGAAATTTCTGACCATTTCTTGCGTGGCAGTTATTTCGTTTCTCAAAGCAAAGAAATAAACTTTGGCGATGAATTTTTTGATGCCTGTTGCGAAAATAAAAACTTTCGGTTAGACGTCAGAAATGTCCACAATAAGCGACAGTTCTGGAATATCTAAAAAAAACGTTTTGATTTAGTCTTAGACGTCACTTATTTTCTTTTCTAGTCCTATCCCTAAACCCTAACCTTAAACCCCAATCATCAGTTCTCAGCGTATTTTATATTTAAGACAAAAGCCACCGCTTGCGAAATGCATGACCTGGAATATCAGTCTGCGCATGCGCAGATGGCGTGAAGTCGGCGATTTCGCGAGTCAGATATTTCGCTTGACACCGGTAAATTTCCTCCCCGTGACAGCCCGGGGCATATTAGATGCCACAGCTAGTTGAAAGTATCCGAACCTTGATCTCTTAACGGCTTGTTTTTGTTGATACATGTTCAAAATCTTCTTTTAATACATGTTCAAAATCTTCTTTTCAGCGGAAGTCAGGGACCGTTTCTCGGCACTTGGCTGCGCCAGAAATACGGCGGTGGCACCACGGCCAAGACAACCACGTGGGAGGCTGGCCACAGGGAGCCAACAGTGGTCGTTTGGCCCGGCGTCATGGAGCCCAACACCACCAGTGACGCTCTGACGTCCGCTTTGGACATATTTCCGACCGTGCTCTCTGCTGCCGGAGCCAGCTTGCCCAAGATGCGTCATTATGACGGCATAGACCTGACGTCATTTTTTCGTGGAGAAACGAAGGAAGCGCATTACGTAAGTGGGAATTGTTGTCAAGGTTAATAAAGGCACAACTTGGAATATTGTTTGAAGTTTCAAGAAACAGGACCTCTGGATAATCGATTACTCGGTAATCACAGCATACAGGTGTTACCATTTACGAAGAACGTAGTTCCTCGTTCATAAAAAAATTTGCGGAATTTTTACGATTCGGCCAAAATTTTTGTGCTCTTCAAACAGATGATTTTGTATTATAGAGGCATCTTGTGGTTCTTGAAAGATTGTAATATCATGCGGGTGGTTTTTGTGTTGGTTTGCTTTTTTTCTTAAAAGATTATTTACTGCCTTTCAACAGACCAGATCCCAGGACTTGTTGCCAGAAAAGCTTTATTTAGTTCGTTCGACAACTTTCCTGTTTCGAAGGTTCTCTACCATCCTAACAGCGGCGACACTTTCCCGCTTGGCGAGATAGACACGGTCCGCATGGGGCCGTATAAAGTCTTCTGGAAAACCGGGGGTGTCGATCCCGATTGCGCCGGAAAGCGAGCCCCCCAGGTGTCGCACAACCCACCCTTGGTTTTCAACGTGGAGAAGGACCCAGCTGAGAGCACTCTGCTCACGTCAAAAAGCACGCCTGATCTGGGCCAGGTACGTTGTTCTTGCCCCCTGGCGCATTCTTGATCTTCGGTAGAACCAGAGCTGTGGAGCCGGACAATTTGATCAAAAAAATCAGAAAAAAAACTTGTGTTACTTGTATGACTCGCTTGTCCCACGAAATATGTGTCTGTGGAACCGGAAGCCAAATTTCAAGCTCCGGCTCCACCATCAAAATTGCTTGGACTCCCGCTCCACAGTCCACAACCCTGGATGGAACTATTCGGCAACTTGGCCCGCGTTGTTGGCTTTTTCCTTTCGCCGAGATATTTCGGTCATTTTACCGAGATAGCTTGACAACATCTGTCATTTTATCGTTTTCGGATACGTTTTGCGACTGAAAAAAGCATTACGGCCGAAATGACTGATTGTTTTTCGGTGATTTGAAACAAAATTCGACAAATGACAATAACCCAGCCTGCGATGTACCCTGGTTCACTTCACAACCGTCATCGGTCTGATGATTTGAAGTCGTATTTGAGTTTGTGGTTCTCTACAGTTCACTTCGTGTGTCGCTTCATTCGCTACGTGATGTAAAGCCGTGTTTGTGAAGCAGTAAAAGCTGATGTGGGTCGGTTTTGTGACGCACTGCGACTCTTAAATGACTTCAACCGAATAGATTACAGGCGAATGTCGCTGGTTGGCTTCGCGCTAGTACAGAGGTGCTGGAGTCTTGTTTTCAGCAATTGACGTTAACTGGATGTGTTCTCTAAATGTGATTTTCTCGACGAAAGATGTTTAAGTCGCGTCTTCTTGACCAAGTGTGTTTGTGATTCACGTTGAAGCTTCGCGTTCACCGTGGATGCCAGGTGTCAGTCATTGACCTTCAACACGATGCTTTCAGATAATTCTGAACGCGACGAAACTTCGCGAAACCTTCCTAGATGACGTCACAAAAGACAACACGTCGAAACCGGATTATTCCACGTCATCCAAAGCCCTTCCCTGTTGCGACCCCACTCAGTTCTACTGCAGATGCAAGCGAGATTAGCGGCAGGTTGCATCAGTCGTTATGATTTTACGTACACGCTCTTGTTCTTTTACGTTTAGCGCCGATCGCCAATAAGCAGTCGATTCCATGTTTCGAGTCGATTCACTCAACTTTGGTGTATATCGCCAGCGCACGCACATCAAGTTTTGTTATTTGTTCGTATTCGACCGGGTGTGGTTCATCTCAGCTTGTTTTGGTATGGTTCAAGTCGTTGTAACTTACGCCGATTCTCCAGATATCCTTTTTCCAACGAGTTGTGGAAATAGTCCATTCATGCTGTTGCTGCTTTGAGAATCTGCGAACGAAACCGAAAAACACGACGTTTCTGATTCGGTTCGGGCCTCACAGTTTCTGGTCTCCTGTGATCGTGTCAAATACGATTGATCGCAACTATCTAAAAAAATTGATCGCGTCTTTTGTGCCACCGTTGCGATGTTCAACACACCTCCTCATCTCCTCTGTACACAACCGATCAAAACATTCTTTATAAAACTTTTTGTTCGATTTTGATGTTCTACAGTACAGTCTACAAAGCCGTTTATTGCCTGCACAGCCTCAGTTACTGATTGATATGCAGTGAATTAACTGCGTTGCGCCACCTACCGCTGCGTTTTTTCTTTTTCGACTGCCGTTAGTGCTCGCTTCCTGATTCGCACCGATGAAATTGACTTGCGACATCACAAGCATGGTGTCCAACATTTAAATGCCGCTTCTAGAGCCGAAACAGTTACATCGGCGTTGCCTTCGAATTTTTGTACAGACCGGAGAAGGTGGATGATACAGGACAATGTTTATTGCGCCCGGAAGAAAATCCTGGTGGGAACTATAAGACTATTGTTGATCCCATCAATTTAGAAAAAGAGCTTTCGAGCATCGCCAAGTGAAAAAACAAAATCAAGACGATTAGCGCCATTTCGCGAAGCAAACTGTTAAGGCCTTTTTATGCGATTTAGCAGTCGTGGAAAGATGCAGTAAGCTTGACTTTATTTGCATCAAAAATGAATTAATTACTATAACTACAGACAAATGTAGAAACGCTGCTCTTTTTGCTACTCATGTTGTTTCGTAGCGTTTGCCACCTGGTTTCAAATCAAACAAACATCAAACAAATGTATTTTTAACACCGTGAAAAAAATTTCCTTGAGTGAAGCTTATCCGTTACCGCACTTTCAGTTTGTCTTCTTATTGACCGCCTTTGTGCCTATAGATTTGCCAACTCTCACCACACAGTTTTACACATGATTGGTTCGCTATTTTACACTTGTCCTTTATTTTGCCATATACCTTTACTCTATTTAACCGGTTTCTTATACATTATAATGTAGGCTTTGCCCTGTTTTGTTGTGTCATTGCGCTTCATCATTTTCAAACATTTTTTCATTTTACACTTCCACGTATTTTCTGTGACACGCTGTCACCATTCTGATAACGAGTTGGCCAGCTTTGCATTTTTTTTCTTCGTACGTCATACTACTGATTGTTTCTTGTTATTGGTATGCTACATGTTTTGTGGTTGAAAACATTGCCCTGAAGAAGCCCACTTGAATAGGTGGGCGAAACGTTGGCAGGCAGTAAAATATAATCACCAGAAGAGCTTATTCATCTGTTTGTTTGAAATGTAGAAACGTCGAAATATCTGAAAAGTCTTGGATTTTCCAGCCGAGCACACCTGTTAGTATTTGCTATTCTTCCGTTGAGAACTGGGTTGGACGCATTTTTTGAGATGATGAATATGGACAGCTTCGTTAATGTCTGATGGATGTTACACACACTTTCTGTGGAAAAAGCTTGGTTGCATCCGGATTTTACCTGAGATGCTCTTAAATCGCAAAGATCTGGGAATGGATCAAAATGTAATTTTGCTTCTCCAAGCGAAACTATTTCGTGCTGCTGTGACCGTTTCTCACATGGTTTTGCCGGTCCGTGAATTTGAGGGAACCCAAAACCTCCATGTCCCAAAAATGTGCTTTTGGACCAGTCCATTTTTTGCCAGTTGTTTAGGAGCTTTTCAAGGTATTTGTGAATCATTAAACGCTACAGGGCTTTGTTTTCGGACTCAATTAATTCATATTTTGTATAGAAAGACTTCAAATGTTTTTTTTTTAATAGATACTAGAAAACGTTTTTTTATTGGGTTAAAGTAGATAAAATGTCTCGAGTGGTTGTGGTAGTTGTGGCAGCTGGTTTCACCTTCTGTGTTTTTTGTTGGATGCATGGTTATTTTCTACCACAAAACAAAGTTGAAGACATTCAACCTCAAGGAAAAGTTAGTATAGATTTCTGCGTTGTTTCAGTGTTCGTGTAGCGTGAAATGCTGGTTAAGTGATGTCGAGAAACCTGGCAATTTATTGGATTCACTTTGTTTCGGTATTTATAAGCAGTCAAACAAAACATTCATTGAGGAAATTTACATAAATTTATTTCTATAATCTGTGTAAAAATATCTGAAGCAACTACAAATGACCGCAAAAGTTGTGAAAACATTGAATTTTGGCCTTTATTATCTGATAGACTTCACAGCCAACTCCGCCAAACTTCGTGATCTTTTTTGCTGATGACATCGGTTGGGGGGACTTTGGAGCTAACTGGGCACCAAACAAAGACGTCACGCCAAACTTGAACGAAATGGCAGCGGAAGGCTTGAGGTTTGTTTCATTTGTCTTTTACTTCGAATCAAACAAGCCATCACAGTTTTAGTGATTGAAGTAGTGTTTGTCAAGATGAAGTCAGTTTGGTCGCTCAAGTTCTTGCTGTTTTTGTGTTGATTTGTAAGTAATGATATAAGCTTCTATCACAGGTTGACCAACTTTCATGCCGGCGCGTCAGTTTGTACTCCATCTCGAGCAGCTCTTCTCACTGGTCGTATTGGTTTGAGAACTGGAGTTGTGCAAAACTTCGTCCAATCGTCTGTTGGCGGCCTTCCTTTGAATGAGACTACTGTGGCAGAGGTTCTGAAAAGTCATGGTTACCGCACGGGGATGGTTGGTGAGTTTTCCGTGAAAAAACGAAGCGATGACTGACTTATGGTTTGTCACTTTACGTGTAGGAAAGGCCAAGGTCCGCGCTGTCCAAGTCAGTTGTTCACGAATAAGCGCTTTGGCGGTAACAGTTTTTTAAGGATTTCGCTCTTTCGTCTGTCGAATTAATCCCATAGCAACAACCACTACGTAGTACGTACCCTACATCAGATGTATATGTTCAACGTTTATGTCAATGACACATGTTCGACCCCTCGTTGACACATGTTTGACCCGCCACCTCCTTTCCATCAAGGTTCCAAAATGTTTGTTTTGAGCTCTTTTTCCATGATTCGGTTTTAGAAAGACGTGTGCATTTTTTTGTTAACTACAGGTGATGGTTCGAATGAAAATTTTCTAAGGCTGAGTTTTGACGACTTTAAGAAAAGTAAGTTACTTAGGACTGCTGGAACACAAAATACAACTTAAAATTTCAGAGTCCCTGTCTTACAGTGTGAAATTAACCAAAAGTCCTCCTGTTCTTCAAGCGCTTTCAACTGGCCCACGCCATCAAGACGCATGCGAATGGTTAGGAACGTTTTCCAGGCGTTTATCGGCCGGGAGCACGTTGCAAAAGATGTGGTTTTCAGCAATTAGTAAAAATCGCCGCAAAACATTTTTTCTGCCTCGTATCGATCGGTTCTGAAAAGATTTCAATTCAAAAGCTATTTGAAAACATTCGCAGCTTTGAACATTGACAGATTTTTACATTTATCTGTTCGACTCGTGATGTTCTGCTGTCTTCATTGAATTGAGATCGGTGAACTTCGTTTTTCATCAAGACGTCGAGCTGTGTTACGTGCGTTTCGCCCTCTGAAAAGTAGAAATTGCGGGATGAGCGAGACGAGTAGTGACGCAGCAGCATTAAAAGACACCCTTTTCAAGATGGAACACTGGGTTTGATTCCCACTTGGGTGATACTGGCGACATGAAAACACCACACTTTTACCAGTTGTCATGCACGTCTGCGTATTCTTGACGCCCACTTGGCCCGTTCAGGCGTTTTTTGATTTTTCATGCCAGTTTGGCCACTGTTTTGTTATAGGGCAATGTTTTTCAACGGGGAAGAGAAATGAAAGTTTGGTAAAAAAACAGTATAACCTTTTCTGTATTTTACTAAGATTGTGTTTGAGTAAGAATTGATCATATCTACCGAGTAGCCGAAATGTATGCTCTGATAATACCATAGTTTCTGATTCTTGGTTGCGAAAGGATTTGTTTCCGTAGATATTGACCTTCCCGCGAGTTGTCGCTTTGCTGAAGTGGATTACGATTCACGCTTTTGCAACTTTACAGACTTTCCATGCCTGTGTCAATTGCAAACGTGGCGTCTTTGCTTGTAATACACACATCAAGCATGCTTGTGGCCATTCGAACCTTTGCTCGGCGTTAATGGGGGGTTGCAAGGGGTGCACAGTAAACGAAGGCAGACGTCCGCAGACCACCACTGACACTCTTGCTGAAGATACAAAGCGGAAATAATGCTCCCCGCTAAACTATAGGTAATTACGAGTATTTTCTTTCCTGAAGACTTTCCTTTTCGCTCCGTGGTCTTGAGAAATCACGTCCTTGAAGTCCTCGTTTCTGAAACTGCGGCTACAAAGCCCTATTTCACTTAGTGTTCAGCAAACGAACGTTTTTATCATTTTTGGTGGCTCTGGATGGCGACGCGTCGCATGAAATGTGGAATGCATTTCGTGTTGCTCTGAAGCGAAGCCGACGAACGAGATCTTCATTTGCAATTTGCTTCAAGTACAAATGTTCACTTGCATGTTTCGAGAAGTTTGGGGTGACACTGATCCATTTGATCTTCGATGCTCGTAACGCGCGGCCGAACAGCGTGCCGCGCGCATCCATTGCTTAGCAATGTGATAAATACCGGAAGCACTGCTTACCCGCCCACGCGTCTGGCTGCACTTGTGCTAGACAAGGGTCTTTGATCTCAAAGTAATTCTTGTAGTGTCGTATGGCGCTCCATAGCCCAGTCTTTAGGTCTAAAGTTCAAACCCCACGCGCGGTCATACGATTGATGCAACGGTCTTCTTGCACAGCACGCCGTATAACGGCCGGGGAAGTTATCGGGAACATGAGATGCAGACTTTGTTAAGTGTTATCATCTTGGTCTGCGTTGCGAACGAAATTCGTTTGTGCACGATAAAGAACGTGCGGCAACCTTCGCACCAACATAAACATCGGCGTTGTTGTGCATGTTACCTTGTGCATTGTCCGTATGCTCTTCGTGTACTTTTGTGTGCTCTTTATGTGCTCTTCATGTGTTCTTCGTGTGTTCTTTGTGTGTTCTTCGTGTGTTCTTCATGTGCTCTTCAAGTGCTATTCATGTGTTCTTCATGTGCTCTTCGTATGCACTTTGCTTGCGCTTGAACTCGGCACGCGCAGCCATGACGAGATGGGCCAAGCTCAGACGCCGCGTGCTCGAAGCCCGATCTGAGGGTGTGACAAGGCAGAGTGCAAGCTGGTCGTTCCTTTGTTACCAGTTTGTAACTTTAGTTCAATAAGACCTTTTCGACACTCTAATAAATGTGATGAGCGTTTGGAAATGCAAAGACCTTTTCGGTGGCATTTGGTTTCAACATTATCCGGTAAAAACTTCAGGGAAATTCCTGAATTTCGTCTCAGGAAAAAGGAAATCCTTGAGTTTTAAAGTCCGAACAACTAGCGCTATTTGAACATGTTTGAACAACACATTTTCGGATTACGTGGATAGCAAGTAATGTGTTACATTCAAGTGTTTTGACCTGACTTGTGACAAAAGTATCTGCCATTTAGCAACATGCAGTTTTTTTGACACCGGGTCCAACTGAGGTCAACAACTGGGTACGTTTTTTCTCAGGCAAATGGCACCTGGGCATCACCCACAAGTTTCACCCACGTTCCCGGGGCTTCGACGTCTATTACGGGTTACCCTGGAGCGACGACATGGGCTGCGTTGACGTGAAAGTGTACAATCACCCCCAGTGCAAGACGTGCCCGTGGAACAGCAGCAGAACGGTGGACGGTGGAGATGAGCCAGTTC
>Ga0210059_1015597_pt1 | contig 11063 bp, 3 predicted proteins | sample Ectturendosymbi2_FD_188042 | JGI IMG/M metagenome (GOLD analysis project Ga0210059, IMG submission 188042) | Ecteinascidia turbinata endosymbiont from Florida, USA - Sample 2 (SPAdes) (version 2) | ecosystem: Host-associated > Tunicates > Ascidians > Unclassified | place: Key West, Florida... | reverse complement strand
CTGAAGTTTTTATTGGAAAATAGGCTATAATCAACAGAGCTCAGCTGAATAACAAAAGACATGGACACCAAGAATTACCTTATGCTATACCACATAACATATCAAGCACGAGAATATCTACAGTGCATTGTGAAAAATTTGTGTATTTTGTCCACTTCATTGAACCAAAAATATAGTTTTCAATATGATGGAATTCAAATAGCATTACATAACGCACAAAGCTAGATTTTGCAGCAAGAAAATTGCAAATATGGAGCAGAACCAGCAACTTAATTTTCAAACACTTTAATTGCTTTCCTTTCAGAGCACTGTAGTTGGTACTCCAACCAATCTCAAGCCTTTGTACACATGAATATCACCGGAGTTGTTTTCCCAAATTTAAGCAAACAAAAAAGTGAGTAACTTTTAACCATCATAACTTTAGTCGATCAGACCAATTTTTAAAGATTTATCCACACTGTCATAAGGAAGTAATTCTACCAACTCAAGTAGTCTTAATAAATTCTGAGATAGTGGATTTTTCTATTTTTTTAGAAAATACCTTCATCTGTTATGTGGCACCAAAAGGAGAAAGAATCACTATAAAAACATTACCCTTCTTGTGCCATCAGCAGATTGATGTATTCTGTGCAGCTGTGGTCCAAACAAGAAGTTTCTCAAGCGTCTTATCACTGGCATCCCATTTGTGATTGTGTTTCCAGTTTGCCAACCAACACCTTTTCTAGAAGATATTGCTTTGATTCTGTATTAGGTTGCAACAATCTAAGACATGGCTGTGCATGAGAAATTACAGAACATAACAAAGCTCCTAAATTAATGGAAGGTAAGAATGTAAGCCAAGCACACAGAATAATTTCTACGTCAAACGTATCAATTATACTATTGAAATTTTGCAGGTTTTTCATTTATATTGTAAACTCTTTACTACGGCTAGCAGGTAAACACCAAGCATTGCTGTGGGCAACTAAGGAGTAGTACATGTCTTTAGGTAATGACAGCAAATTCTTTCAGTAATGACAGTAAATGCAAAAAAAATTTGTGAATGAGATAAAAGAAAAATCTTGGAAATAAAAATTAAGTTTCAGAGCATAGATAAGATCGTAATATCGGGATGACTTTTTGTTCTAATTAACAGTATTCAATATAACATATCTCTTGTACCTCATTCACATGAGCATGTTTGGACAAAACCATGTCATTTAAGAAGTTCCTGAGATGAATAATGTCAGAAATTGTTTGATAGAGTTCCAAATAATTTATGATTGAGAAAGGGAATAGCAGTAAGTCTGAAACTTTAGTGTGCTAATCATGCATATATCATGTTTAAAGCACACACACAATGACAATAGACAACATGAAATTTGCACAAGTGGGTGAAAAGCTTCAATAACGAGTTTGTTCTACCCATCATTTTTAAAAAGCAAGAATTGTTTTAGTTATTTTGGTGATCATGAGTACTTTCCACATGTGGCACTGCACTTTCATTGGATCACACTGTCAATTATATTACAATTCTCATTTTCACGATAGACTACACACCTTGCCAAAACAGGAATAAAATCACTCAGAAAAAAATTAGTTTTTTAGCAGGCTAAATTCTTAATCATCAAGAAACATAGAAACAGAATCAGCAGTGATTTGATCTTCCACAAGTTTTTCATTTGGTCTTCCCCAAATCATTAGAGTTGGTACTCCAGTCAACTTCAAATCTTTGTGGAGTCGAAAATCATTGGACCTGTCTTTCCAATAATCTCTGTCTCCCACCATGCAATACAAAAAAACCAAATTGTCTCGGCTACTTAAGCTATTAAGTGCCTCACGAACAATGGGTTCTTTCGTCACACAATCTGGGCACCAACTTTTCCCAGAGGCATCTTTGTCACCACAAAACAAACATAGTATTTTCTTATCTTGCTGAGACAAGGTATCAACTTGTGATATGAAGTCAGAAAATCCTTTAACATTCACCTCTTTCACCATTGTTGCAATACAGTATAAAGATGCAAAAACAACAAAAATTTATGAACACAACCTAGTAAACAAAGATGTTGAAAGATCTGCAATAGCAATGTTATGTCAGCTTTGTGATTTTGGTGTAGTATAATATATCAGCTTCCTAAATGGCAAGAAGGTGGAAAGATGCAATGCATGTGCAAGATGGCTGCATGTAGGAGGTGGTTTGGTTAGCAATTAACATAGTTTTGAGGTAAAAGACACAATAAATGCATAACCTTTACACATCAAGAAACGAAAGAAAGCATTCTTGATCTAATCATAGCTCAAACATCTGACAATAAAACCAAAGAAAACCTTGAAACTAATTGTGATGTACACACAGAGAACAATCTACATCAAACGACTAGTTCATCGCTGTTTTATTTTTTTTATAATCAAAACTTACAAGTGATGATAACAGAAGTACATTAAAATATTTCACAAAGTTCTTTCCACATAGTTGCGCAAAGATATTATTATACAAAAGCACACACTGAAATGAATTTTGTTGAACCTATTGCTGAAAAACCCGTTACATCAATTAGTAAACCATACAAAACTCAATTATAACATGATATTTTTACCTATGACTAGCCACATGTACCATATTTATTTGATTGCAAGCCGCGACTTACATTGTTTTTTTCTTATGATTTCATGCAGCTTATGATCAAGGGTAGCATACGTTTTTTTCTTCACCTTATCTGAAAGTCTAAATGGTGCACAATCTTTCCTTGGCTACACTTTGTCAATGAAACTCTCTTTCTACGTTCTCTTTCTTCTCTTCAGCATCACATACACTCCATCGCAGGAGGGATTGTGATGAATAGAAAGCAGTTGCGGTGTAAAAATCAATACCAGGGTTGCCAATTAACACCTTCGATACTGTGGTACAAATTTATTCGTACTTTCTTGCCATGGCTTGCCTGCCAATGTTCGAACATATATTTGTACTTCTGATCCCAGGCCAACCTTTGCCTCCCAAAGTGCAAAATCCTGTTTGCACAATGGGGTGCCAGAGATTGACTCAGGTGAACGTGAAATCACTCTCCAAATGTTGCTCAAAGGCAAACTCCAACTCCCATACTTACAATCAAATTCCCAGTAAGCTTATTTGGAAGTGACTAGATATACGCCTGTCCCGACGCGATTCAAACAAAAGGATCAGTTTGTCAGTCAAACTGTGTGGATCGTATAGTGTAATGGTTATGCGCTATGCCTATGGTTTTTGGTTCGAATCTCACCTTGCCGACTTTCGTTTTGTTTTTTTTCTTTACTTTTTTTTAGGCTTACGTTCACGGGTTAGTGTTAGGTTAGAGATAGGATAGCGTTAGGTTAGCATTAGGTTAGGATTAGGTTAGGGCTACGGTTAGGGTTTATCTTTTACATTTACTTCGTTTCTACCAAGCCTACTGCACTCTTGTCGTGCGTAACTGTTACGTCACAGGTGGCATATTCATAAGTTTTCTTATTTCAAGATCCATAGGCGTATCTATAGCCCAGTGGTTCCCAACCTTTTTCATCTCGCAACCCCATTTGAAAATATGATATAAGCTCGCGACCCCATTTGAAAATATGACATAGTCGCTCAGCCCCAGCCATTAACTGCAACATTAAGGTATTCAAATAACAACGACAAGATGAAAAGCACATCATTTTACATGGTACCCTACATCCACTGTATTTACATTCATATGAATAACTAACAGTACCCATGCTAATCAGTAGGACGACTGTGCTTGCAGCCATGCAACTTGTCTTGGAATTCGTGGAGACGTATTGGTGATAGCTAAGCTCATGTCATTCTAAATGTCCGGTCTATTCTTTGTCTTCTGTTTTACTGTAGTGTGAATAGGGGTTGAACAAATAGCCTCACAGACAGGGGTAGATATTAGAGTTTAGGGGCCTTAGGCAAACTCTTAGAAAAGTTCCCTAAAACAGTTGTTGAGGAGCCCCCTTTGGCACGTTTGCAAATAATTGTTGCTTTATTTCAAAAAGCATATAACTTGCTTCAGATCTTATTAAATGTGGCTTTAAAGTAGTTTATAAGTTTTTGAACAGGAACGTGCAAAAGCTTGTTTTTTGCTGAGACCTTTCGGTCATCTTTCTTGCAATAGTATTAAAACTTATTGAAACAGTATTCACTAACCAGATATTTTGGACATTATGACTAAATTAACTTAATTTGTTTGGTCGTTTCAAACTAAATTCGGTCAATGACTGGAAAAAGCCGGGCAAAAACCAAGTGCGAAACTCTCAAATGGTACCTGTGGAATCTGTGAAAAAAGGGGGACTCAAGATACTATTTTTCGTTCACCTCCTCTCGCCGCTCCTATGCTCACAGTGGTAGGTTGAAGCAAATGGAAACAGACAACAAAAAGGGAGCATAGTTGGTTTGGTATGGTTGCTGCGTAGCGCACCAGGACTGCGTCCGGGATTTTTCCGAGAACAACTCACGCGGTTAGGAATCATTTCGCAGTTGCAAATAGGCTCAATCGTGAATAAAATAACCATTTCATTTAAAAAGTGAATACAACATTGTTGCAGCGAGTTTCCATTGCAGGAAATGCAAGAGCATAATTCTTTTCTTTGAACCGCAAATTATACTATGTTAGAAAGTTACCTTGAACTTTCATGCACATCACTATCACTTGTTAGGCTTGCTGGTAATATCCTGCCATCTATCAACTATAAGGCTGCTTTTTGCTAGAATCATGACCTTGAACCATAACTTATACAAAATAATGAATGTAAAAGGTTATGGAATTATAACGATAAAAATATCGATTGAGCTTAGTTGGAAAGTATTCACAACAGGACAAATGTTTACGAGGCTGACACTTTCAGCATCACTGGCCAGCGCTTAAATTTCTATAATAGAGCCCTGCCTGGGTTAAAATTTTTTGTCTGCTTCCTCCCCGCATTCGCAGAATTTAAACCCGCCACGCTGGAGTTTGAGAAATCTTGCCCGCTCCCGCCTCGCACACTTCAAACTCGCACCCGTGCCCCTCCTGCACTTTTTCTATACCAATCCCGCGCCTGTCTGAGAAAACTACTAAAAACTCATCACCCCTGAACACATGTCTAACAGGCAGCAAAATCAAGCTGATCATTCTTTTCATTGGCAACCAAAACAAAATTTTTCCACAAATCTGATCTACCGCAGATTTGAGGTGATAAAAACTATGTTTCATTCGAGTTGTGACCAGGTGTGCGTTAAGCGCTGTCTTATCCATTTAGAAGGGCTACTAGACTGAATTAGTCCTTACCAAGTAGGACGGTAGCATTAGAAAATGGAAATGGGGAAATGTTGACTTGCCTAGTGCCTACCACATGACAAGAGCGTGCGCTAATGTTTCGCAACAATGGGTTGTTACATCAAAATGTAATAATTGCTCTGGGCTTACTGGCCTAAGCGCAATGCTAGCAAACAACTTTAGTACATCCACGTTTTGCGATTTTTGAGCTGATTAAGTTCATGTGCTTTGGCTCCACATTCAGTTGCCCGCACAAATAATTTCCCATCCTGCACCCGCCCCGCATGCATAGCAGTACGGGTTCCCGCACCTGCCCTGCAAATGCAGGTACCCACAACCCGCGCGGGTTAACCTGCTCCGCGCAGGACTCTATTCTACAATCAGGTTGACTTAAACTGTACAGGAGAATCTAATAGGAATTATGATGGAAATAATGTGAACATCACAAAGATCTGTCCGTGTTTCGGTTTTTCTGATGTAACAAAATGTTGATATACGAAGTTCTAAAAATTTGAGACTTCAGCAAACTATTGAGGCTGCTGTTCGTGACCCCACAAAAACTCCTCTATGACCCACTTTGGGGTCGCAACCCACCAGTTGGGAACCACTGCTATAGCCACTGCCTTTTCTGTAGACGTCTGACAATTTTTCTTGGCCATTTCGGCCAAGGTTAGCAATGGGGAATTTTTTGGTCATATTGGCCATGAATATCAACAGTGAAAGTTTTCCTGCAGCAATTTAGCAGGTTGACTCCATGGATAAGTTAAATTTGGAAGCAACAAGCATTGATCCAAATATTTCATATTTTCAATTTGTGTTTGTTTGCACATGAAACACTACATCACTGAGGATATGGCTAGGCCAGAAATTCTCAAAAAATCACACAATAAGTCAGCTACCTTGATAGCACTGTAAAGTTTAATATTTTCATGCATCAAAATCGCACTAAATAGTGCTCAGCATTGGCAACATCATTGATTTTAAACTTTACAAGCCAAAAGCCTTGCAGGAATCTTTTCAATTTCGTGCTGGTTTGCTCATGAAATTCTGCAACATCGAAACCATTGGTAGGCTACAATTCATATGAAACTTGTGGAAAAAGACAAATTACATTGAAAACGCCGGCAGTTTATGAAACTTCAACGAATTTTCAAAGCAATAAAAATTCTACCAAACAAAAGGCATTCATACATTGGTGAGGCTGATTTTGCACTTTGCAACAACCACAACGCCAATTTTTTCACTTTCGTAACAACAGCCAAAGCATTTAGCAAGACAAGAGAATAGTCAAAGAAAAGTTCTCACAATAAATCAGCTATTGTGACTGGGCTTAACCCCCTCTGGCCACTTTTTTCACCAAGCTATGGATTAATTTCAGCCATCATCCCTTTCATACCAAGATTATTCCATTTGCAATAACAAGATCCAGTGGGACTGAAATTTAGGTTTCAACAGTTGTGAAAATAGAAAAAATGAAAACACCACTACTTCTCATGATTACAGTATGTGTTTGGGATAAAATTATATTCCATTAAAAAACATTTTTTTTCTGTTGTATCTTTACTCATTTATTATGTAATGAGGTCTTTTTCTACTCCGGTTACGTCATCACACATCCGTTACAAAATATGTGTGGTGATGGACATCCGTTCTTTACATTATACCCACAATTCGCATGAAACTAGTCATAGGAAAAGACAACATCCATGAAAATGTTGGCAGTTTTCAAACTTTAATGAAATTTCAAAGCAATAATAATTGCACCAAACAAAAGGCAATCACACATCAGTGAAGCTGATTTTGTACTGTTGTGACAATAACAGTACTAATTTTTTCACTTTCATGACAACTGTCAAAATATGCTGATATAAAAGGTTGAGTGACTAAACTGAGGTTGATTTGCCTGATTTGAAGCTATCTGCTATTGTCATAAGTTGTTTTTGAGCTTCACTTTGTGGAAAAAGCTTGTTTTGTTCTGGACAATACGTAAGCTTGCAGTTAGCTGTTGTGTGTGGTTTAGTGAGTCATTGTTACTGTATGAAATATTATTCAGAGCTAATGCTACGTTTTACTGCTTTATGTACAGACACTTGTAAATACTACAAGATCCCACTAAGATCACTAAGATTAATAACATCACTAACATCGGAAAGATCACTAAGACCTCTAAGATTGCCAAGATTACAAAGACCATCAAGATTACTAAGATCGCCAAAGTAAAAGAGAAACATTAAAAGAGAGACTTCAACACATGAAGTCACAGGTAGTTCAATATATATAACAAAAAAAAACAAAAACGCAATAGACATCAACGTAACACAGATGATGGTGGGCAAGCAATGGGTGAAGAGATGAGGCATGTACAGATGAGCAGGTGAGGCAAGCATATAGGTGAAGAAAGCAAGCATCAATAATGGTTATGAGGCAGAGGGCAAGGCATTTTAGTACAATATTTCATTGCAAAAACAAGTAGCATGGGCGGAAAAAAGTGTTTGATAGTGCCCTGATGGGATGCTGTGGACTGTGGCAGAGGTGATCACGGAGCCGGAGTGGACTCCGGAAAGAGTCTACAATTTTTGCTGAAGCCGGAGCAGGACCTGGAGCCGAATTTTTGAATGAAAACCGGACCCGGAGCTGGAATGAGAATTTGAGTTTTTACAGAAATTGAACATCTCATTTTATCAAATATGAATTTTCTCTGAACGGCTGATCGCTAGATTAATAAATATATTCGCTCTATCCTCTTGGACAAACTAGCTGGTCATTAGTTCAGGCTGTTGAGGGTGAGGGAGGGTGGCAGACTGGCGGTCTCTTTTCTGATCTGATTAGTGCATTGCTTATGCTCAACTGTTGTATCACAGGACATCAGTTACTGGAAGTTTTACCTCTTTGCTGGGTCGTGTTTTGAGCAGTATTTGTAATTTGTTAGTGTCAGTGAAATGTAGAAGACAACAATGCATATAATATGTATCTTTACAATGCACCAACGTCAACAGCAGTGCAGTTTCAGTCAAGCTAGCAGAAATACAGTTCAGGCTATTCCTAAACATGCCATTATTATCTTGCAAGTTCAAATACAATAAAGTGGTATGAAGTGTTTTCAATATAGCCAACGTGGCTTTGTTTGTAGAGGCTAAAGAGAAAAGACAGCAGACAGCAGTAGTTGTCTTGTTCTTGTTTCATTGTGTTTCAGCCTAAATCACAAAGTGTTAAATGAAAAAGTTATACATGACTTAGTTCAGATCAGAGATGAAAGAGTCAAATGAGATTTGGTTCACATGAGAACTTATGATTCTATTTCTTGGTTTCAAGTTTGGTAGCATGGGTGTATATTTTGCCTCATGAGGCAAAATGAGATATGTAGTATGATACACAAATGCAAAATGAGTTAGGATTTAAAGTTAGGGAAAACATGCAGTTGACCAACACAGCTAACAAACCACTACCCGCTTGCCAGCACTAAAAGCATGACAATGCTCATCCATATTGGCCAAAGGCAAACTAGTTCAAGCAGTTATTTTACTTCATGTGCCACAATACAGTAGACTCCGCTATCAAGCTTTCGGAGTGTAAACAGGAGTCAGAGTGTTAATTTCCAACAAGCTCCGGAGCAGGAGCTGGAGTCACTTTTTTAGGAACAGGAGCAGGAGTCCAAAAAAGTGACTCCGATCACCTCTGGACTGTGGTGTGGTGTTGAACGGATCGGAGATTTTTGCAATCCTAATCCAGTATCGTCATTGTGTAATCCAGTCCGATCATAATCCGGTAATTTTTTTTATTTTTTGATACGATGTTTTGTTGTTGGCGCTTTGGTTTATAACTGCAATGGTCTTGTAGCACCACGACTGAGTTAATACAATTTCTGGTTTCATTTCACTCGGTATGTTTTTGTGTTCTGGATGTGTTCCCTGCTGGTCTTCCACACACTGTGCGCCTGGTAAGAAGCCTGAAGTATCAATTTACAAGGTCTTGGTAAGACCCGGCCGAGAATCGAACTCCCGACCTACCAGCACGGAAGCGGACGCACTTACCACCAGACCACGGACTGGTTCTAATCCGGTAATACTGTCCAAATATTTGATCCAATCCGATTTATATCCGCAAAAAAGCTCTGATTAAACATCTGTCTCTGACTACAGTGATCAACGCAGTTTGGATATCCTGCTCCGGTCAGTGTTGCCACTCTGTCGTTGCAGAAAAGTACTAGATTTCATGATAAAAAAGCATTAGATTCACAAAAAAAACACTAGATTACAAAAGCAAACTTGCACACAGTGAAAATGCCCAAAAAACACGTTGCACTGCCAAACATAGACATTGTGCTACTCATTGTAAACCAGAGACAAAGAAAGCGGAAGAAAGCAGCAATGCTTGTGTTTGTTTGTACAGGTCACTGAAACATTTAACAAATGACCAAGTGACTTCGCAGCAGTTTAACTCAAAAAATATTATAATGTCTTGTGCAATTTAAGATTTAATGAGGTAGGATTTTTAGCAAATTACAATTGCACTAATCAAAAAATCTCAATTACATTTCCAAATGCCAGTAATGGAGTCTCGAGAATTGGTCTCGGTCTCGAGACTGGTCTTGAGACACATTTTGGCGAGTCTCAGTCTCGAAGGTTTCAGGTCTCAAGACTTTTAATATTGCAAAGAAATGGTTTATTAAAAGTTCTATAATTCAAAGATTTTTTGTTTGTCGTATTTGCAGGAAAGAAACAACCAAAACACTGCAGAAAAATGCCAGAAATTAAAAAAAAATCATTTAAGAAATGATGACGACATTTTTTTTAATTTCGGCAAAATGCACAAATTTTGAAATGTCGAGTCTTGGTCTCGAACTTCAAGTCTCGAGTCTCAGAGTTTTGATGAAAGTCTAGGTCTCATCTCGAAATTTTAACCTGGTCTCGATCTCGAAGGTTGCGGTCTCGACTTCATCACTGAAAATTACACAAAACCTCTTTTGTAGGGCCTCAGGAGTTTCAAGTGAATTGCGATATTTCACAACACTGTGTTTTCATCATAAACAAAATTGTGCAATTGATTTGCATTCAGCTCACTCATGAAAAACACTAGATAGCCATAAAAAACACTAGAACACAAGATGAAATGAAAAAGCACTAGATCTAGTGGAAAAACACTACGAGTACTGGCACCACTGGATCCGGTAGAGTTTTTTCAAAATCCAGTCCGAACCGGATCCGGTTCTGAATTACAGAATCCCGTTGAATCACGATCGGAGAACCGGATCATGTTCACCACTGCTGTGGTGGTGGACTCATACGGCATACAGTGGCGTGTAGAGGGGGGAAGCGAACGGGGCGACGCTCCCGGACATCCATAGCGTGAAATTATATAAATTAAAATGTTCAGAATTTTAATGCTGTAACTGCATTATTTTTCCTGTTGTAAGGCAACTAAAACAGGCTGCATGGATTTAATTTTTCGAAACTTGTTTTTTTGTCAACAGTACTTTTTTGCGTCTTCAAATGCCAATAATTCTTACATTTTTCAATCCCAGGGACTTGTACTCTAGGTGTGCGGCGCATACCCAATAAAACTGATAGTGACGTGACTTTTCCTAGATCGTGCGATCAAGGGAAAATCACAAAGAAAGGATTGAAAGATAATATTCGGGACGTTTAATTGGTTTTCTGAGCCAAACTTAAAAACTGACCTATTTCAACTTGAAGATGGCGTGAAGTAGGAGATTCATCCCAAAGCTTTTCGTCTGACACTCTTCAGGGGATATCGTCAGAATGAAGTGGAGATACTACCGAACTGGTTTATATACAGAGAAGAAGAGATCTC
>Ga0210059_1015596_pt1 | contig 11063 bp, 7 predicted proteins | sample Ectturendosymbi2_FD_188042 | JGI IMG/M metagenome (GOLD analysis project Ga0210059, IMG submission 188042) | Ecteinascidia turbinata endosymbiont from Florida, USA - Sample 2 (SPAdes) (version 2) | ecosystem: Host-associated > Tunicates > Ascidians > Unclassified | place: Key West, Florida... | reverse complement strand
ACGAAGACATGCTGTCTTCCTTCGATATTTTTGAGTTCCCGTTTGTTAGTAAGAAACTCGTTTCTTTTTTTGTATGACACAAATCTTGCAATGATTGGGCGTGGATTCTCATTGTTTCTTCTTTTTTGTCCTAGTCGATGTACTCTCTGTATTTCATTGTCTTCGAGATCGATTTCGAGCTCATCTGCTATTTTGAACAAGACCTTTTCCCCATCATCGTTGTTTTCTTTATTTTCTTCTACTCCATAAATAAGAATATTTTCTCTTCTGATGTATTGGTCTTGTCTGTCAAGTTGGAAGGCAAGCAGATTTGTTTTCTGAACCATCTTATCGCGTAGTTGTTCATTTTCTTTTTCAAGCTGATTCAACTTATTTTCATATTCAACCATCTTTTGTTGTATTCCATCTAGCTTATTCTCAATAGTTGTTAGCTTATCCAGTCTTTTATTCTGAATGAGCATTGTTTCTTTCAATTCCTCGATGCCTTGCCAGAGTTGATTGAAATTTTTCGACCTTGACATCCTGCTTGGTTTCTTTATATCCAATATCAGTATTCAGCAGCAAGTTGCATATTGTTTTATACAGTATTAAGTTAGATTATTACGCACATTATTACAACACTATCCCCCTGTCTTATTCAAATAGAATATAGAAATTCTCTTCATTAAATTTCCGTTATTTCTAGCGTTTTTGTAGGGGTTTAATTTTCGGATATATACACTTTCATGCGGGGCCTTGTTGACGCCCTCAAAAATCGTCTAGTTGTCAATCTGATTAGCTGTACGTAAACTCCTTTGTTATAGTAACCACATATTTTACGGACCAAACAAGCACAATCCATTCAGTGGACACAAGGTTTATTTACGCCGTTTTAGATGTCATTTTCCAAGCAATGCAAAATTATAGTGTTTTAATCCTCTCTATGCTATAGGATAGGCTGATGGCAAACAGCATGAAGACATGTTTGGCACAGCAAAGTATTGCCGCAACACCCTTACCTAAACATATGAAATGAGCCAAGTATGGACACGTTTTTCCAAGTAAAAGTCACGAGACTGTTCTAACTGAATTAACTAACATATAGAGCTTCAACATGCAATCTCTGTCTGCAGGCAATCCAGTTGGTAACAATCAAACATAACATCCAATACTGACAATATTGCTTTTCATTGGAGTGTTCTGCAGTGTCTGGGGGTCTTGCGTTGTTGCGAGCTTTTCGTCAGTGGAAGATTGAACATCAAGTAAGCACTGTTCTTTTTTTTCATTCGTTTCTTGTAACCATAGGCGTAGCCAGGGATGGCCAAGGGGGCCATGGCCCCCCAAATTTATAGCATATCTTGTCATTTTGTGCTATAACCGGCAGTTTCCCGAACAAAATACTGTTGCTCGCCTAAAGTCAAAGTATTTTGACGCCCCAAAAAATTTTGGGCTGGCTACGCTACTGCTTGTAACCACTTTCATACAGACGGCCTGCATCTCTCTCGCCCCCAGCCATGTTCCTCAGTATCAAGCCTGTCACACAGCACTTTCTTACTTGATGCTAAATCTTCCACTGACGAAAAGCTCGCAACAACGCAAGACCGCCAGACTCTACAGAACTCCGATGATTCAGCTGTGTCGTTTTTGTGAAAGACTAGTTACTATTCCGTATACTCTTTAAAAAAACAAAAAAGCACACAGTAATTATTAGGGCAACCAAAATTTAACAATTTTCTGCCGTTTTGAAAGTTCATGAAACATCCACATGCCAAATTTCACGCTCATACCATCAGGGAATCCCAAGTTGTTAGGCCAAAAAAAGACAAAATTGATTATTAGGTCAAAATTTATTGTTAGGTCAAAATTTTATTGCAGCAGAGTTTTTTCTCTTTATCGATACTTTATTGAAACTACAACAACAGATATTGACATGCTTTCGCAAGTTTAGTTGCTATTCTGTAATAATAGTGGGTTTGTTGCGACTTTTGGGCTAATAATTCTGTTTTGCCCACTACTGGACGATTGATTAGTATGTACTGTAGGGTAGGCATGGTAAGGCAAGAAACGTGGTCTTGCAGTACTTGGTTTGGTAAATGCTCAATCCATTATGCATATAACGCTTCAACTTTATGATGTTCTCAGGTTTGACTCTGCTGTAGTTATTTATGTACTTATCAATAGTTAAACAACCAAATATTTTAAATTTCGAATAGAGTGCATGAATATGCTTCTGGGTTAACCTCAACACTTAAGGCTGAATTATTTTGCAGTTGCTAGCGCAGAAAATGTATAGGTCAAAATAAAGTCAAAATTTGTAAATTATAAAGTCAAAATTTTAAGTTTTTAGGTCAAAAAATTGGTTGTCCTAGTAATTATGCAACAGTTTAAGAAGTTAAAACTACTCAATACTTCCAAAATACCACAAGCGAGATATTCGCTACAGTTTCCACGATAGACCGGATGTGAGTGGCTATTCTGATGTTTAAAACAACACCTCCCGTGGTTTCATCAGTCGATCTGTTAAAAAGTAAGTTAACTTATGTTGTAATCAAGCGTGACATCAACTGTACAAACTTTACAAAAATAATCTAATTCCTAATCATTTAATAAATGTTGTTGACTAGGAAAGTAAATAGACTCCACAAAGGTGACACATTCGAATCGATCGGTACTTGTTACGTGAACATCATTTCTTTGTGCATCAACAGAAGTGCAGAATAAATGTTTGAACCACTGTAGGACAGTGTGCTATAAAAAGATAGAAAACAGGTTTCAGTCAGAATAACGCAATCCAAAAACTACCAGCACTTAAAATGACATTGTCTCTCAGTCATATCACAACAAAGCAATTTGCGGCATAAAGGACCCAAACAGTTATTACGAGGAAAAGTCGAGGTTCCATTCCTTGTGCTAAGCGTCTTTTGATCGAATCATTCGTCACACACGATATACTGCACGAAATGGGGTGTTGCTGCCAAACGACGCGTGCCACGCTGTTTAGATGAATGACAATCTCTTTATGCGTCTTTTCCACACCACGATGGGATGATCGCATTTGAAAGCATGCCGTGACAAAGTGCTACTGTGCCAGCAAAAAAGATGTTGTGTGAAAAGATACGGGTGATTTAAATTGTCACAACAGTTTGCTCTGCCGTATCACAACAATTAAATCTCCCATTAGATTCTTGCTTAGCGAAGCAATATGGTATGTGAACTTCACAACTAAGCCAGTTAGCGACGCCCAGATGTGTTGACCTCCCAAGCGCGGAGAGAATTGAATCCTAAGATGCTTCTTTTCACACTTCGATATTGCCATCGGCAATAGTGTCAGTAAAACAAATTTTGCTGTGAAAACGTGCAACTTGAACCTTCTTTACTGAATCCGCCATGGAAAAACTAAGTTTGATGACCGCTCTTACAAAATATGGCTGTTTGATGACGGGAGCTCCGCGAGTCGCGTCTCTAGTACTGTAGTAGCAAAATAAACTCACTATTGCTATTGGCCGTGTTCATGGTTTTTACTGCAAAAGAAAGATGCGTTTATAGTAAGGAACAGCTACAGCGCCTTTCTGATCGAAACCAAAAAATTCCTTAAAGATCCACCGTTTTTGCGAATTAGAGATAACTCTGATACAAATAGAAAATCCTCGAAGTGCGTACGAAAATCAGTGGAGTGGTATTTCAACTCAGTTTAGAACAAATGTAGCATAAAATGCTTGGGGATATTTGCAACAACGTTTTAGATTTCTAACCTAAGGCTATATATCTTATTTCTGTTGTTCGATTTAGCTGATGAGATCGTCAAGCTTTTATTTATTAAGTTGCCGGTCAGAACGAAAAAAAAAACTACAAACATTAACAAAGTTAACAAGTTGATTCCTATGTCCCATGCAAGTAGAGCTAGTCGCCAAGGGTGTAGAAAGCTGCAGCATCGAAACTAGCATCCGTGAGTTAACGTCATCTCAATATTTTGCTCGCTACTATAACTTAAGCTCTTGCTTTTTCTGTTAATTAGGTCAGGCAGGAAGCTGCACTTGTGCTAGTAAATTACTGTAGATATTCACCATGGGTCATTACTTTGTTTTCTCAGCGTGTGTCCTCATTGTCTTGTCAGCAAGGATTGTGAACACAGAATGTAAGCAATTGACAGTTTTCACTTCTGAAAAACTATTTTTATTAGCTGCTTTGCAAAATCCGTAGTACACTGTATAAATATACGGTACCGTTTCTTTGCGTTATCATGAGTAACTTGTAGCAGTTGGCACCACATCTAATAATTTCAGACAAACTGAACTCTTTCATCTGGTGAGCTTTTCATTTTGATTGTTGCCGAAGTTTGGTTTCCGTTACGGAACACCGAAATGTCTCCATACCCAAAAACCTTATCAAATACCAAGAGAAAATAGCATTAACAAAACACGCAGTCAAAGTGGATATGGATTCAACTGGGACTGCGTCTGTGTGATACACAACGAAACAGTTGTCAAAACGTAGTTTCTGGGTTTCCGAATTAGTTTTTACGAGATTGTTCATTTTTTTCTATAATTTTCTCACCTCTTTTAAGTGTTGTATACTTTGCGTTTTTGTAGACGTATTGTACGTCATAAATACCCATCATTTCTAGTTATTGACAAAATTGTGTGTACTTGTGGTTAAAATATAAAAGCTCCGAAGGATACCTATTTGAACGAGGGGCGAAACGTCGGCAAAAAATAGAATCGTAACTAGAAGATCAGGTTCAATTAGTCTGAAATACCTCAATACACTTTTGGAATGTCTGTGATACTGTATCGAAGGTTGCGGGTAAAAATTGCTGAATGGTGCAAGCAATTGATTGAGTTTTTGTTGGCCGTATTCTTTAAAAAAATGCAGGCCTGGCCTTAGAAAGATACTCTGTTTGAATTAAATTAACTGAAGAGTTTTTTTATCTTCCGCCTTGAACACTTTTCATTATGCATGTGAGAGATGCCTCTTTTCAGTCTTTATTTCTAACGGGGATGCATTTCTTAAAACAGGTCACTACGGGTGTTTGTGGTATGAAGGGGGAATCTACAAACGAATCTTGGTTGACTGCGATCATAACAAATGGTGAGTAACATTTAATTAAATAATTAATTTTGCCTTACTGAAGCATCCTTACGATATCCTCGAAAAAAAACAACAGAGCAAAAACACGTGAAAAATCTTCATCGAAGATGCCCGTCAACCGTCCTGGTAATTGGGAGCAAGACGGGTAATTGGCGCTGTCAGTAAAAAATGATGAAAAGGTAAGGTTCACTCGACAGAAAAGATGAAATGAATGTTGTAAACAGTCTCGACCAAATTGTTAGGACTTGATGCACAGGCATTCATTATGCTCTAAAACACATTTTATGGTCTCAAAGTATTAAGTGAAACTGAGCGTTGACCAAAAACTTTTTTCTATGAAATGGTAGTGATGCGGCCGAATACTCACAAGTCCTACGAGTCAAGTCACCTAAATTTTTTTCGAGTCGAGTCAGAGTCGAGTGGTAGCTTGGTCGAGTCATGGGTTTGCAAGTTCGAGTCAATGTCCAATCAAATAAAATTTAATGCTCAACAGTGATTATAACGTATAAAGTTTGACGCAAATCGTGCCGACCAACTTTATTCAGAACATCCATTGCCAACTGCCAAGTTGTGCAACTGTTTTGATTAACATCCCATGCAATAAAAGCCTTCGCCACAATCATATCTAAACATGTCGTTTGCCTTTGCGTTAGGTTTTCAGACTAAGGATCATGCTTCTAATTTATTAAAATGAGAGAAACACGTTTTGTGAGCTCTTCTTGTTGAAATGACTTTTTCTATAACTGCAAATGTTAAGTGTATCGTTGAACAAAAGAGACTTCTACTAAACCCACGTTGCCTATCGGCTGACACTGAGTCACTCTACTTGCAGTTCAAGCCTACTGTTAGAGCTCTCCATTACCCACGCAAACACACCAACTGCACTATCTCTCTTCAAGAACGTCATTTTCGACACCATTAAGTCATGCAGAACAATAGCAGTTATATTGAAACTGAGCAACGTTAACTTTGCCGATTTCTTCACTTTAACCACCAAAATTTGTTGATAAGCCCTCCTAATGACTAGGCTAAAGTTTGTGGCACTCATTGAAAATATCCCATTGAACATTATAAAATAGCATGAGACGTGCCATGAAATGTTTGTTGCCAGTGCCTAGGTGTCACGTGATGTAATGATGTGCCGTTGGGTTGGGCGTTGCTAAGGATCGAACGATACGAGAAAAAGGACTAAGCTAGTCTTGACTATTCACCGTGATTTCAAGTATCAGGGCCTTTTCGAATCAGATTTGGAGTGGAGGGGCAATATAAATCTCGAACTACCGGAACAGCAATGTTTGCTATTCTGCGGTCGAATGTCATCTCTGTCTTTTGTTAAAAGGACTTTTGACTGGGGTGGGAGAAATGACTTCGGCTGAAGAGGAAGGTGAAGGGATTGCGGCCAATTGCCCCCAAGTAAGTATGTTACAAAAGCTCTTATTTCAAGGCAAACATTGGGGTACTTTAACACACTGGGTTTGAACCAGACTTTTGAGCAAACATTCAATCAATTTAGTTACTCCACAGCCATATTTCCCAGTTTTTAAAGCTAGCCTACCCATCTAGGGCTTTTAAACACCAAAACAGAAAAAGCTGGAACTTTTAAAAATTTAAAAAATTTGTTTTAAAATTAATAGAGAAAATTTATAACTTTTAAACTACTATCAAAAATTAAATTTTTATCAACAAATTTCCGCTCCCCAGAAGGTACCTCGCGGGGCCTGGAGCTTCCAGGGCCCCCCTTGCTACGCCACTGCGTGGGTAAGAGTACATTTTCTACCCTGAAGCAAGTCACATCTGAAACAGAAATCGAATGGCAGACGAAACACCGGACCACAGTCTCCGACTTGGTACCACTAACATTTTGTATTGTTGAAGGAACGATAGCGTCAGAGAAGCCTCAAACACATGCATAGCATTGATAGAGATTTGCATATAATCAACTGTTTATTGCTGTTGTGCAATAATTTCAGTGACACACTCACTTAACTCACATATTTTCCCTTTTAAATTTTAAATCTTGTGCATCTATTGATTTATAGCCTGCATCATTTTGTTGGAAGTGGCCCGCGAGTTGACACGTTTTTGTAAAATGGCCCGTATGTCAAAAGTAGTTGGATCACGCTGTTCTAGAAGCCCATGATTTGTACAAAATTTAATTGCGTTTAGTGCTGAACTACCCTTTCATACAGCTGAGCATGGTTGGTAAGTTTTGTAAAACTGGGTTTACCATGGTGTTTACATTTTAACTCCATTTTATATCTCAATGAACTCAGTCAATTTAGCAGTGTTTCATAAAACCATTTTAAACAAAGTAAGTTTAAAGCAGCTACAAGAGATCTTTCACGCAACAAGTCGAATGTAACCAAAACTTTTTATCAACTCGTGAAATGCTTCTTGAGTTGAGTAGAAACTTACCAGCCTCTTGAAGCATGCTTCTGACTGGCATTTCAACTCAACGAAAACAAAATTTGTATTTGTTGGCTTAAATCTGGATACAATTGTTCAGGTAAAAAACGCCAAACAAATGCACGTTTTATGGGTGATGCTTTAAAAACAAGGGGTTTAAATATTTGAATGTTGAGACAAGGTTGTTTGCCTTACCCCATATTAAAATTTGTGGCTACGCGCCTGCTCAGCGACTCGCATTTGGTATGCTATGATATAAACAGAAGTATTCTCTCTGAGATCGCTAAACCAGATTTAAAAGAAAAAGAAAAACGGCTCAGGCCAACTATCATACACTGTCTGTTGGGACAGAAACGTGCGACTCGTGGGTCTCCTGATATATTGTAGGTAGCTCGTTAAATTAATTTGCTTACTATGTTTTCAGACTGCCTCCATCATAATCACCAAGTGTTTTTGTGGTGTTTTTGTGCGCCAAAAAGCAGTGTGACGGTCTATTTGGCTTTCGCGTAAAAGAGTTTAGAAAAGAAACTGCCAAGTTTCAGTGCTTGCGAAGCACTCCTCAAATGTTTTAGAATCACCAACACAATGCAAAATCTTCTAAGTACTATTGCATGCTGTTGCCTTGTTCAAGAACAAAGCAGGAACGGTAACATGCGACCTACACGCTAGTGATATATGTTATTAAGTTCAAATCGGGCTGTGAACCTCTAAAATGGAAGGAGTCGTAATCTTGTCAAACGTTAAGCTTCTGGGAGAGAAATTGTGTATTTAAAACAAAACATGAACAAAATAATATCAGGTGCCAGAAACTGTAGCGGTTCCTCATGCTTGGTGGTCACCATTTTCTAAGAATCTGTTCTTGAAAACGGTTTACCTCAATTCAATACGCGCGTGCGAAGAACAATTTTTTTGGAGTTGAGGTGCTTTAGCGGCAATGTGTTAGGGAAGCGTAATTAAGAGATTCCGTGGATGCTGCCAACTCCTAACATTTCTTTTCACGGAATCATCGCTTTTGTACAGGACTTTGGCTCCGTTTGGCTTAACACGTTTTAACAGAATTTATGAACCAACTCAAGCGTTGCTAGGCGAGCGATCAGCTCCCAATAGATTTCGTGGCGTATATCGAAACCCAGGAATGAACCACTGGAAACCCTTGGTAGACTTTTCTTTTGTGTCGCTTCAGGGCTGCACCTACACGATGGCAGAAACTGTTTTGACGGACTCAAAGCAGTTGCTTTGGTAGTCAGGAATGCAGGCGTAAGATTTACGGTTCGTTCCTGAATGTGTTTTATGGGCGTTTAAGCGAAACGTAATAACTGCATCGGTGAGTTCAAACTCTTTTACTTCTCTCCTCACAAAAAACGGGTTTTGTGACAGCGCTACGTTGTAAATAGGGATGAAGTGATATGCAATGAAGTGAACATGGAATGAAAGATACACATTTCTCATAACTGCACTGCCTGCGTTGCACAGATATATATTAATGCAGAGAAATATCCCTATCAGCAGCACGATTGAGAAAAAAGTCAGCAATAATATTCCGCAATCCAAAGTTGCAAAACTTCACTATGATAAAATATTGTTAGATCATTGCGGAATGCTGCAGAGCAGTGTTGCGGATGTGCTGCAGAACAATTACAAAACCCATTCTGAAAATCAAGCGCAAATGAGTGCGTATTTATAGCGCACACGTGATACTTCACGGCAGGTTTTCTCTTTTAAAAGAGCTAGTTTGTTCTTTTACAATCGTAACATTCGTGGTTTGTTTTATTAGTCTCCGTGACAAGCACATGTTAGGTTATGAAATTGCAATTCGGTTAACTGATCGTCAACGACCAGTATTTTTCTCTTTAGACAGAAGTTTCTGGAAAAGTGCGAGCATTGGGTTATTGCTCAGTAATGACCTTAACGGTTCCCAAGCTTTTTTGAGCTCGACCCAAATCACAGATTGGTGAACACCTCGCGACGCAAGCCTCGAACTGCGCATGAAAAACAATGATTGTGCGGATGATTTTTGCTAGGTTCGTTTTCAATGTCAGCCATCTAGTCTTTCCCAAGTACCTACGCTACAGACAAGCAGCGGTAACTTTGGAAATGTACAACTCAGGTTTGGATCGCCTCGGGGCGACCTATTTGTTGACCCTTCGCGGTCCTTGATTGGGTTCGGGCATCAATTAAGCGAGAAGTCATTGTTGGGCAGTGATATGAGGGCAGCGATTTACGGATTATGTCAGGGGTCGGGAACCTTTTTGGCTAAGGGAGCCATGAAACCTGCATATTTTTAATTATAATTCCGTGAGAGCCATACAATATTTTTCAACACTTAATACAACTAACTTATTAACTAACGTGTGAATTTTTAAGCAAAATCAACAATTTTAAACAATGGTAAATGTCTGAATTTTCTCTTATAACATGCTTCATACTGCGACTTCTGGTGCTGCATGGTGTTGTTGATAGCTTTGTAGTCTGGTAGGTGGAATATTACAGAAAAAGTTTTATTCGTGACAATCGTGTTAAGAAAATATCAAGCGAGCCAGATGCCGTCATCAAAAGAGCCACATCTGACTCGCGAGCCATAGGTTCCCGACCCCTGGATTATGTCAACTATCCCCGGGCACGAAGCTTGTGACGTAGCAGAACACGGATTGATCACAGCAGCACAAATTGCGACCACTATACAAATATTGTCATCATCATTATCGTTGTCAGGTCATGAGGCGTTGTATGTCAAGTCATCACGTAACAATTCATGTCTTTGTGGCTTTTTTGCCTCACTCTTATTGTCGTGTTTGTGGAAACCTTTTGCCTGTGACTCCAGCGACAATTCTGTCGCAACACTTTATGTTGTTGGGTATAGTTTCTAACAAATTAGAAAATTGATGTTGTGACTTTAATGTCCACCACTTACAGGTTTTCCAGGTGACTGACATACAAATCAAATAAAGTAGAAGTAAATGATCGTTGCATTGCAAAATATCTGGCATTTTTGTGCAGGCATCCAGACCTTCTGACCGAATGCACATGTGTACGCCGGGAGGCAGGCTACGATTCCAGCAGATCAGGAATAATTTTGTGCAGAAAATATTACCACTCTTCGGTAAGGGCTTCTTTAGCAACGATTTGTAGGTGAAACACAATTGATGTTAGGAACAAGGGCGTACGCAAGGGGGGAGTTTTGGGGTTAAAACCCCCCCCTTGAGCTTGATATTTTACAAAAATTTTATTATCTTCGCAAGGAGATTAATTGTTTTCGCATACTTTTTGCTTGTTAATTTGTCGACTTAATGCAAATACCACGGAATAAATTTGCATGCAAATTTCAAGGAACATTGTAAATGGGCTAAAAAAGTAATAATTAGGTTTTGGTGGGAATCTGGGTTATCGTCTGCGTCCAGAAACCATCTCACAACATTTTGCAGACCTTTCGTCCACTAAGCATGTTTAAGATCGTGTTCCGCGATAGTTCATTTTGTCCGAAACCATTGTCTTTATATTGTCTGCCAAGGGCGTACGCAAGTGGGAGTTGGGGTTAACCCCCACTTTAGTTTGATATGTTACAAAAACTTTATTACCTGCGAAAAGGAGAT
>Ga0210059_1015595_pt1 | contig 11064 bp, 3 predicted proteins | sample Ectturendosymbi2_FD_188042 | JGI IMG/M metagenome (GOLD analysis project Ga0210059, IMG submission 188042) | Ecteinascidia turbinata endosymbiont from Florida, USA - Sample 2 (SPAdes) (version 2) | ecosystem: Host-associated > Tunicates > Ascidians > Unclassified | place: Key West, Florida... | reverse complement strand
TATTACATATGCAGACCTCAATCCAGAGACTCTCAGAGTTGCCAAATGTAGTTGGTATATCATTCCTAAGTTGATATGATAGGCTGTTATTAATATAAATTCCAACTCCCCCAGCCAATGTATTGGCTGGGGGAGTTGGAATTTATATTAATAACAGCCTATCATATCAACTTAGGAATGACTCCCCCAGCCAATGTAGTAGTTTTCATTGATGGTGGACAGGTTCCGCAGCGTTGTCTGGTCTCAAAGTTCATGTCCTCAATAAAATGCTTTGGCCTTTTACCACAAGTCCACGCACAAAAAGGAACAAGCCTTTTTTGGCTTAGTCAAAGAGAAGCACAAGGTTCATCATGTCCTCAATAAAATGCTTTGACCTTTCACCACAAGTGCACACGGTGCAGGCCCTTTCTGATTCCAATTTTTTCCTCATTATCCTGCCTGTTTCTCAATGAAAACCACGAGCTGAGCAGGAGCCATTCGCGCCAAATTGATTTGTGTCGTCAGGGCTTGCACTCGCGTGATCTAGTCCCGTGCTGGCTTCGGTCAAAGGTTGCTGGCCTGACTTACTAGTGAACCTACACGCACCAACTCCTTTTGCCCAAAGTGGTCAAGGTTACCTTAGGAGAGATCTTTGTGAAGGAATTTTGTTACACTTCAGGCAACCATGGGTCAATTTGGGCAAATTTTTGTTCCCCATCGAAAACTACAAATTGTGTGCAGATTTCGATAGAACTGTCTGAAAGAGCGTCTAAAAAATGAAGCTACAGAAAGAACCAGCTTTCTACGTGAACGTTAACTTATTTTTAATTTAAGTAGAAGAACCGTTTGCCCAGATTGGGCAGAGGTTACCTGAGCAGAGTTAAGCCCACAATGACTAGGTTATAGCTTGTGGCATTTGTTTATTAAAACACTTTGGCGTCTGGCTGGTTTTGGCGATTTTCGCAAAAAAACAGCAGTTTTCGGTTGCCTTACCAACGCCCTAGCTCCTCGGCCGATTGCGCTAGAGAGTTGTTCAACGGCTCAAACGGATCAGCCAGTCTAGTAGATTGCAAAAAAATAAAAAGAATTTTTGCCTGGGGGGTGCCGGTTTTTTGTGAGTGACGTCATAAGTGGAGGACTTTTAGGCCACCTTGGCCCACTTTGCTTGGTCCTGGGCGCCAACCGTTAGGTGGTAGTATTTTGCTGAAGTTTTTACTGGAAACTAGGCTACAATCCGAGTCTTTTGATACTTTGGATGACCTGTTGGGGTTTCGGGTTCAAAAGTTGTGATGTAAGTTAGTAAAAACATTTGACTAATTAGCTAATTAGTTAATTAATTAATTTATTTAATTTAGAACTACATGTTATTGGACTTGTTCCGGCAGAGATGGAAGTCGGTATCTTGAAATTTTGCAGGTCGAATTCGAGTCTGCATGCAAACACTCAGGGGTGCAACTAGGGGAATTGTTTAGTCGGCATGCCAAGTACCTATAACAATAACATCTGCGTCCTTGTCGCATTTGACACAGCTCCACACAGCGTGCGATGCCGCTTTGGCTTTCTGTATTTTTTTTTTTTTCTTTTTTCACGTTTGATTGGCTTGAGATTCTGGAATCTTATGCGGAAACGCGGTTATAGCGTTTAACGCAGTGGTTGCCAAAGTGGGGTAAATTGACCCCGGGATAATACGCGATTTTGGGGGGTACCGCGGAACCAAAACCACAATGTTGTTCTGTATTATGAACGATCACTGCGAAATATTAAGGATAATAAGACATACTGTAATCGCTACCTTGGTTAAGGTAACGGCTCGGACATTAGTCGGAGTATTCTGTATTCACTCTGCGAAGTAGTGTGCGGTTGCAAAGCTATGCAGAGTGAATACAACAAACAAATAATTTGCAAAGGTTCGCACAAGTCTAGAACAAGCAACCGCAACACATTAAGCATGCGGGCCGAGTGGGAGCATGCATATCTGTGACTACCGGTAAATCTTGTACAATGTCGCTACAAAAAGCGTTTTTCATCTAACGCTGCAAAATAATGCTGCACCAAATATTGGCCAAAATTGTCAAACAATCAGTGGCCTATAATTTTGGGTGCAGGGCTCTATACAACCTGCCGTGTTGAGCGAGTGTTAGTATTCATCAGGTTAAAAGCAACATTCCTACCTTGAGGCCTTATTGTGAAAAAATATATACCACTTTCTTGAACGATGCAGAAATTCTAACAACGTATGGTTGCGTGTGTTGCAGTTGACTGCATCGCCTTGAACTACTGAGGCAAGCACAAAGAAAAAGATGGCAACTCGGGGCATTAACTAACAGGAAAGCAACCAGCAGCAATAGAGATCCATCCGCCACATCACTTCCCTCTTCATTACCTTGGAAGTTCTATCACTTTTATCATCCATACTTTAACTCTCAGTTTACAAGTTCGACCCTTACCCTCTGGTTCAAGACGATATTCAACGGAGGATGTTACTGAGAGGGGCTTATGGCCTTTCTCTCAGGTTCCTTATCGGGCGCCATTTGTTGCAGTTGACTGCATGGCCTTGAACCACTGAGGTAAGCACAAGATAAAGATGGCAATTCGGAGCATTAACAGGAAAAAAACCAATAGCAATTGAGATCAATCACTGACTTCACTCTACTACTACTAGGTTGCACTACCGTTATATAGGGATAAGTGAACTACGATAATTCGCTTGTGGTGACTATCACAGTGACTTGCTACTGATGGGCACCATCTAGCGGTGAATATTTGTTTACATGTGGCGCCATCTTCCGACCGCCACACGTACTTTGATACAGTCAGATCGTTTATAATCGTCCTTATTCTTTGAACACTACAATCGCATTTGACTTGTGACTGAGTGCTCGGACGTTGTAATGCTTGTTAATTTGAGGGCGTGTGCAGGTCACAATACATCCATACTTTACCTGGCTTTGACCAGGGTTGGACTCAGTGTCCTACTCCGGAAGTAGTGTTGTACCAAGTGTAACGGGTTCGTGAACAGTAGTGCTAAGAAAGTGTCTGTAGCCCTGTTGTTCTACCTCCAAACTTGCTATTGTAATGTTGTCTGTTTTCAAGGGCGTACGCAAGGGGAGGGGGTTGGGGTTAACCCCTCTGAGCTCGATATTTTACAAAAACTTTATTATAAGGGAATGCATAGGGCTTGATTTTGCAAAAATAAAGGGAGTACGTGTAGAAGAATATGCCTATATGTCAACAAACTTCGCTTGAAAACATGAATATGACGTCAAATTGTGACGTAACAAAAAGTGCACACCAAATACAAATGACCACCATATGCCACTGAATGAAACTCCCCTATGAAAGTTTTCTGCATACGCCACTCTGTTTTTACCAATCTGCATTGTGCAGACTGTGTGTTTGTATTCTGTGCACTTAGCAGGTTTTTTTCAAAGGAAAATGTTAGGTATCCGGTATGGACCCGATTTCTCGGATTCTAGGGACCTGATGATAATTTTCTCCGATTCTAGGGGATCCGATTTTCAATTCTAGGGACCCGAATCGGGTCCCTAAATCGCCTTAACAAAACCTTGGACTTGTGTTTGTTACAAAACCTTTAAATTAAACAAATTCACCAAGAAATACATTTGTTTTTGCAACTTATTTGAAGGGGGACGTGAGTAATTTTTCTTTATCTAACAGTTTCTTCTTTAGGCTTCGACTTGGACCTTGTCTAAAAATTACTATGCTGAATTAGTATTCTGTTATTTCAATTAGCCATGGCGGACGCTCAGATATTGACAACCACTTGGAAACCAAAAAACACAAATCTTCTGTTGAGGCAGCAGTGTCGTCATCTCGTGTGACACTTATTCGACAAGCATGCTCACGATCATCAACGAGCGTTTAAAATTACGATAACGGCCGCAACTGCGTGCAACATTTCGACTAATCGTAGAGACGATTATTGCGTCACACACCACGGGCATGACTTACGTTGAACGTTCATAACGCTCAAGGCACGCCGCCGCACCACCGTTTCAGTCCATTGATCAGTGTTGATTGTGCTCGTGTAGAACATATCCCTGAGTGTATTGTACTCGGTAAGATGTCTGGAGGGAATTACCTTCCAAATAGAGTGGCTCCTTATGGACCAGTCGCAGAAATCTCTGCATCACTCCCAAATCCCAGATTTCTTCACAGCCAAGCAATCTAACTTTTGAACTTATGATTGTTCATAATTGCCTCGATATGGCGGTTACCAGTCTGATGTACCCTTGTAAATACATCAATAAATTCGTTTCGCTTCAGCGAAAGTCTGCTGTTGGGCCGTAAATGTGTTCAATTTAAAAAATTTTCACCGATATATCAGTACTTAGATTACGTCAGGCTAGAAACAACCATCTTCAGTTAATCCGGATCTTCGCCTAAATCGGATAAAATCGTCGGTCAAATCGAATCCTGATTAACCGAAGTTTACTGTAATTTGTGACAGCTGAGTTAGCTCTACGCTCTCATTTTAATTCTAATCTGAATTTAGAAAAGCTAAAAAAGTTCTAGTTGTCCAAGTCTGATGGATATGAATACAATGGTACTCTGTGCTCCTTCAAGGAACAGTCCATTTGAAGTTACACGATGTGTTTTTTTTGTTCCAGTTCCCAAGACAACACACGTTGAAAATAAGCACACTAAACTACACCACAAGTAATTCTCTTTTCAGTTTTGATGCAGTGTCAAGCTCGTACGGGTGTATTCGTTGAAAGCCCTTTCCATCGGTGATTTCGGGGTTGTCATGTATACAATGCTGCTCAGGAACCAGAAGCTGTATCATAAAGGAGTATATGAACATTAGCGAAACCACATACGGCAGTCAAAAGAACTCCTACAGGCTTCGCCCTTGACTACATGGCATAGGTTTCGCAGGACCAATAAAACTAAAAACCTTTTAATCTATCCATAAAATAATAACGACTTTGCCTTTTTGCTTACACGAATTATGAAATAATATATCACACACGAAATGATCGAAGTAAAAATGGATGCAGTATTTATTCGATTAAGCCGCTGGTTACAAAGTTTTTTTTCATCATTTTGTGCGGCTTGCATTTTTTATTTCTTTACCTTATCGAAAGGTCTAGATCAGTGCTTCTTAACCAGGTGAATGGTTCACCCCAGCCAGGGTGAATGAAATTTGTTCCGAACGTTTTTTATTCTCTGGAAACGTGCATTTGTTTTGTTTAACTCACACATCAACAACCATGAATAAAATGGCGAGCTTCAAGCGTAACTTCACGCCTGCAGCCAATAGGGATAGGTCATACCGAGAGATGTCATGTTTGTGAAAGTTAAATTCAAATTTAACCTCTTGTGCGGAAGCTATTTGCTAGAATCGCAATGCTTCCGAAACTTTCATTCTCAATCTCGAGAGATATCCAGACACATAAACACTCAGAGCAGCCTTAATCAGCCGATGAAGTGCAGACCTTACCAATCCAAGTACAGCAGTAGCCTATTTGTGATATTTGTTTGTTACCACCTTGGTATTGATTCAAACATCTAATGAGCATTTATACCTCAGGTAATACCTGTAGAATTTCTGAGAAATACGGTGAAGAAACACTTAGTTTTGATGGAAGTAAATGCAAATCTATACGTGAAATCGATCATGACAGACCAGGCCAGCTTCAACAACTTGGCAGTTTACAGAACCAGGTTTAAACGGAGGGTTAGTGTCGAGAATAAGCTCCTTTCAAAAAAATAAAAAGCGGAAGTGGAATGATTATTTTATCAAGTACGGAGTTTTTCATCCCAAAAGTGAAGAATCGAGCCGTAAGCTCTCTACTCCGTACATGTTAAGCAATAGCAACCAGTGTTTGGCTGCTTCAAAACTGCAGAGTCATTTACAAAGGAACACAGCATCAATATTTGTGCAAACAGCAAAATTCTCTCTAGTCATCAGTCATAAATGACTCTGCTATTAAAAAGTATCTTATCCTTTCCTCTTCAAATTGCGCATGTGCTGATGAAACAAAAAATATTTTGCGAAGCTGAGTCTGTAATTAAAACACGCTTGAAGATAGCAGCCAATTTGCTGCATAGCGGAAAGGATGCTGTGAATAAGTAGAGCACATACTGTTGTCTGATGATACAATGAACATTCGATGTACCAAGATCATGGTCACATCGGCCATGCATTCACAACAGGGTGAATGGAAATGCAGCAATCGATGGTAGGGGTGAATGAAACCGAAAAAGGTTAAGAAACACTGATCCAGATAGATGACATTAAGTCTTTCCTTGGCTACGTTTTTACGACCAAACTCTTTCTTCTCTTGAGCATCACGTGTCGTGCACACTCGGTCACAGGAGGGTTATGATGAACAGAGGGCAGTTAGTGTTTTTTTTTACAGTTGCAATTTCAATTCAAAACTGTTTTCTCCAAATCAGTCTTGTCCAACCCAAATGTCTTACTGAACCAAAAATTATGTCACTATCTTGACCAGGGCCGCACACTGAATAACTTAAATTGATCTCAGCAAACTAAATTTAGCTTAAGCTAATGTACTGACAGCGTTCGAATCCTAACTGCAATGATAAAATACGTGATAAAGTAGCGCTGAGAACCACCTGCATCAAATGTCGAACTCAAGATTATCAAAATAAGGACAGGTTGTCAGTACAGTATGTACGATACTTTTACTAAAGCAAATACCTAAGCTGGGACCCATGCGGCCCGCGGGTTGGCCATAGCTGCTCTAAAATCAACAATTTCCCCTTTCAACATCGACTGACTTACGTCGCAGTATTCAGTTTGTGCCGCTGATATTTGGTTTTAATGTTGCTGCTACTAGGAGACATGTGATTTTGAGAAACACACACCTGAGTTACATAGATAATTCAGAGAGGGTGAAAAAACTAGGGATACACCGATAAGCAAATAGGCCGATTATATGTAGTGTACTTACGTACAGTGGCATACTGATTTCACAAGGCATATTGTGTCAAATCAATTATACATGTGCGTCAGATGACCGTTTGGGAGTGCTAAATATACACAACATTCGTTTTCTTCGGTAAACAATGGGGGTTAATAATTATTTTTAAGGTAAGATAATATTATCTGTGGGGTTGTTACTGTTTAATAGTTTCAGTTGGATACGAAATTTAATTTCGTCATTGCCAACAGACAATCCTGCTTCACTGCTTCTTGCGTCTTGTCTGTCTGCATGTCTCGTTGACGCAGTTACCTTTTTGTAGGCGATAAGCGTTTTTACCTGATGTGACCAATGTTGGTGTTTCGTGTTCTTTTCCAGTTCAACTGCACACTTTAATTTTGATAAATAGTTATAAAGAATTGCTCTCTGCAACTTCGTCTTAAACACTTGTGGCGACCTTTAAATTGCAAATTCTTATATGTTAGCTTTCTCTTTATGGGAAAAGTGGTACAATTGTTTGACAGAAATGATAATTTCATAGCTGATAAGCCTTGATCAATGTAGTCTCAGATTCGGAATGAAATGTCGTGCATCCATAATGAAGGAGATCTAGCACACAGAACTAGGGGTAAAGCCATTATACTTTTTCCTAACAGATACGTAGATAGAAAAGCTAACACGCTTGTTTACATTTTTTGTTTGTTAAAACTAAAGAAATCGATAAACAGCCCTATTTCTGTACAAATTTCAGCTAATTGCTTTTTTATGTCAGAGTCCAGCCGTAAATACCGATTTCTTATCATAATGATATGGTCAAACAAATAATTTTCCGGGGCTGTCGTAACCAGGAAACAATCATGGTAATTTTTAGAGAACGGTAAAAGTAACATTTTAAGAACGGCCGAAATGTAAACGGTTCATACGACAACTTAATTGCAGCAAAGCATCATCTTAACACCTGAAAAAACAGGGGTCAACGCTGGTTTTCAGATGCATTGAGGGAACTTTTCGCACGACACATCGAACAAAAGCTTTTAAAGCCTCATCCAAGGTCACTTAATTTCTTACTTTTGTCTAATTACACACGATACCGAGTTTGAAAACAGTGCGTTGTCGCCAACGTTTAGAGTACAACAAGCATCCCTAGTGAACACTATGTATGGTAGCTGCATCAAACCAAAACATTCCCTGTTTGTCAATATTAACTACACTAAAACGCTGCTGTCGCTAACCTGCATCAACGTAATCTTCGTGCTTCTCTTTCAGATTCCAGCAAAGTCAGAATGTCTCCTTCTCTTACTGGACCTTTCACATTTCGAATGATGGAGCGGCTCGAATCATCAAGAAATTCTACACGCACCTACGAACAGGTAACGCGTTGTGAAATTATTCAGAAAATGTGTTTTTTGCATCCATGCACACAACTCAATGGCTACTCGTATTTGACCGGCAATGAAACGCAACCATCATTTTAGACAGTTTGCATTAAAAGATTCCGAAGTAAAAAACTGTAACGGGTAAAATTGGCGCCTTTCACTGTTAAGATACTTCCATGTCTCCTTCAAAAAGCACTGTCTTAAAAACGCACATACAAAATATTTTTGAACTTGGATAATGTACGACAACATCTTTATTGCAAAATTCTAGCAGGCAGCCAGTTTTGTAAGCAAATGGCCAATTCGCCCTCAACTATTTCACAAAAGTTTCATTATAGTCGCTAAGTACACCCTGTTGAATATTATGAGTGGTCTGCCGGCGTCCATCTCTGCTAACTCTGCGCCGTGGGCCCTGCGGTTACTTTCGTATTGAATGCTGCACTGGAGGCGGGCAAATGCCTGTCGGGCCAATGACAGCATTCGTGAAGCTTTGCACCACTTCTATCTATTGCACGAGGCTGGACAGTCCGCAAGTAATATTTTTCAAATCTTGGTGACGCGACCAGGATTCGAATGCAGCCTCACAGCCTTAGTGGCGCGCTTTATCCCACTGCACCACTTAGTCAGTACAAATAAATGACTTTAAAATACTTTTCATTTCTTTGACTGATCAATTTTATAAGCAGGCGAACCCAGCATTACTACCAACCAGGGTTTTTTTCAAGGTTTTTAGGGACCTGATTCGGGTCCCTAGAATCAGAGAAAATTATCATCGGGTCCTCAGAATCAGACAAAATCGGGTCCCTAGAATCAGAGAAATCGGGTCCATACAGATTCCTACAGGGTACCTAACATTTTCCTAAAAAAAACTGCTACCAATAGAAGAACTTTCCTGCAAAAGCTTTCAGGATGACACCACATGTTTTACAAAAAAGTGTTGCTTCACACCACCACTTTCACCTTAAATAAAAATTTAGATTCGCAACACTGAATTGCTTGGTTTGTGGAACAGGGTATCTACAGCAGCACAAAAACCGTTTAATGACAGCCATAAAAAACAATGCGTTTTACCACAAACCCTTAGTTTAATATAGTTCAAGCGAATTTGGAAAGGTCCAATAATTCGGCAGTCATCTTTAAGTAAATATTGCAGACCACACAAAAACAAAGCAGTCACGAGCTTACGTTGGTCGTTGCTTCTTAGGAATATTTCTTATACCTATTTGCATAACACTATTAATATTTTTCTGAAGTACAGTATGTTGAATGGTACTTCACTCAATTGAAAATGATACTTAAATGCTTACACTCTCTATTGATTAGGGCTTGTCACAGAGCATGGTGCCAGAGTAAATATTTTCAATTTATCCACACCAGCTAATCCAACATGCAAATAGCATTATGGGTAGCACAGCACTTCTTCCAAAAACTATATTATTTCTGTATGTGATAGTGTCGCAATGGTTATCGTTGCAGTGAGAAGTGGCTTGTTCTTTTATTGCAAATTCAACAAATGCTGATACATACTACAACAGGGTGTGAGGGAAAATTTAGCATTGCTTGTTTTTAGCCGGGTCGTTCCACGTCAAGTGATCCAAAACAATGACAAAATGCAACCCACCCTCTCAGATTTTGTTGAAATTTGATAGGCTTATAGAAGTTTTTCTCCTGATCAAAATGAACTAAATTTTTTGAAAATCGGACAAGCATAACTGAAGTTATAACCATTTGAAATTTGCCTATTTTTGTACTCACTCAAGCGTAACAGCATGAGGAATTTGTTATGATCAACTTTGAAGTCCTGTAATTCCACTTCTGTATGGTTGAGCATTATATACTTGAGCTCATTCCCAGATGCTGACCCCTGCGGTCACCTTGGTTGACCTTTGAATCAGCATTGATTAGCAGCACCTTCTATGATCACTCATGCATGACATCATTTTAACAGCCAATATCTCGAGGAGCTCTGAAGATAGGATGATGTGTGATACCGAAATCTGAAAGGTGTATTCAAGGACAAATTAAAGCAACAATAAAAATGATGGTTTCTTGAGTGTTCGTGAAAAAACATGCATGCTAATTCAACCATATAAATGTTATCAAAATTTTTAATCGAAACTTCAGTCCTTGTTCATTTTGTACTCTTAGTTTTGTTTTTCAGCTGGAAATGAATATTTTCGTACATAACAAATCAGCATACATTTGCACTTAAAGTAGTTTGCTGCATTCATGTCTATCCATAGCACTTCAAACATGTTTTCATGCAGTCAAACATGTTTTCATGCAAATTCTCAAGTATCTCAGTAGAACTTTACTGAAGGCAAAACACTTCAGTATTTATGCAGTTTTACGCAATGTGTAAAACTGAGTTTCATGATGTAGAATTTCCAAAAATTAAGAGAAGTAAGAGTATTGAACATTGTAAATTTAGTATTGAAAAGGTATTGAAAAAGTGTGGAAAATGATTATCAAAATGTGGGAACCCCTGACAATAGCTTCAAATTAATGAAGTGCAACATTGAATGCACCATGCCTGCACCACCACAACCACTTAACACCTTGGCGTCTGGGTGGTTTTGGCGATTTTCGCAAAAAAACAGCAGTTTTCGGTTGCCTTACCAACGCCCTAGCTCCTCCACCAATTGCGCTAGAGAGCTGTTCAACGGCTCAAACGGATCAGCCAGTCTAGTAGATTGCAAAAAAATAAAAAGAATTTTTGCCTGGGGGGTGCCGGTTTTTTGTGAGTGACGTCATAAGTGGAGGACTTTTAGGCCACCTTGGCCCACTTTGCCTGGCCC
>Ga0210059_1015594_pt1 | contig 11064 bp, 7 predicted proteins | sample Ectturendosymbi2_FD_188042 | JGI IMG/M metagenome (GOLD analysis project Ga0210059, IMG submission 188042) | Ecteinascidia turbinata endosymbiont from Florida, USA - Sample 2 (SPAdes) (version 2) | ecosystem: Host-associated > Tunicates > Ascidians > Unclassified | place: Key West, Florida... | reverse complement strand
CTTGCAAAGTTTTGAATGCAGTTATTTTCTGCTCCTAAGGTCGTAAGTGCTACCATGTCATCAAAGGTTGTATTGTGATGTGCAAGCACAAGGATGGTTTGTGGTAAATTGCATGCACTGCTTCGCAAGTCTTCACCTTGTTTCGAATGTTTAATAAATACGTCGCTGTGACGTGACAAAATATAATTTTGTTGAAACAAAGCTCCTTCAAAATATCTTCCGGCATTTAACTGTAACGTTTCTTAAACATTGACCTACTTTCCATTGACTAAATCGAGAAATGGGAGCTAGAAAAAAATCTGCGCAAAAGTGGGTTGCAAGCGGATGCAGGTTAGGAAGCACTGCTGGAAAAACGGCTCGGGCAACTGCGAATGATGGAGAGTGAGTGTTGGAGAACTTATGTTAGGTGGTTGATTGACGGGAATTTGGTGATTTTGTACTTGCATCCACGTTTACATTAATTTTTTGAGAAAAAGTGATTAGTAAATGTAACATCTTATTGGAACCAAACAAGGTCGGTGGAACTAGGCTATTACCGCAATGTATCCGACAATCATGAGGAAAACTCAGCTGACAAGCGACGAAGCACTGATGCAAAAGTCTCTGGAAATCAATCCCGTGCTAATCATCCACTCGTTTATTTCTGGAAACTATTCATAGAAGATTAAAAAAAAGGATGATCGGCAAAATACCCACCTGCGAAAGTCCAAGGTGCGACGACGCTGTTTCAGACATGTAGATCACTTTTCCATCTGCGCCCAGTACGAACAGGAAGCCGTCGAGGCTTTGCAACAGATCCAAGGCCAGAGAATGATGGTCGTGGACGCGAATGCTGGGTCCGAGGTAACGGCTGCGATTTACGGCCCATCCGCTGTAGCCATTGTTGTAGAAGGGGGCTTGGACTTCTGGCGAAACAAATACATTGCACCAGGTTGCATCAAACAACTGCACTGCATAAGGACTGGATAAAGCAAAGAAAGAACGTTCATGTTACGCCATGGCAAGAACTATCGCTAGCAAAGCAGGTCCGTAGCCAGGTTTTAAGGCTGGGGGGTGGGGCAAAATACATTTTTTTGGGGAAAAAATTTCGTTTTTATTTCATGTTCTTAATAAATTTTTCTGAACACAAATAATATGGGGGGGGAACAAAACAAATTGGGGGGATGCTGCCCCCGGATGCCACCCCCGTGGCTACGGGTCTGTAGGAAAGTGCCTGAAACTACTTGCGGTTCACGAAGATATCGCTTCCCGCTATCCAATGTTTAGGCCAATGCTTCTTAACCTGGGTTCGATCAAATTCTAGGGGCTCAGTGATTCAGTCTCTCAGGGATTCGGCTTGTCCGAAGCATGATTTACTTTGTGTGTTGATAGATTGTATACCAAGAGTGGCCGAACCTGCTCTATATATCAGCCGTATATCGTAATACACAAGTTACAAAGAGCCGCAACATAAAAATCTAAAAACACGGATTTATTGTTTGTAATATACGCTTCTGTGACATCATAAATCATTTTGGAACAACTTGCAAAAGTAATATTGTACGACACGTTAGTTACCACAGTACCATTTCGCAATAGAAATATAAAATAAAAAACAAATATATAATTTTTCGGAAAGCTCAAAGAGCCACATACAAAGATTCGAAGAGCTTCATGCGGCTCGCGAGCCGCAGTTTGGCCACCACTGTTATATTCCAATGATCGGAGGATTTAATATTTCATTTTTCCAATTACGATGGTGCGTTGAATGCACAGATAAAAGTTGTGGATCTCAGTGTCTTGAATAAGTTGAAGAACCAGCGCTAAGTAAATGTTGAGTTGCCAAGAGCTTCATCACGAACAAGTTTTTAGAAACAAGTTATGAGTTTATGATAGTTTCAAAAATGTGATTAAGTTCACATGTTTTCAAGAGTCGCATTGAACTTCAGTGCCATATTTATGAAATTCACAAGTCTTGACTTACAGGATTATAGTATTCTAGTACTTTTGCAAGATGACTTATTTGCACAAAAATCACTCAACCACCACAGATTTAATAAATGATATAATATTTTTCGTAACAGCTTAAGTGGTCAAGTGAGATAGAGCTCGCACCACAGATGATGGTAGGCTGGTTCAATTCCCAGTCGGATCATATCGAAGACTTAAGAAACGATACTTACGGCCTGTCCACCCCAGTGATAATGAGTTTAAAAAAATCATTTTAACTATGGGTTTTTGAGTTAGTGTTTCTTTAATGACATAACAACGCTTCAAAACTTAAATTTTTTCTTTTTTTCCAAATCTTCCAGTACAACCAACGAGAACAGTTTTTTCATGAAGCCAAGCCTTCAGGAGTTGTCAGTACTTTTTCGTAGTTAGTTTCAAGTTTTTTGAAAAGCTGTACCGAAAAAAGATTGGCACAAGCGCTTCGAAAACATTCTTTGCAAAAACACACCACGACAACCCAAATAAGCGTGCACACTACGGTAAAAAACTAAACCACTTTTGATCCCTGTTTTCATAAAACTTGTTTGTTTAACATTGCATTCAATCGACAGTGGAAAACACTGGCTCCACGCCATTGCCTGTTATTTGTACCTGACTAATGATACAAAGCAATGCGGAAAACGGCTGAAGTTAAATTAGTCTGTGAGGAGAAAATTGCCCCCACACAAGCCGATCCCAAATACGTGATGGCACTTGGCCTGATTCATTATTTGCTTAGGATGCTTTTACGCCCATTGTGGGTCGTTACCGCTTGCAGGGTTGAAGCCGTGACGAACCGTGGTACGACCCAAAGGCGTTCTTTGATCAGCACTTGCCATAACCCGGTCCAACAGCGTGTGTCAATTCCTTAGCGCTAGTTTTAAACTGGCGTGGTGTGAAAACACTCGAAAAAGTCGGTGAGTCCGTGAGGCGATTGAAACGTTCGTTACCTGTCAGCAGGGGCAGACATTTTGTTGCTTAAGTCGCCTTGATCCTCTTTGCAAACACCGCTTTCCTAAAAACGTGCGTTCTGTAATGTCGCAGGCCGCATTGTGATGCGTTCTGATTCAGCGAACTGGGCTCGCTGTCAGCTGACGGAACGGAGCACTGGATTATGGCAGTTTTGCTTGTTGTGGCAACTGAGTGTAAAACGCAATACTTCGCGCTTTGAGTGTTTGCAGTAAGTGGTGTCGCACTTTCGCGAGTTACATCACACGTGCCTTATCACAACAAGCATTGTAAGTCGCGTGTGAAAGCTCCTGGTTTAGTGGCAAAACAATGTAGGCTATTCTTAAAGCACATGAAGTTTGGCTCGCCAACTTGAACGTTGCAGAGCTTACAATCTTCATCTCAAGCCAACTGTAACTCTCGCTTCCAATAATTGTCGTCAGCTACACGAAATATTGTTAAAATTATTTCCACTGTTTCGTTTTACTCTGAAAAGACTGTTTAACGCAAACGTTTAACGGGTTAAACATCTATGAGAAGCAACCCGGTGTCTTTTATTATATGACGTATGCACACCACCTTTTCAAAAATGTGTCATATACACACAGTAGTTGTGTAAGGTTTATGTTTGCCCCACATATCATAATTGAGTTTTTGCTCTCTGCATATCTCTACAAACTGTGTAGAAAGCAAATCTCTGCGCCAGATTGTTGAGATTCAAAATGATATGGCAATGGTTGTTATGGATGCCGTGGAAATATGTGAGAGAACTAAAACTCCGAATCAACGAAGGCAAGTCACGGAATTGTAAGGATGCACGTTTTAAGGACCAACTATATTAATGTTATATTAATTTCTGAAGTAAGCTGTCTAAAAGTGAGAGAAATAAAATGTTGTAAATCCAGGTCTAATTGCTTCAGGGATCAATTCTATTCATGCGTGTACTGAAACTCAGAAGCTCGCGAGGTGAAGGGAAACCGTTGTAATTAAGGTCTTCCTTGTTTATGAGCAAGAACTGACACAGTGAAATAATGAGTACTTGTGACATTGAGCAACGTCATATGTGTATGCTAATTTTTTTCGTACAATGTTAGATGGTTGGTGTGCGGCCCGTGGCTACCCTGACAGAGACACGATTTCCTATATACCGTAAAACCTTTATTTCACCGCCATGGCGCTCTATTTTTCAACCCTTCCTTTATAGTGGCGTTCTACACTATTAGAGGTGGCGTTCAATTAGAGGTTGACGCTCTGTTTTTCGACTAGCTGGTCAGAATTTTGAGATAAAATTTATTAATGAAAAGAAAAAACATCTAACACATTTACATAATTAGCAAAAGACACGAATGCAGGGTGATTACTGGTAAGTAATTACAGATTCACTGGTGGTGAAAATCAAGTGACAGGTCGCTGTTGAAGCCGTCCTCGTCATTTTCAATATTTTCCGCATCAATATCAATATCAAGAAATTCAGGCTAGGTCTTATTTTTAGGGAAGGTCTTATTTTTGGAGAAACACTGTAGAAAGGAGATTTCAGCCGTAACTATTTCCAAAATAGAAGAATTCATCAAAGTGGCGTTCAATCAGAGGGTGGCGCTCTATTTTTCAACCCGTCCTTTATTGCGGCGTTCTATTAGAGGTGGCGCTCAAATAGAGGTTTTACAGTAGTTTAATACTTTCAGGTGCAATGCCAAGATTCATGGCTCTTCTGGACAGCATGCGGCCAGTAACCGCAAAGTAAAGTATGAATAAAGCATGAATTCAGTCAGGGTTATTGCATGGTCTTCGCCAATTTAAAGTTTCTGCAGGGGGCGCCTTTTTGACCCCCTAAACCGCTGAAACAGAGAAAGATTACGAAACTTTCTGTAAATGATAGCTTTAAAAACAAAGGTGTGGCTGAACAAAGGCGTGGTTACATTCAAACTGGCAAAAACGAACTTTTAGACGAATTTGCCATTTTGAAAGTTTGGGAAAAAAGGCTTAAAATTTTATGTAGACACGGGCAAAATTGACGATAAACTTGATTGATTCTGTCAAATAAACAATGTAAAAAAAACTTTGAAAATCTACTTCAAAAGTAAGCACATCAGCGCTAATAAAAGCTATAAATAAACAAACACAAAAAGCACAATGCCTGCATCTCGCCATATATATCCCTCCTTTTGCGGGAAAGCAGCACAAATAACGAGAAAATCGATTCAGTCGTTTTCAATCAGTGGTTCTCAACCTCGTTTTCCCGAGGACAATCTTTTCAAAAATATCCGATGGATCACTTTGTCCTAAATAATTTGTTGTGCAGTAAAGGTTACAATTTCCAGGAACGTTTTATCAAGAATTTATCGAACTCTCTGGGGACCACGTGGCCCACCTGGACCACGTTGAGAATCACTGCTTTAGATAAAATAATGAACACACTGATTAGGTTGAAGTTGTCTGAAGCATTTAAACGATAAGGGGGTTGGAAAAAACATTTGCAAGATTAGTTGATAATCTTTTGTTCGCTTTCACACATGTGTCCAACGCCCGCTGTGTTTGAAATGGTATTCATAGGATTCAATCTTTAGCCAAAAACGTGAAAACACTTTAGGTGAAAAAAGGTTGAAATTGATCATCAGCAGAATTCATTTCTAAGCAATGTTGTTTAGGATAAAAGATAAAACTTTCAATGTGGAGTAAAAACCTTTTCGTTTCTGCAATTGCTCGTGGCGCGAGTGCCGACCCGATACAGTAGCAGCCATTGCTAATATTTGAAGTATCTGTTTGGCTACGTGGTTTTGAATCATTGCTGCAAAATGGCTTGCTGCAATAAAGTTTAAAACCTGTGCCAAGAGACACTCGCTCAGTGTTCATGACTGTGGCCGCGTTTTAGCTCGTTGCGTAGTAACAAAACTATGCATTGATTTTTCTTGGATGTACTTTTTCTTCTTGTCCCTGAAGAAAACATTCCGGCGTCTACAAACACGCTGAAATTTATGTTGGTATTTTGTTTGAAGATATTTTTTTTACTTTTTCTACAGTATTTCTCATGCTTTCAACCATCATTTTTGAAATGCGACTAGCTTTTCACTTGGATTTTGTAACCTACTTCTTCAGCTTACTACTTTACCACCAATTTAATTTGGCACGAATTTAACTTCATGAAAGTGTCGTTTTTTATGAAAGTTGTTCGATGAGCAACAGTCATACACGCATTGTCATAAGGTCTAAAAAATACGGTTATGTCTTGGCACTGCAACACAGAAATGCTAATTTTTTATTTGGTATAAAAGCTGCATGTGTGGTTGCTATTTAACATTACTACTTGCAAGGCATTCGCGAACAGGAAACTGTAGAAAAAATAAATGATTTTGAAAGAATGGTTAAAAGCAGATTTTACTTTGAACATATGTTGTCTTGGGTTTGGTATACAAAACTGTGATGTATAAATAAGTTAAAAGTCATAACGAAAGTCGCCGAATGAAGTATCAAAAGAAAAAAACGAAAATGCAGGCTTAAGGATCAATTGCATATACAGTAAAATCTGTCCCAAAACTGAGTTCTTCACGAACAAAATGCATTTGCTTGCCATAGACTTTTCTTAACAGGCCGCGCATAAGTTTGTCTTTTAGCGGTGACGTAGCGACGATGTTGAACTATTAACTTCACATTACTGCGTTAAGAGTCAATTGTATACACACTGATCCCGGAGAAAAGTGAATATGCTTTAAGAGCTATTGGTTGCTTTTATATTTTCATTCTAAATTTCCCACAGTTGATTTTTAATAGAGCAGGTTTTGTACGAAGCTTCTATTTCCTGATTGAGATAACTTTTTCACATTCGTACGTTTGATATCCCCAGACAAGGGTTTCGATCCGTGATAAATTTCACGCTATTGTATGTTAAATTAAAATATCTATTTTTATAAGTCTTGATTTGACTCTAATTTTTTCCTTCTATTTTTTGTCAAGTATTGTCAAGTTCATGATTTACGTACTTGTGTTAGAAGAAAACGTACGAAAATGTTTATAAATTGCTGGCTTAAGATGCAAGTGCTGCAAAGCCGAGGAGCGTAAAACTTATCAGTTTTTATTTTGTTTTGATGATTGTGCTTCTTGAATGTGTGTCATACCTTTCGTAAATGTGTCGCTTGTTGTTCTAACATGTTGTAACATTTTTAAGCCGTCAGTACAAACCTCTTTGCAAACTGCTGACCTGGTTTTGCTGGTTAAGTCCGGAGCCTGTCAACAGATTACAAGACAACTTTAATAAATGTGTTTGCTGATGTGCAAACACGTGCGCAAGTTAATCAAGAGCTTTGTAGGTATTTGCGTTGTTTGGGGTTTTATTTTATTTTGCATAAAATGCATCTTATTTTTTACCCACGTATTCACTCAAAATTAGAAGATCAAAAGAGCGTAAGCCGCAAAGTATGATAAAAAGTAATAGCACTTTGATTGAATCTATTTGTAGCGTGATCATAATAACTAGACACGTTTAAAATAAAAAATGGTTAGCTCAAACCAAGAAAAACTGATGACACACCAGCAAACATCGAATGGTTAAAACTGCGGCCTGTGGATGACTGGAACGCGGGGAAAGAAATTATCACGTGGTGGCGACAAAATGGCGCTTCCTGAAAGGCACGAAGTGGAACTACTGCTTTCGCTGGATTTGAACAGGTGCACTGTCGCCCTCTTCACATCATAATGACTAATGGATGAATAATGGGAGTGCTTGGCAGCCTCTTGTCGGCGCAAATGAAGAAACCGATGCATTGTTCTAATTGTATTATTGGACAAAAGCAAAGGAAACATAAAAACAACATTGCCGTGGCTGACAGCAAACATTTCATTTTGTCGACTGCTAAGTGAGCAAATGGTTACGTCTATTATCTTCACAACTACAAACACTAGGTTTGGCTTCATAGTTAGATTAATGCAAAATCTTTTGATCACGGTGTGACATTACAAGCCATTGCTGCTTACATGAAAGGCGCACAGAAAAATGTCCGTACTTTTATGAAGGTTATATCAGTTGTTTATGTGAAATCAAAACTAGCCAATAATTGTAGGCAATTATTTTTCTGGGACAATCTAGCATATATGAACTTAATTTAGGGACTATACTGAAGATATACCTTAAATTGATTGCTGTATATATTAAAAACATCTTTGTCTTTCTTGGTAAGTTTGGAATAACTATCTGGTTGGCTTTGGAAACGCTTTTAAATTTGGACTGCTGTACAATTATTGACCAAAGATAAGAGCGTTCGCTGCTTTGCCTCTTAATCACACCTGACACTTTGAAAAGCAGGGGTTGGTTGGTCTTGATCTTACCACATGGCTAACAGAAACACGTGGTCTTCAAACTACAGTAGGACAGAGCACTCGAAGGGACTTTAAACAAACAATGTATGGTAACACAATGTTTGCAACGCCAATAATGACACTTTCTTTTTTTTCCAAAATTTATCATTTCGCTCTGCCAACATACTTGTCATGCTTTTTAATAAACGTTGCTCGTACTGGAGCAACCTTCATCAGGTTTTGAAATTAGTTTAAGAGAAACATGCTTTAAACGATTTCCAGTTGTAGGTTTTCCTTCTTTTTGCAACATTCCTTACACTAGTAGCAAAAAGATATTTACCAAAAGCGTTTGTAGCAATTAAAATGATATGAATATTTATTTACACATTAATTTGTAAAAGTAGGAGGATGGAAAAAGTATTTTGAGTCTGGTCATCATTTTTCGCAATCTGTGGTGTGGAAGTTACGGACGTGATAACTTGATTGTATAAAAGTAAAGAATGCTGTTGCAAACTGCGACAGATTCGATGTTGTTTCATATTTGATTTTTGAAAATGTGCAATTCCTTATCTGCACAGTTATCATACGTGTTAAAAAATGGGCACCAGAGTATTGTGAACTGCGTCTAAAGTTTCTTGTTTTACGATGAGAACTTGCAACTTGGCCGGCCACAAGCTTCAAATAAACAAGGTTAGTTGGATCTTTTGTTTATTTTTTATTCTATGAATTTTCATAGGAGAGTTACGAGTCGCAGCGAAAACAAAAGCTCCTTTGATTTCAATGAGTATTACGATTGTCAGTGAACGAATGCCTATTATTTCTACTGAACTTATTGGTGCAAATGCAAAACTGAGCATATGTGAGCGTTGGGAAAATCTGCACGCGGAATTGAAAACTAGAAAATTGGAAAATTTGCTTTTCTTGATTTTAAAGAACCAATATCGCAAAAATGATGAAGTTTTAGACAATTCATTAAAATATTATCAACACAAGAATAGCAGCAGAATAGCACAGGTAAGTTCGGAAAGTTAACAAAATTGATTTTTTTGTTGAACATTTCAACAATTTATGCGTAGATATTTTGATGAACTATTGTTTACTGTCAGCAACATCCACTCAAATAACAACAATTTGAAGTATGTCAAAAATTATCTACGACATATTTGAAAGTGTTGTTTTGAAGGAAAAATCCCACAAATCCACCGCGTGATTCTCGAAGAGGGGCAAAAGTGAATATTCGTTTTGAAGGAGATTTTTTGCTGATCCGTTTACGAAAGATGACTCTTTTTCATGATAGGAATAGGGATCAGCTCCGTTTCAAGTCGGGCATTCGTCCTTTTGAACAAGTTTTTGAAACCATGGCCAGACAAACCGCCCCAAACTGGCTGCGTTCACTCGCTAAGTGAGCATGGAAAATGGACACCTCAATGTAAACACGGTTTGTTCCTGATACGTTTGTTGCCTCCTCAGGTGGTGAGAGTGTTTCTGTTTGTTGATCTTATCAGAGGCACATCGCAAAATTCCCAATCCGGAGATATCGTTCAAGTCAACATTTACTACTTACCCTTCAGAGAGATTGCTAAGATAGATAAAGGTTTTACTTTTAGGTGCTAGAAAATTTGAGAGAAACTGAAATTATTGATAAATTTTCCATGGTTTTCCTGTCTGGGACTTATAGAAAGATAAGTAATAAAATATACAAAAACAACAGCAATTAGAATAGTTATATCTACCTTTGCCAGCAAAAATATCAAGACAAGCAATGGTTATCGCTAATTTTACGATTTTGCTTTTGTTTTTTCAAATTTTCCACCATATGGGAACATTATTTGAGTAGCAGTTTTCTTTGTACTTGTTGCATTCTATAGGACATGTCATTGACCAATTGTTCTAATTGCCATTCACTGAGGTATGTCAATCGGTACGAAAAGGCTGGTTGCAGCGAACACAACTGCAGCCAACAACACGATCAACAAGTTTTGCAAAAAGCAGAGCATTTTAAGGAGCGTTTCTGAAGCACTTGTCTCCTACAGCTGTTACGCTTCAAAAAAACGATAAGATCAAGTTGAAGAAGATACGGTTGACTGGTCTCACGCTGCTTGTTACGTCGGGCGTGACTGACCTCGATATTTGTTAGTCTGGAATCGAATGTGTGCTTTTCTTTTTCAGGCAAGCCCGTCCTTTTTCATCTGCTGGTTCTTCCCTCTACATTCTTGTAGTTTTAATGCGGCCAACCGCTTTTTCAAAACAAGCGATACCCTCACCATAAGCGGTATAATGTGTTTGTTGCTCTTTTTTCAAAACAACAAAAGTACGGGAAATTCCACTGCTAAGCTATGGGTGTTTGAAAAAGCGATTTGCTGGTGGCTGCATTGAACTAGACGAATGTGGAGGGAGGAGCCAGCAAATAATTTCTGATGCAAAGAAAGTATTTGGGTATTCGTGCAACCCATGTATTGAAAGGCTCTAAGCCTTATTTCTTAGTAGGCCAGAATCTCTTAGCTTGACGAAACAGAATGATGAGTAGTTGACTTGATTTAAGTCACTTCTTGATTTTGGTTTATTTCAAAAATTACATTTTTCCAATTAACCTGCAACAAACGATTTGCTTGTACACGGACGCATGCGAAAGACGATGTGTTTCACCGGCCGTGATCAACACAATGATTTACTTTAGCAACGTTTGCCGAGATTCAGGATATCAGCCGTGGTCAAAATGTTGATGTGTTTCACATAAAAGGCAAAAATACAACATCATTGTTTGCCGATAAGCCGGCCAGGTACAAAGAATTTTTACCAGAAGCTGCTTTACTCATTTGCGTCATCTATATCGTTTTCAATGGGGGGCAAGTGGTGCCAGGT
>Ga0210059_1015593_pt1 | contig 11065 bp, 9 predicted proteins | sample Ectturendosymbi2_FD_188042 | JGI IMG/M metagenome (GOLD analysis project Ga0210059, IMG submission 188042) | Ecteinascidia turbinata endosymbiont from Florida, USA - Sample 2 (SPAdes) (version 2) | ecosystem: Host-associated > Tunicates > Ascidians > Unclassified | place: Key West, Florida... | reverse complement strand
AAATATGCTTTGCACACGCAAAAATTGCCTGCTTCTACACCTATGAAACGTAGTACCACCAATATTACTTGCATTCCGGTATTCCATGGCAGTGAACATGAAAGTGGTCGTAACTGATCACCAGCGCCCTTTGTGACCTCGTTTCTCTTGCTTTTCGTTCTTCTCTACAATCACCTCACCGTTTTTAAAGGTAAGGGGCAACTACAGCCCATCGAACAATATTCCTGACAATCACATGTAAACGACCTTTTTACCATCGAACATATTGCTTACCGTATGTCACTATACGGAACTAATGAAACCTCCACGGGGTTGCAGAGAATTGGGCTTGGGTGGTATAAACGTGGAACAAACCCTTTGAAAAAACCGTCTGTGAGATATTAAAAGACTTTCACAAACACTCAAAATAGAGAATAGTTTCTTTATTTTCATTTATTATCCTGATTTTGACAGAAAGCACGCTCAGTAGATTTCTACGAGATTGCGAAATTGTGAAAATACTGAACCGCGCTCACTCAACACTATCTGCACCTTCTGGAAGGGATAACATGGTTGCAATTTGCGTGTCTAACATCATATCGCAAAGCGTTCCTTAGTGCTAGTTTAGATTATTCTGCTCATTAGATACACATTTAGTCTTCGTGGTGCAACCATTTGTTGGAAAAAGTAAGTTAACGAGATATTTTTTGATTTTTCGAATTTCCTTTTTTTCCTTTTCGATCAAAGCTGCAAACTCCAAAAATTGTCTCGAACAGCCTAAGCTCACATTGCACCTAGTTATTTTCAATAAAACTTGCTGTCTCCATTGCGCCAATTAACAATTTGAGCCGGTCCACTCCATTCCAAGAAAACTTCTCAAACACGCTAGAATTATTGAGGATTTGAATATAAAAAAATTATAACCTTTTTGTTCGACCGGCACAAAAAGATTGAAATGCACACCCAAAAACAAGTATTTAATGAATGAGATATGAGAGTGAAGCTCAGCTAGTCGATAAACTTCTGGAAGTTGTAAATAGTTCTATGTTTGTCTGTAGCTGTGCAATTTGCTTTGCAGATGCCTAGGAAATAGGTTCTTTCATGAAGCTGCATCGAGTAAAAGTACTCAAGTCCTTTGTAACACTCCTAGTTGTTCGCAGAACCAAAGTAAACACGTTCGATATGGGATCGTTTCTTATCAAACCGTTGCAACGCGTATTGAAGTACCCACTTTTATTGGAGAATTTGCTGCAAAGAACACAACAGCCTGAGCCGCCGGCTGACTGTACTTCCTACAGGGATCTCATGGTAGCTGTAAAACAAATACAGGATGTTGCTAATTTGGTTAACGAAGAAAAGAGGAAAAAAGACCTAGGTTCGGATTTCTGAAGTTTGTTTTTTTGGTTACTCATTATATAAAGAAAGTAGTATATACTGTGCAGTGAAATACCTCTTTCTGATTAATTACGTATAAATATTTTATAACTTCATGGGCAATGACCTACTTGAATTTACTTTGGTCGACACACACCTGTTCGATTTTTCTATGCAGTTTAGCAAAATCGCACAAAAGTTCATTTCGGTTGCACAATAGTCAGTAGCCGAGCATCAAACAATTAATTGATTGGAACTATCTTTCATTATTCTTAAGTCTTTCCCACAGTCTCTGGAAATATTTGTGAGTTTTGCAGGTTTTTGAATGTTTTCAACAGTACCTGCAATTTTTTCTGAGTTATAGCTATGGAAAAGAATAAACATCTATGTTTGGTTCACGCTTCATGCTTGTAATGATGCTTTCATCGGCAAAAGGAGGAGAAATGCTAAAGTTCTTGTGAAAATAAGCTACTGATCACTGCAAAGCTAACGATTCGGTAACTTGCTGCATAATGTGAGGCTTTAGTGGAAATCTGTATCATTTTCTTTCTTTGGAAAATTTATTCTGAAACTTGATGTGCAGAAATATTTTTTTTATTACAGTACGGAAATACCGGAAAACAAATCCAGAGGAAAGCTTGTCCTCGAAACTTTTTAATATCTCCCTTGAGTCTGCTAAAAAGAAAGTCGAAAGGGCAAAGATGAGATTGAGTAATGCAGCAGGTTTTACGGAGATCGAGTGTGACAATCAATTGGTCAACGAGTTAGATCAAAAGTAAGAAAATTGAATGAATTATATTTCTTTTCTGGAAATTCTGCAATAGGAAGATGGTTTGCACGTACCCAAAGCTTTAAACGTCTCGCAAGAACTACAGTGGATATAAAGTTAACAGTTCACCCAGTGATCCTAAATTACCTCTACAATTTCATGCACGTCACTCCCCAAGATACACTACGTGTGGTCACTATATAATTTTTTTATTTGACTGTCACTGTTGTATGATTGCAACTTGTTTTTACAAAATGATTGCAACGTGTTTTGTACTATGATTAATTATTTACAACCTGTTTTGTACAGTACTATGAAAAAAAATGTGATTAATGATCGCAACGTGTTTTCACAAAAAAAGAACTATTCGCAAAAAATGTCTTCTTTTAAAGGTTGAAGACAACAAAACAATCTGTTAGAGCATTTGTGCACAATTGTACCACCTTCTTGGCATGCTATAAAACTTGGCTCAAGTCAGAACAAACTTTTGTGGAGGATTTATCTGACCTTTTGTCAAATCAAAGCGATGCCGTGGCCTTTATACAAGCAGCGATTGAAAGCAGCAATGATGAACGGTTTTCCAACTTTGTAAGTACAGAAGAGTCAGTGTACTGCTGATAAAAATGAGGTAAAAATGCAGTAATATCCCGGTTAAGTTCCCACCGGCTTAAGTTCGCATTCCTATTAAGTTCGCAAAAAATTATGAAAAAAATTTATATTCAACTTTTTCAACCAGTTATTGGAAGGGCCTATTTACAGGAAACCAAATATGACAACTTGTCATAAAAAAAGTTCAACTATCATCATTACGATGCTAAAGTTCACGATTAAAACAAGTCATGAATCGCACCTCGTGTATATTATGCTCTTATTTGCGTTTTGCTTCCAACCTGCCTTAATTCCGCAAAAAGTATTCGAAGGAATTTTTTCAGTTCATTATAATAATTTCCTGCTTGAGCTTACACATTACGACACAACAACTGATCCTCAACTTTAAGGACTTCATATACTCAAAAATATGCTCAAAACCCACAGAAAAGACTTCATACTCTGTTGGTTCTGAACTATATGTGCGAAACCTTCAGCAACTGCATGGTCACTCTCATCTTCGTTATTATCGTTTGTTGCTTGCATGGTTTCCAACACCTCACCGACATCATTACTTAGTACTATCGTGTGATGCTTCGTTTACTTGGAGGTTTTCGGTGACTCATCTTAGAGATTACTTCCAATTTCTGCGACTCATTCAAACACCTGGCCTTGCCTGACATTCTCAGTTAAGTGAATAGTATAATGTAAGTGAATATTATATGCCTTGCTGAAAAGATTAGTTAGCTTCAATCAGTGCATCAATCAGGATCGAAACATTAGCCCTACTGATTAGCATTTCCATTTTTGCTGATAAAGTACAGGTCTTATATTACCTAATAACACGCTTTATATTTACAGTAGAAAGCATAATTGCAAAGTTCGCACCTACCACCTAAGTTCGCACAAAGTGCTCAGATTCAAATTGCGAACTTAACCGGGAGATTACTGTAGACAACTGTGATTAACTCATTCCAATTCTGCTGATTTTGACTTAACCCTTCTAACTACCGCTTGCGCCAATTTTTTTTGTAGAACTTTGCACCAACATAACTCGCCAGGCGATAGAGAGCTATTCAAACCCTCTAGAGATGCGACAGGTCTAGTAGTTTCGATTTTAAAAAGTTGGAAAGTTTTGGATTTTTCTTTTTTTGTGGGTGACGTCAGAATGGAGGTAGGTTTTAGGCCATTTTGGCCAAGTTTACAGGACCCTGGGCAGCAACCGCTAGATTGAATTTTTTGAATCAAGCCTTTTTGTAAACTAAGCTCGAATCCGAGTCTTTAGAGCCCTTGATTGCCTTTCTAGAGTTTGTTGTTCAAACTTTATGGCCTATAAGAAACAAACAAAAAAATGTAGTATCCGAGGGAATTCCAGGAGTAAATAATTAATTTGTGTTTTTTTGGCCATAAGTTGCCAACCACAAACGCTAGAAAGACAATCAAGGCTCTAAGGACGCGGATTTTGGCGTAGTTTTTTTTAAAAAAGAAACAAAGAATTGCCCCTTGGGGTTGGAAACCAGAGTGGGATAAAAAATCCTAAACCTAGCACTATTGTGACGTCACCCACCAAAAACCTCAAATCCAAAACTTACCCAGCTTTTTTAATCGAAACTACCAGATTTATCGGATCTTTAGAGGGTTTGAACAGCTCTCTAACACAACCAGCTGGCGAGTTATATGCGAGCAAACCAGGGCAAATCGAGGTAGTATGAGCGTTGGTACCCGAACGCAGGTTTGGCTTGAAAAAATTTAGATGAGTGTTGAAATACAGTAGATGCCGAATAAGTTACGAATAAGTTACTTCCAGTTGAACATATTCGCCTTTGGTTTTCACACGATAAGGAAAAATTACTGTTTTTTAATGAACTAGAAAATGCAAGTTAGAATCTTGTAATAATAGTTTTGCATGTTGTTCTACTTATATTTGTAATAATTCTCATGCAAGTTACTACAAAACTAAATTTACCTACGGTGCAAAATTTGAAATCTGTTTGGAATTCTGTCATTTCCAACTGGATTTCCACGCTAGTTGATCACTGGCACCTTGAAAGTTTTACAGGATTTTTACTAACAGCGCCTGTCATCATGCATGAACTATACACTGAACATCCCTCAACTTTTTTGACGATGCGCTGAATTGCACAGCACGGGGGCAGGCATGTGACCAAAGCCCCCTGAAAGAAATTTTGCATGAAATATCTTGCTGCCGGATTTTCATAATAGTTAGAATTCGATTTCCGCCAGATCTACATGTAAACTCTTATAAAATTTCTAACAAATCTACACGAAAGGGAGTTATTTATTTCGTGTCTTTGGTTTATTTAAATCTAAATGATTTACCCTGTGATGGTAAATAAGAAAGGAATAACAAAAAAGAAACAATGTCACCATTCACATAAATAAATGTACGTTTATTATTAAACAAGATTCATCTATTGAGATTGTTTTATTTTGAACCGAGAGTTTATGTTCGAGCCTTCACAACCATTGTGTAACAGCTTATGCATCCTTCGGACAAAAATATTGGGAAAACCCCGTATTACTATATGGGATAAGCTGCTGGATATTCTAGTTTTGTATTTTCAAAATAGCGGTATAACAACATATTGTTATTTTACCCTTGTCACTTCAACAACCACAAGCAAATTTGCGTTAATAACTTTGAACCTCCATTCTGCAGGTGAAACTTAATTTTTGCATATTAAAGAAATTTTGCATGAAATATCTTTTGCTGCAGAATTTTCATAATAATTAGACTTCGATTTCCGCCAGATCTACATGTAAACTCTTATGAAATTTCTAACAGATCTACGTGAACTCTATGGCTCTTAAGCCAAGCCGAAATTTTTTCTAAAACTAAAGTCACAACGATCGAAACACAAGAAAAATAATTTTCGATTATGCTTCGCACACAGTTCGCTTGCGTTCACTGAAGTTATGCTTCTGTTCGCAGCAGCAACAGGACCATTGCGCTGGCCAGGTTTGACAGGTTTAATCGTGGATGCCTTTGTTAATGATGAAATACGATTTCTTGAAACTTTAATTGAAATGGTCCAATCGTACTCCCCTAAAAATTGTCATTCCTTCCAACTTAATCAGTTAGTTTTCCCTGAACTGAAATGCGGTACTTTATGGGAAATAGAATACTTTTACGTCTTTACGTCGCTTTACTTTGGTATACTTCACGTCCGAGCAGCATCCTTGCTGATAGTATTTATGTCAAATTTACAAATACGCCAGTAGTACATGAACCTCAAGAATGTACATAGTCTGAAATGTGAGTTACTTACTTCTCATGTGTCACTCATGCTTGTGATCTGGGCAGGCGTGTATAGCCAGAAAAAAATTGGTATTCTCAAATAAATAATTGCCTTCTCGCGTTCATGATTATTTTTGCTCAACCGTTCAATAAATGCAGTCCAGAATTTTTTGGGGAGGTGATCGCGTTTTTCGTCGCCATGACCACGTCCCTGTGTCTGGACCTCGTTTGGAGCGAAATCTAAATGCTATAAGAAGGCGAAGATCCAGTCAAGCTTAACTTATATTGCTGCGCACAACTTCGCACATATTCAAACACCGCATTTCGGCTATGCACTTATTTTGAGATTTCATCTATTTTCAGATATAATTGCACTAAACAGCTTACCATCCCGAGTTTTTACTTCGGCCCGTCATTCGACTTTCAACTTAGATCAATCAATGAAAGCCTGATTGCGAACACCGCACTGCAACTGACAAGCAAATATAGATTGGCTCTAGTCTATGGACATCATTGTGTTTCAGTCAATGTCAATCAGTAGTGTTTTTGACGTTATAAGCCCAGCAAGTTCGGTGAGTTCTGAATTTTGTGGCGCAATGCTGGTTCCAGAACTTTTTAGTAAACTTGATGTCACTGCTCGTGAACTAACAGAAAGATCTGGGAGCCTTCTAAATCGTTTAGTGCGCATATGTGTAATGCTAATTGCCCCACTGATGAGAACCTTATCATAATTCAACTCATATCCTCTCTACATTCTACATAAAACAAACAGCCAGATAGTCAAGTTCTAGCGGACCTTTATAGCTCTAGGGCCCCGGAACAAAGTATCGGCTGAACTCGTGCAGGGCCTGCCTGTGACCCCCAATCAATTGTAAACAAGTAGCGCTGTCGAGACTGGAGGATGTATGTGGCCGGTGTTTATCAGATACCGGTAAGGCAATGCTTGTAAAACTCAAAGATAAAAGGTTTGTTTAAAGACAAGTAGATGGTTCATTTGCAAGCCACACTCAGCTGCTGAAAATATTCATTAAGTTCCTTTATCATTATAATGAAAATCACGGCCAATGAAAACGATACAAACGATATATTGCAAACGTTACGATAACTCCTGTTATCATCATCACTGCATTGCAAATTGAACTGCAGTGATCATGCTGCAGGTTCTTATTGGTCACTCAGGAGAGTGACCCTTTATCATATTTTGACCCTTTACCATATTTTTACCATATTCTTTTACCATATTTTAAGGAAAAAATCTTTTCAAGTTTAATCCTTTCGATAGCTCAACAAATTAAGCTTGTTTTTGGCAATGAACCGTAAATATTCACTGTGGACTGGACTCACTGATAGCATTATTCATTTGCAACTTAAAAAAATAGGTCGTACCCTTCCCCCTTCCGCACTTTTAGTGTGAAATGTCTTTTAAAGCTTAAGATAAGCTTGATTCATAAAAGCACTGCCTTCAAATAACAAATGTCCTTTTTTTCAGCACGATCAGTTTCAACTGCGAATTCTTTCTCCCCTTTCATCTCTACTTGTGAACCTTGAAGGACCTCACGCGGTCATTGCGAAAAGATTTGATAAATTGCTTGATTTCCAAAGCAGCCAGCAACGGTCTGAAAGCAAAGACAACATTCAGGTACAAGTGAAAGATGATTTAACTTTTGCACTTCAGAAATGACCAGATCAGGGTAAAACAAACTTACAAAAAAGCAAACAATGTGTGTTTTTCTACGTATTTGAAGGTCAAGAACAAAAAATATTTTCCATTAACCCAGCCGTGCATCTGCATCAATTTCTTGTGGAAACTTGGAAAACTGAACTCAAAAATATGCAGATTATCTAGCAAAAACACATTACTGAGTTTTATGCTTATTTTCTTAATTGCAACACAGCTGTGTAGCTAAAATCCTCGTGTAGCTAAAATATAAGTATAAAAATATGAAAACATAAATTCATGAACAGCAGAAACACTGAAAAACTTTGAAAATGTTTAATTACCGAGACTCTAAGTAATTTTTTTTTACAGTAATTACAATTGTTTTATTATCGGAATAACTAGAAGTTGAATTTTTGTGGTGATCTCGTACGATGTTGTTATTTGGTAGGAATGTTAGTAATACGTTTTTTACAATTCAACGTTCTCTATTCCGGAGAGTATGTCTTTAGAAATATTTTTGTGCTTTTCTTTTCTTATGTTTGAAGCAATGGAAACTTTATTGCAAATTTCTACATAAAAACAACCCCAGAAATACAGTAACAACAACCCCAGATTTTATCGAAAAAAGAAAAAAATGTTTGAAAATGGACTATGTTGCCAGCAGATGGCGCGCAACGTTTACGAAGCTCTCAATCAGCAGTTGCTCGAAGATCTACCGAAGTTGCTGGCTCTATCTGAAGATCTATTGATGACGTGCATGGCTATTTTTATTGAACTCATGCAGAAGATCCAGGCAGACGTTCTTTATGTAAGTAATAGTGGTTAGTAGGAATCGCGTGTTCACAATGTTGTGTCCAGTAAGTGATCACCAAGAACGTAAAATTTGAAACACAGCAACTTATATGAAATATTTTGAACAAATGTTTAATAAGATACTTTTCATCTTTTCTAACAAGTTTGCATCAAACCTAACCTGTTACGTAGTGGTTTGATCAATGACCAAAACTTATATTTGTAGCATAAAACATATATAAAGTCTGCATGGCTTCACACATTATCAGTTAATGAGTTTCACACTTAAAAAATTAATATTTGAATGAATATCTGTTACATATGCAAAAATTAAGTTTCACCTGCAGAATAGAGGCTTATAGTTATTAACGCATATTTGCTAGTGGTTCTTGAAGTGGCATGGGTAAAATAACAATACGTTGTTATACCACTATTTTGAAAGTACAAAACTTGAATATCTAGCAGCTTATCCCATATAGTAATACGGGGTTTTCCCAATAGTTTTGACAAAGGATGCATAAGCTGTTACACAATGGTTGTGAAGGCTCGAACATAAACTCTCGGTCCAAAATAAAACAATGTCAATAGATGAATGTTGTTGATGAATAGATGAATAAACGTGCATTTATTAATTTGAATGGTGAAATTCTTTCTTTTTTTATTATTATTTTCTTATTTGCAATCTCAGGCGAAATCATTTAGATTTAAATAAACCAAAGACACGAAATAAATAACTCCCTTCCTGCACAGAAGAAGGTTCAAATTTGCCAAGCGGCGTGAATAACCCGAATGAAACAAGAAATGCGCGGTGTTATCATGATAACTCATGTGTTGTTGTGATTCGGAATATTTCGAAAGCTGTAAAGTGTACTCCCTAGGCATTTGAGAGGCAACACACCAGTTAAGTTTAGACAATGATACTTAGCCAACTGACATCACGTGGCTGTCTCACATAATATAATTATTTCGGGATACATTACAATTCTATCAAATCAACAAATTTTTCGTGATTGTGCAAGTTTTTATTCATAAAATGTTTTTGTGGGGCGGATAATATGTCTTCACGGGGTGTAGTTTGGAGAATCCTGTCAGTAACAGGTGGAAAGACAGTTATCGTTTTTTTCAAATCACTTAACGAAATGTCATTTTTTGAAAACTTGTGACACAGGTTCCACAATGTCAAATGTTTTAATATGACAGTAGCGCGGTTTAAACTGTTCAAGATTTACTTTAGTGCATAGATTTTCAGTCAAAGGGAAAGCAGTATTGGTGAAGTTTTAAGGAAGAATTACTAATATAGTTTTCAAAAAATTTCCACGAAAATAATTTGCACCAGTTGAAAACAGACAACTATTTGTACTACTTTGCTCTTTATGCTAATAAACATACATTCCTGCCTGGTTGCTAGCGTCTGAAAATGTGTCGTTGCAGAAACTGCATCATGCTGTTGAAAAAACCAATGCGTTTCGGACCTCGAGTGCTGATGTTGAAGCTCTGGACTCGCATGAAGGACAACATCTCGTCTCTAAGTTCATTAACGTTTATCACGAGGTATTTAGTACGTTGTCAACATTTCATTTTGTTGGTGTGCAAGTGATGCAAACTGCCAGAACCGGTTTTAATGCAGCTGTTGTAATACGTTAGGCCTACTAATCGGTTTTGTGCAAACGATCTTCTATTTCAAAAAGCAATGATTGTCAGTATTGCCCACGGGAATGAGATTCCCGAAGGAATTTCACGGGATTTGTCCCGTGGGTTGGGATGGTAGACTTTGAATTTGTCCCATGTTCCATCCTAAGTTATATGATGTCATATAGGAATTTTCTGCAGTTGAATACAAATATTACATGCTCGCAGCACAGTTGGTATCAAACGTAGAGGCTCAGTCCCATAGCGGTGTAATGCGTGTTTCCCGAAAATACGGTTGTTGGGCCCTTTTTTTGTGACAATAGAAAAAGAAATCCATTTTTCATTGAACCCCTTATTTGGGAAGTTGGGGTACCGTAAGTACGTGAGTTGAGATCGTTCAGCGGGCGTCAACACATTTCCTCACTTTTCAGTAGTACGAGAATTTGCATGCATTTTGCAATCATTAATTAATTTTGATTTTTTCATTTCAATCTTGAGTGTAATTGCTTTATCTGACCTTGCTTTAGCCCTTCTGCATTTCCTCTGTAAGCAATGCTTGCAGATTTCAGGACTGAAGATGCGTAGAGTTGCCTGAAATCGATTTCCTATTTAAAATATTTGCTGATAGATGCGACTGCGTCACCTTTGTAGAGACTAGTTACTTGAATACAGATATAAATCGCAAAAAATGACTATTCATATTATGTATTAGGCGATATTAGCATGAATCTACTAAATGCAACAAATGATAGCAGAATGCAACATTATATAGATACTTTATGCAGCCTTGGCTGCTACCCAATTATAAATAAACCAACCAGAGTGGTAAACGAAGCAGAGTCATGCATCGACCATATATATACAAATAATTTATCTACCGAAATAAAGCCATATATTATGCTGCATGATATTAGTGATCACTATCCAATTTATTTGACTGTGAGTAAAGCTCGATTAAAAAGAGATGTCAAACAAAGATATTTTAGAGATACAAAAAACGTTAATATCATTGCTT
>Ga0210059_1015592_pt1 | contig 11066 bp, 8 predicted proteins | sample Ectturendosymbi2_FD_188042 | JGI IMG/M metagenome (GOLD analysis project Ga0210059, IMG submission 188042) | Ecteinascidia turbinata endosymbiont from Florida, USA - Sample 2 (SPAdes) (version 2) | ecosystem: Host-associated > Tunicates > Ascidians > Unclassified | place: Key West, Florida... | reverse complement strand
TCGGCTCTGTCCGCACTTTAAAACACCGCAGAAGTCACAAAACTCTTCATACCTCGGGCTTGGGAGGGAGCGTTGCACCCTCTAAAATGAAAATTAGACCACGTCAAAGAATTAGATTTTGCGTGCTTGCCCGTTTCCTTTATCGAGGCGCCACAATATTTTCTGTTTTCAACTAAAAATGAAAGAAGAGAAAAAATGTCGTTTTGCGTTGGTCGAAAAAATCACAGGAGTAAAATTTCGTGGCTTTTCAGAAGAGAAATGCAACTGCGTATGAGCAAAACGTCTGACACATGATCTCTACAAACGATACTTTAAGCAGTTAACGTCAATTCTCGCAAAGAAGTGGAAGGTAGATCATAAAAATGTGATTCACAGTACATCAAACAGCTTCACTGTGACATGGCGTGAAAAAGGATGTGATCTAAAATGAATGTGGTCTAAAATGAATGTGGTCTCAAATGAATGTGGCCTAAAATGAATGTGGTCTAAAATGAATGCAGTTTCAAATGAATGTGGTCACAAATGACTGTGGTCTCAAATGAATGTGGTCTCAAATGAATGTGGTCTCAAATGAATGTGGTCTCAAATGAATGTGGTCTCAAATGAATGTGGTCTCAAATGACTGTGGTCTCAAATGACTATGGTCGCAAATGACTGTGGTCTCAAATGAATGTGGTCTCAAATGACTGTGGTCGCAAATTACTGTGGTCTAAAATCAATGTGGTCTCAAATGACTGTAGTCTTAAATGAATGTGGTCTCAAATTACTGTGGTCGCAAATGAATGTGGTCTCAAATGACTGTGGTCGCAAATGACTGTGGTCTCATATGAACGATGGTCTCAAATGACTGTGGTCTCAAATGACTGTGGTCTCAAATGACTGTGGTTGCAAATGACTGTGGTCTAAAATGAATGTGGTCTCAAATGAACGTGTTCTCAAATGAATGTAATCTCAAATGAATATGGTCTCAAATGCCTGTGGTCTCATATAAATGTGGTCTCAAATGAACAGGTCTCAAATGTCGTGGTCTCAAATGAATGTGGTCTCAAATAATTGTGGTCTCAAATGACTGTGGTCTCAAATCAATGTGGTCTCAAATGACCGTGGTCTCAAATGAACGTGGTCTCAAATGACTGTGGTCGCAAATGACTGTGGTCGCAAATGACTGTAGTCTCAAATGACTGTGGTCTCAAATGAACGTGGTCTCAAATTACTGTGGCCGCAAAAGAATGTGGTCTCAAATGATTGTGGTCGCAAATGACTGTGGTCTCATATGAATGTGGTCTCAAATGACTGTGGTCTCAAATGACTGTGGTCTCAAATGAATGTGGTCGCAAATGAGAACAGTCTCAAATGAATCTGGTCTCAAATGAACAGGTCTCATATGAATGTGGTCTCAAATGGACAGGTCTCAAATGTCGTGGTCTCAAATGAACGTGGTTTCATATGAAGTGGTCTCAAATGAATGTAATCTCAAGTGGATGTGGTCTCAATTGTCTGCACACCTGATCCTTCAACTGATAAGGTATCTTCAAAATGAACGAAACATCGGCTCCCTACATCGCGGTCCCTACATGGTTTTCAATAAACATGAATTTTCGACCAAAATGTTTGCCGGCCGACATTGCTGGTAATACAATGTGACTTTTTTTCACAATCACGCAACCATCTAAATGAATATCTAACACTGTGACGCGTTTACGTACAACGTAGACATTTAGCATCTCAGACATCTAAGAACCACACGCAATCGTGAATGAATAAAATGAGGATGACCAAAATCCCAATCCCCAAGCTTGTAAAATCTCATCCTCAAAACTCGTAACATTACACTCGCTGTGATAGTGATAACTTGGTTGTAGACAATAACTTGATTCCAACTAGCGTTAGTCGATGATTTTACTATAGTTTTGCACAAACAAATTTCACAGCACATTCTGACATACTAAGATTCTGATGCAGCTGGATCACATCATTTTTAGGCCCTGTCTATACTTCCAAGTAAATACAGAGGCTGTTGAACAAACCAAAGCAACAGCGAGCATACTGAAAAATACACAAAGATGTGCGACATGGTAGTTTTCTGTCATCTGGTTCAAAAGAAATTTGATGGAAAATTAGATTTGTGAAACAGAGTTGAAAACATTTCTGTATCTTTTGCTTTGTTTCAAAATTATAAGATTGGGAGAGAATTTGATACGTGTCTTCAGAATGGACGTGTCCTGTAGTCTCCCACAATGCTTATGTCTACTGTCACAAGGTGCATCAGTGATGCATACGGACATGATGTGCATTCACGTACAACAGTTGCAAGCATTTCATTAATTTTATGACGAACACCATTTGCAAATTTTTGGAAACTTTTGCGTCTTCAAAATGGATCGTCTGATACTTGATTTGCGTTTGATGACGAAATTTGTCTCACGTTCGAATGCATTTCTTTGGGGCAGTTGAATAAATCTTTGCATTTGTGGGAACCAGTGGTGAGAAGCACCGACTATATTTGTCAGGAGATATGCCCTGTTGTTACGTATGCTCGTGTTCGAACCAGTGGTTAAAGCTTGATTGTTGTCCAGTGGCGTACGTAGAAAATTTTCATGGGGGGGGGTTCATTCAGTGGCATGTGGTGGTCATTTGTATTTGGTGTTCGCTGTTTGTGACGTCACAATTTGACGTCATATTCGTGTTTCCAAATCAATGTTTTCGCGAAATTGATTGACACAATATGCATATTCTTCTATACGCACTCTCCTTAATTTATGTGTCACTGCACTGAATTTAAACTCTCAGCGCTCGAGGTTACGATATCGGAGGAAAATAAGCTCAACGCTACGACACAGCAGCAGTTCATAATTGCGAAAATATCTGGCTGCACGTAAAAACAGGGGAGTAAAACATTCATCACTGCGTCAGAGCAATTTACACCTACAAAATCAAGCTGGGCTAATACGAGCAGTGTACCACAGAAAGTGTGTAGCTGGACTGGCTAACGCGCACCCCGGTTTGCTTGATCGAATCCTGCTAAACTAGACAAGAATTGAGAATGCGCATAAAGTACGCAGGAAAACTTTCGATTTTTTGTTATGTGTAAAAGTCCAGCAAATTTTTTGTTTTCCTTTTTCCCTGCTGAGACGTTGTCACATGCTTGATTGCTTTTATGTTAACAACTGCTTTTTCTGAGTTCGTGCAACAGTTTATCAAACTACAGAAACTGGTAATGTAATTAGTGCTGTCAGCGCTTGCGCTGATCAGCCATAGCAGACAAAATAAAGACAATCGTTTCAAATAAAATGAACTATCACGGAACACAATCTTAACCCTGTGGATGTGTAGTGGACGAAAGGTCTGCAAAAAGTGGTGAGATGGTTTCTGGATGCAAAAGACAACCCAGATTCCCAACAAAACCTATTTACAACTTTTTGGCCCATTTACAATGCTCTTTGAACTTTGCATGCAAATTCATTCCGTGGTTTTTGCATTAAGTCGACAAATTATCAAGCAAAAGTATGCGAAAATAATTTATCTACTTTGCGCAGGTAATAAAGTTTTCGTAAAATATCAAGCTCAAGGGGGGGTGGGGTTATCCCCAAAACCCCCTTGCGTACGTCCTTGTTGTTTCCACTCCGGAAGTTGTTCGAAAAGGGTTTCTGTTTTTCCTTGTTATTCCTCGGTTTTTCAATGGAAGGTGCCACACAAGACAAGCTTGTCTGCATTTCACACGTTCGTGTTTGCAAGCTGAGACTCAGAGCTCTCCAGATATTTTGAGTAACTTTTTGTTGTTTCGATTTTTTCTGACATCTCTTGCTCTGTTTTCTTAAACATTTTTAGGTTCTTTTGATTTCTTTGTTTATTCGTTGAAGTCGATTTTTCTCCTTGTTGGCTCTTTGCAGCTCGAGCTACATTACCGAGAAGTGGCTAATCAGAGTAGGGGATGATCCAGCCAGTAAAGTTAAATGGGGAGATTTCAGTAATATTTAGTAGTCAAGTCTTTTTACGGGTTCGCTACTGTAAGAGAGATGAAGTGTAGTTCACAACACTGCTGTGACAAAACAGAGGACGGCAAAATTGCCTTATATCGAGCATTCTGTTTTCCAAATTGTACAAAATTATGGTGAATGAAGTTACTTTTGTGGTTTTTATGGGGATGATTGCCCCACCGGATCCGCCCCTGAGTCAAAGCCAATTTTACTTCACAACACCACAGGCCACTTATACTCTCGACTTCGAGCAAGCCATTTTCCACTCGCTTTTTTCAATCATCTTCACTTTCTTTTGGCTATCCTCACTCCTTTCTCGCCATGTCTAATCCGAACAACAAGACGTCCCCTTCATAACATAGCCGCAATATCTTGTCTCTTCTAGTGGGTACTTTGTGCCCAACCCTGATCAGCATCAGGCCTGCAACCAGGGTTGGGCGACCGGACAGTTGCTCCACCCCCGAAATGTTCAACAACATGTTTATTTGTTACAGTAGGTACAAGAACAAAATTAATTACAATCATTTTGACCACTGCTGAAATTGTACAACAACTTACAATCAATTCGCGCCTTCCGAAACTATCAGCTGGTTCCGGCCCTGATCAGCAAAGTTCATCAACTGTCATGTAGAATAGCGTTCGGGGTGTTAGGCTGAATGGCTTTATGGCTTCATGTTCACTGTTCAGCTACATCAGAAACCCAACATTCCTGGGTGCCGTTTTTACCTATAAGTATGTACGGCACTGCTTCAGCGGATTCAATGCATTTTATAATTCAGTCCCAAACATTGCAATGGAAGCTAACTGATCACTGTGTTACCGGTTTGTTGTTAGACCTGGCGACGCTAGCTGAGACCATACTACTTGACTCAAGAAACATAACCAAATCACATCATTATCTTGTTTAGTTTTTCTAACGCTGCCTCATATTCAACTCAACCACAGTCATCTCAACATATCTCCAATGTATTTCTCTCAACTTTGCAAATATTGTGACGCAGGATGACAATAAGTAATAATTTATTAGACTTTGTTACAATTTTATTCTTAAAAGTAATGCAAGTATTTAAACCAATCTGGGCAGTATCGACTTCGAGATATACGACGGTCTGAACTGGTGCAAACAGCAGCGAATACTTGTGACATGAACACATTGCGTTTGGCGAATGATCTGTGACGTAAAACTTTCCAGCCAGCATTCGTGCATCGCAGGTTTGCAGAACCTGAAAAAAATATGCTGTGCAACAAAAACTCTCTTCTGGCAACGTTCGCTTCGCATAAGGTTCGAAAACTCTCTGAAGTTAATCTGTTTTCGAATGTCATACTTTTTATTCTGGTCTCAATTTGATTTTTAACTATGATGGGATCGGAACAAAAGCTTCTGACCGGTGGTATCATTTAGTGAGGTGTTTTTCCTTGCGTAATATGCGTTATAAAGTTGATTGGCTTATTCATTGTTGCAAAAGTACAGATTTACAACTCATAAATAAGAAAAAATGAAGCTCAGTGCAATAAATCTCTCTTAGTTGTCAAGATATCAAAATTAAGGAATGAAAATAGAAAGGCCCTTAGAATGAAGTTAACGATGAAACAGAAAAACAAACGAACTCCCAAAAAACAGTTTTTTTATTTCTATGTTCAGGCCCTAGCTCCAGCGGTCTGCAACACAAACACAAATGCATGAGTTTCTATTGAAAAGCCGTACAATGACAAAGAAAAACAGAAAACCTTTTCGAACAACTTTCGAAGTGGCAGTAATCAAGTTCTAACCAGTGGTTCGAACACAAGTGCGTAACAACAGGACACCCCACCTGACAAAAAAAGTTAGTGCTTCTATCACAACGGATTTAAAGATAGCGCCCGAAAATGCGAAGACCTACAATATTCTGCTGCACCAAAGAAACGCAATCGAAAGTCAAACAAGTTTAGTCATCAAACACGAAACAAGTCTCAGCCAATCCGCATGATGACATGTCTAATCTGGACTGGTTGTATGCAAAAACACTGATGACATCAAGTAGCGTTGAAAACCTTTACATATCGACGAAGCCGCAAATGATTTTCGAGTGACAAAATTTCTAACCGCTATTTTCTGTTTGACCGTAGTACTTGTGTGTCTCGTTTACCTACAAGAGTAAATCTCATAAAACTTGCGAAGGAAAGTGATCGCACACTGAATACAGCTGGTGGTGATGTGCTAAAATCCTACTGAGTTGTTAAAGGAACAATCGACGTTAGTTTTCATCCAAACTCTTCGCTTTCCTACGTTATGGAAACTCGTAGTCCTTAAATGGAATTTGATGAAAGCTAGACTTGAGAAACAGAGTTGACAACATTTTGGTATCTTTTGTTTTGTTTCAAAATTCAAAAATTTGGGAGAATTTGATACGTGCTTTCGAAATGGACATGTGAGAATCCATAGGCGGATCTGTTGTGGACCCCACGGCGCAAGGATCCACACACATTTTGGGGATGTAACTGTTCCTTTTACAGTTTAAATTATGTTCCTGTTTTGCTGTTGACTTCATTCTAAGAGACTTTCTATCATCTTGACGAATAAGGAATATTACTTGCATTGTGTTTTATTGTCAATCAATAGCGCAAGGCCCGGCGGCCTTGCCAAATATTACCAACGGTCAGAACTTCCTGCTTTGATTACTTCACAGTTAAAAATTGAATTGATACCAGAATGACAGTACGGAGATTCGTAGGAAGGCGATCTGCAGAAACGCCCCTTTTCGAAACGTGCCTTAATGAAAAGAGGGCTGCTTGAACACAACAACTATTTTTAAGGTTCTGCAAGGCTTGCCGGAAAATCTTACGTCACAAGCTTTTTATCAAGCGCACTGTTTTCCTGTCACGAAGTGTGGTTCGCACACGTTCGCAGCGTTGTAAACAACATCTCTAAGTATCAAACTCCAATGGATTCACCCACATTGTGACGCTACGTCACAATAGATCCAGGATTTTTTTAGGGTAGGGCTCAAGGACGAGTTCATCTGGAGGTGTGGCCTACTGACTGCATAGCAGTGAAGACCCAACTGCTCAGGTAGGCCTAACTTTTTTAACAAACACGATAGCCATTTTGGCTAAATCACATTCTCACCATTACCCAGGCTCACTGGGACGTTTCCGGAGCAGAAGCGGCCTTCAAAAGAATTCAGAAATTATTCTCAAACTTATCTAACCTTGAAAAAGTAACTTGTTGAATGTCGGAAAAGTCTTACAATTAGAAAAACAAATCACAGGTCCACACCGAAAAAACGCCTTGGGCAGGCATAGAAGTGACACAAAAACTTCACGAAGAAACCTGAAATGACGCCAATAACCTTTATCGGCGGTCTGCCAAGACCCATGCCGTATTGTGTTAAAAAATTGCAGATGTTCATGGAATAGATGCTAATGACGTTCGGAAGTGAAAATTTGTTTATTTTCGGAAAATTTTCCTATTTTTATTGCACATCACCAGGGATGTAAGAAGGGGGGGCAAGCGGGCACAATTCTCCGGGCGCCGAATCGCTGCAGGGAGTCAAAAGGTCACAACAATGTCATAAGGACTTTCTTCAATACAGTACATTTGCTTCCGAAAAACGTCAGGTTCGAACGTGGGGGCGCCAAACTTGTTTCTTGCCCTAGGTGCCATCTAGCCTCGTTATGCACTTGCACATCACGATTGTCTAGCCAAAATGACGAAATTTGTTAACAAAAATACCTGCCCATCAGTAGCAAACTATCAATCACAAACTATTAAAAACAAAATGCTGTTAAATTATCAAAGACATTTGAACATAGAAAATAACTTGAAAGTTGAAAAAAAGGTATATTATTTCGAAAACAAGCCTAACTTTCCCTCCTCCCCGAAAAAAAAACGCTTGGGGTACGCGTAGAGACAAACATACCAAAAAACTCGAAAGCAATAATTATGCTGACACTTTGCCCTGGAAGGTGTTTATTGCATCACAAGGGCATTGAAAATGTTTTCACCAAAGACAATATCTTTTCACGTTACAGCGGGAAACATGAACTTTGCATTGATCAATGACCAACATCTCATCCATTCAGTTTTTTGTACGAAACGCAACAAAATAAAACAATTTTAGAAATACTGTACACTAGGTTGAAAAAACTTAATTAGAAACAGCAGAATATTGGTCGATAAAAAGCATCTGATTTCGTGCTGTGCTGAACTTTTGTTTAAAATTGTTGCTGGCAGGTCTGATGCTGCTCAGTAGTCATCTTTAGCATAGCCTGCAGCTATTCTAGCGCACTTTATTTTGAGCCTACCTGACATGTAGGTTACGTTTTAAGGTTAAGTTTGCTGTTTTGGAATTTACGCTGTCACTGAGCGCTCAAAAAAGTCTGTAGTTAACTGCATTGTAAGTTCGTTGTAGCGTAATTTTAATGCCTTCGCTTAACTAATAACATGAGCTGCACTCATGTTTAATAGCTTGTAGGAAAAAAATAGTATGATCTGCAGCTTATTCAACTTTTGTCCACAGTCTACTCAGTCCCGTTGCCCCGGGGCCTTTGATGGGCGTAGCTCCCCAAACAGAGCTCCACGCCTCCCTAAATTGAAACACTATAAACCAGTGGAGTTTTTGTCAATTTTTACAACATCAAGCCCCCCCGCACAAACTCAAAGGCCCCCTGTTGAAAACTTTCTGGCGAAGGTTCTGAGTCTGCTGCTTATTCATCTTTTGTCCACAAGAAGCCCAATCTTACCCAAATGAAACAAGAGTTTTAAATACTTATGTTCGCAGTGGCATGGCCAGCCCAAAATTTTGTGTGGGTCAAAATGTTTGATTTTAGGCGAACAACAGTATTTGTTTGAGACACTGCCTCTTAAAGCAGAAAATGACTAGATATTCTAAAAATTTGGAGAGGACATGGCCCTCTGGTCCTCCCTGGCTACGCCTATATACATGCGGTTTATATAACGTATATGTAGGCCTAATGTAAATATTTTATGTCAGGGGTGGGGGGACCTGTTTACTATCGTGGGCCGCATAAGTGGTGGATAATCGCTGGTGGGCCGCAAAAACAATTTATTTAATCCACAAATTCAACCTTTATCTAACAATGGAGATAAGGGATTCTCTTGACATAATATCCAAGTATCTGCTTGTCATGGAGATTCATTTTGACGCGATTGTGTACTCCAAATTCGGTGACGAAGATTCTAAAGCGGGCCATATCAAATGTTCACGTTGACCGCATTTGGCCCGCGTGCCGCAGGTTCCCCACCCCTGCGTTATACAAACACTTGCGTATTTATATAACATTGGAACCATCATTTTTATATAAAAACATGTTTATTAGAAGTTTCATTTACAGTGAAATAAACATATTAGGACTGCCCAAATTTAGCAAAATAAGCTTTGCATTTAAAATTTTCGTCCCTATCCCTGTGCAAGAAATTTATTTAAAAGGCTATACAAAAAAATCACCCCAATGGACGTTTCTGTGTCAGGAACCATCGATCAAAAAACGTATCTGAAAAAAATTAGGGGGGGCTTCAAACCCCTTAGCCCCACCCTGGATCCGCCTATGGAGTCCGTAGTCTCCCACAATGCTTATGTCACAATATGCATCAGTGATGCATACCGACATCGTGGGCTTTCACCTACAACAGTTGCCAGCATTTCGTTAATTTTATGACGAACACCATTTGCAAATTTTTGGAAACTTTTGCATCATCCATCAACTTTAGCTGGAATCAAGTTATTGTCTACTACAGCCAAGTTATCACTATCGTAGCGAGTGTAATATTACGAGTTTGAAAGGAAGGAATTTTACAAGCTTGGTGCTTGGTTTTTGGTCATACTCATTTCATTCATTCACGATTGCCTATGGCTCTTTGATGTTTGAAATGCTACAAACATCTACGTTATACGTAACTGCGTTATACGTAAATATCTACGTTATACGTAACTGTTTGAAATGCTACAAATATCTACGAAAGGTATTTTAGATTTTTGTATTTTAGATGTTTGATTGATTGTGAAAAGAAGGCATTTTTACGAAGTCTTGTTGGGGACCGCGATGTGGGGAGCTGATGTGCCACATGCGTGCACTTCAAGGAACGCCTAGGAGTTGAGGGGTGAACCAAGTTCAGGGGCCTACCGAAGTTAGATGGTTCCCGGGGCAAGAAAAAGTTTGACGACCCCTTGTTCGAACCTAAGTTTTTTTGGAGTAAATGTACTGTGTTGAAGAAAGTACTTGTGACATTGTTGGGACTTTTCGTCGCCCCCCAGTGATTCGGCGCACGGTTCATTGTACCCCTTTTGCCACCCTCGTCAAGACCGTGACCCAGTTGTTGCAGGAGTGGGAGTCAGTCAACCAACTATTGGACATTACGTTTTGAAGATTCCAAACAGAAGCAAGGATTATAGCCAGACTCTCAATAGCGGACGGATCCAGGAGCCAGATTAGGGCGATCGCCCCCCTAAAACCTGCGAAAGTAATATTATTCACCATGATTTTGTAAAATACAGAAAACAGCATTCGCGATATAAGGCCATTTTACCGCGCACTGTTTTGTCACAGCAGTGATGTGAAGTATACTTCATCTTATTTACAGTAGTGAACCCGTAATGAGACCCGCCTACAAAACAGTGGCGTAGCAAAGGGGACCCCGGGTGGTGACTTGTAAGAGAAGCAATTTCTTCATTAAAAATATTTTTTGAAAGCAGCTTGAAACACTTAACACTTTTGATTTATTTAAAATATTTGATATTATTTTTTGAAATTTTTAAAGGTTCTAACTCTTTTCACTTTTTGTGGTTAGTAGCTCTATAGTCTGGCAGCTTGAACAACTGAGTAATGTGGTTGTGGAACGAGCAAATTTATAAAAAGTTTACTCAAACGTCTGGGTCAAATCCAGTGTGCTAAGGTGCCCCAGTGTTTGTCTTTAAATCAGGGCTTTTACCATATTTACTTGGAAAAATTGTCACCCGGACAAACTGTCCCCAACTGTCCCCAGACACTGCACCTTCTTTCCAACCAACGCAATTTCCCTAACCCCAGTCAAATGTCCTTTGAACAAAGGACAGAGATGTTATTCGACCGCAGACTAGCAAGTTTTACAAG
>Ga0210059_1015590_pt1 | contig 11066 bp, 5 predicted proteins | sample Ectturendosymbi2_FD_188042 | JGI IMG/M metagenome (GOLD analysis project Ga0210059, IMG submission 188042) | Ecteinascidia turbinata endosymbiont from Florida, USA - Sample 2 (SPAdes) (version 2) | ecosystem: Host-associated > Tunicates > Ascidians > Unclassified | place: Key West, Florida... | reverse complement strand
GATTGGAAGGGTTTTGGCCCTTAAGCAAGCACAGCCAACCTGGAGATGTGGTTTCTACAGTGCCAGGCTGGCAAGGGCAGAGGCAGTGTTGGTTATGTCCTCTAGCAGTATTAGGTATAAGTATCTTGCTTTTTAGATAGAAGTATTAGGTAGAAGTATCTTACTTCGAAACTCATTGGTAGGCAGTGATTTTTACTGTGTGTACTGGTTTTCATATGATAAGAGGCTACAAATTCTCTCTTGGGTGATTCCATGCAAAAGTCCACAACGGACTGTTTTTCCAAACTAGGTTTAGACATATTTCATTCATACATCTTAAAACTATAGGCTCTGAAGTTTTTCTTTTTGTATGTGGAACACATGCTACACACAGCATCACCTAGTGGTGACATGTGGAGAATAGTGGAGGGTGAATAAATGTGAATGTGTCAAATATACACACTTTGTTTCTAAATTATTCTGATGTTGGTAAAACTTTTTCACAATCACTGTTTGGTGCATCATGGAGTGCAAGAGATGTGTTGTGTTCTGCAATGCTTGAAATTTCAATTTTGTATGTTATCTCCGAAATATTACAGCTTTTTTTGGCAAATATTTATGTCACACATGTCATATTCATTTGTGTTAAGTTTTTTTGAAAAAGTTTTACAAGGTACTTTTTAACTATATTTCAAATTATGTTTAATTTACCTCCACTGATCACATTTATCCCATGAATGATTTTCTTACTATTTAGATTTGACATGAAAACTAAAGTAAATTGGTCACACACGTCACATTCTGTGATGTGTGTGACACGATCTTAATGTTATGTATAAGAGCACAATTTGAATGGAATTGATTTAGTTTTATGAGTAAAGTACATGCAGTATGCAGAAAACAGTTTACATTGCTTTCTTGTTACATTCCTGTGTATAACTAACTTGTCCTTGCATCTATTGACAAAGGATCGCTTATTGATAAGACACTTGGCCAACAAAATCTATTAAAACAGCAGAGCAACAACTGCTTTATGCCGGCTTACTATCTTAGTCAGTGCTTTTCAACGTTTTTGCTGCAAGGAAGCCTTCTGCAAATGTTTGCGTTACCCATGGAACCCTATGCAATGATCTAAGTGTCTATCCTACTGTCTCTAATAAATCTTTGAAACAGCGGTATTGGTACAAGAAGAGAGCTGTGGATGGGAATTTCATCCCAGGCAATAGTGGTCAGTTTCAATGGAACTACTGGCAGCCACTTATGGAATCCCGATTGAAAAACACTGATCTAAGCTTTAATTGCACTGCACATTTTAGTTTCCAGATGGAAGTTTTAAGCCAAATGCAAAATAAACAATAAAGCAACCAACAAAGCAACAACACAATTACACTTGACTAGTCAGCAAGAAAATTGATAGCAGGCGCAAGCTGACAAGAAGATTTACCAGCTACATGAAATTTGCAGATTTGCTTTGGTTTTATTATAGATTTAGTAATGAAATTAGTTTTCGTAAAGGTTTAACAGAAACATGATAATTGCCTTTGTTTTCTTATGTTTTTTCCAAGTGATTGCCTGGATCTGATGTTTGAAGAAAATGTAAACATTTTGTGAAGTATATCTGTTTCAAATTTTTTTCGATTGCCTGCTTTTGCTTTTTCTTCATGTTTTCTTATTTTGTGACTTGTAATTCATCTTTGCTAATTTCAAATTTTTCTTTCCTCAATGTCAGCTGTGTTGCTTACAAGTGCTTTTGCTCTTCTATGTACTAAGCTTTAAATTCATGACTAATTCCTGCTTCATTTTCTTCCTTGCTTTTTTCCCTCTTTTTCTTCAAGCACAATGCTTAGCACCTTTGCCTATTCTGCAAAAATTCACTGAACACTATTGGTTAAAGTAATCACATGGCATGTTTGGAATGCATGACCTGCCTAGTTGAGTTTTATGACATCTGTAACATTTAAGTCTGATGAGCAAGTTTTGACATAGTTTCAGTGGTGGCATGCTGCTGTTAGTGTGGCTTCTTGGCTGCCCTGCGTAAGCTGTAGGCTAACCTTTGAACTGTAAACCTTAACTCTCTTTGCATATCATACTTGTCATGTGACCACTTTCATCATTCATGTTTAACAAAAGGCAAATAACTCAGCTTTTGCCTCAAGAGGCAAAATAGACACTATCACAAACATGTATTCAGGAGACGTGTTTTCTGCAATAACAGTGGGCATTATTATTTTGCAAAAAGTCTTGTAAGAACAAAGTCAGTAGTTGGCACCACAAAAAATTGCAGCATGTCACTTCTTCCAAATGACTAATCTTTACTGTGGAACAATTTCCTGGTTATACTGCTCACACTAAATATAGACTACCTCTTCTATTTTTACTTAAAGTCAACCTGTCATTTTCTAATTAAAGAAACTAATAAATGCCTTCAATTATTTTTAGTATTTGCTTGCACATGAGATGGAGTTGCAAGAATAACTACTCTGGTGTGATTGAGGCATAAAATTTTGTTTGCAGAAAGGTTCCAAGTCACTCATGTCTGTGAAGGTGCATGAGAAGGTTAATTGGCCTAGGAACAGGTTTGAAATGAACCAGAAGTGGCATGATTGGACCTTTGACCGATCTTTACTAATACTATGCAATGCATTGTACCTAGCAAAAGTAGACTCTGTCACACATGTCACATTTTGATGTCACACACATCACGAACTTACCTTAATTATTGTCTTTGCTGTGCAGTAGTTACAATTTCTAGATTTTATATGAAACTAGTGTAACCTCTATGGTAATAGTTCATATGTTTTTCAAGTGAAGTGGCCCTACTTCACAGAATTCTTGTGATATGTCATTGCAGGTAAAAAGCAACTTCCAAAAAATGTGTAAGAAAATCTCACATTGCAGAAACTAAAATTTTTGCAGAAAATTTGCGAACAAGTTTCCCACTGATACCAAAACAAAATTTTAGAGATGCACCAAACAAAACTTATATTGAATTATCTTCACAAAATTATCAAAATGTCACATATGGAATTGCCCTCTGGGGTGATGTTACATGTGGAGTTTGTCTAGATTTTGAATGTAAGGTGATTTTGGTAGTATAGTGGACACACTAGTGCTTTAATGTTTTGTGCATTCTTATCTAGAGCAGTTAGTTTTAAAGCTGTTATTCAGAATGCACCGTGAGCACATGTTTGACTTCACCCTTTCTCAGCCTAAAATAAGAAACACTGTAGGTTTAGAATATCATTTTGGAGAAGGCTTGCGGTTGTGACTTGAGTCAGAATTGAAAGCAGTTAAGTCAGGCATAAACATATGCTGGAGCTCAATTTCAAGTCAGCATCTGGAAAATATGATTATTACCAAACTTAAAGTACGACTTTAAAGTATGACTTAGATTCTACCCTTTGATTTAATTTGTGTGGCATTTGACCAAAAAACATATGACGAAAAATTAAGTTGGCATTTGACCAAAAATTAAGTATGACTGAGATTCTACCCTACGATTAAATTTTGAAGCAAGCAGTAACACTCAATATTTCAGCAAATCGTTAACAATAGCTACATGCACCTAATCTTTGAAAATTATTTCATGTAAATGGAAACTGATGGCAGCATCATTGTACTAGTGAGTGACGTCCAGTAAAAATGTTGAGTATTTACATTAATGACAATTTCATGTACAAAGTGATATTGGCACCCCTTGCCTGATGCAGATGTGTGATATGATCTGCAGCCATGGTTGTCTCTAATCCCAATTAAGTCATTGCACATTTATGACAGTGGCATTCACAGATGTTAAATTGTTACGTTATTTTAAGACCACCGGTTTCTTGCAAAGCATACTTGTTTATCCACTGAATGACTGTGAATGCAATGTTAGGCGCGTGACACAAGTGTAGACTGCATTAGATGAGCAATTAATGACCTGAATGTTGTTACTTCCACTGGTTTATATACGTGCATGTAAATTGAAAGATACCAGTGCCTCAGCAGTCATTCACCCCATAGCATGTCATTGCAGCACAGCAAGATGCAAAAGTCTCACAATCAGTTCGTAGAGAGGGAGATGTCATGCATCATAACAGTCCACACCATTATGGAAAACATGATACAGTTTGGTCTTTATAATAAAGTTTGGTTAGAAGATCCAACACCCCAACGAATCACAGTCACGAGCCATCACTACATGCACATATGCACAGCACAAGTATATGTGAAGATAATCATGCATTTTTTAATTTAATGCTCTGCAACACATTTTTTATGAAGAACAACCAGACTAAAAACAAAAGAATATCTAAACTTAGCAAATAACCATAGAACGCATTAGCAATGTTACTTCTTCATCTATTAGCAATGTTACTTCTGTTACGCATTAGCAATGTTACTTCAAGCCCTTTTCATGAACACAACATCCATCAACTTTCCCATGTTGAAAACTGATTTAAATGACCAAGTGATCCACATCTTAAGCCAACAAGATCATCAACAGCATTCTTTTCAATGCTGGGAACAGTTCACTGCAAAACAAGTAGCTTATATGTTAAAATTTTACCTGAGCGTTACTGACTAATCATACTTTGGAAAAAATTGGTTCATCAGCAAAATGCATTTTTGCAATTTTCTTTTCTGCTTGCAAGATTTAATATATAAAAAGCTTTGGACATATTTCACAACTTATGCACCAAGCACCAAAACTGTTTGTGGTGATCAGACACAAAAAGCATTCTTGCTTTTCAAGTTATTTTTGAACACATTTTAAATGCTTATAAGTCTTTGACATCTTTTTATAGGCACATTTTGAGGTCCTTCTCCTTCACATTTTTCAAAAATGTTTCAAGTCTGGACACGTTTTCATTTTTTACTATTAGTGCACCCATAAACAAAGCTGTCACTGTGACATTCACGCATTTTTAGGTGAAACAATGTTGAAAAAAGTTTGGACTAGCACCATGGCATAGACACTAGCCTAATTTTGATAAACATTTTCCATTAAGACAACAAGAAAAAATGTCTTTCAATAATTTTTTGGCAGTACCTAAACAACCGTATCCTGTTTTTGCCATGAAAAGACTAAAAAATCACAATGAAGTGAAGTTGCTGACCTCTGCGAATTATGCAACCACTTTTTGTTTGCCAATTGCTTGTCAGAGTCAAGGATTAAAGTGGCTATTAATTTTTTGTAACCCTGAAGACTAACCGTAAACCCCAACCCAGAAGCCTCAACTGTTAAACACTAAATCCTAAGCTTAACCTTAAACAATAACCCTTAACCTTAACTCTTACCTTAATCCAGGGGTCTCCCAAACTATGGCCTGCATGCCAAATGCCGCTCACAAACCCATTTCATCTTGCCTGCAAGCCATTTTGTCAAATGATGAAAGAATAATAGATTAACAAAAAATTTGTTGATTTGGTGGAATGCAACCTTTACTGAAACAATGACATAATGTAAAGCATCCATCCCTTGAACTATAATGTAATACTAATAGTGTATGTGGCCCACGAACAAAATAGTTTGGAGACCCCTGTCTTAATCTATAACGCAAACCCAAAATTCCAAACCCGTGGCTACTTTTTGAAATTTTTCAGAATGTACAATAATAGCAGCTCCAAAATTTTCAACATACAATCTTGTGTGGGAACCAAAGGTTCACAAAGCCTCATTTCTTGAAATAAGGTGAAAGCACTGTTGGAGCTATGTTGGCTCGATTGAACACAATTGCTTGAAGTGGTTATATGACCATTTTGGAACACATGACCTGGTTAGTAAAAAGTGAAGTCTGTAATAACTTAGTATGACATGCATGGATGAGTATTGTCATTCTTTTGGTGCTGGTAAGCTGTTAGCGGCATCTTGTCCACATTGTGTGAACTGTTAGCTAAATCCTAAACATAGCCATTGCCTCTGCTAATTTTACTTGCCTGGTAACCACTTCAACCAATCCTGTTCAGTTAAAGGAAAATAACCCCAGCACATGCTACACAGCTTTTGCTTCACGAAGCAAAACAAACAATACCATGAGACATTCATGTTGCTTGACAGTTCTGTTTAATGCAATTCCAACATGCAAAAGTTGTTTTTCTGTCAAAGGAAACAAACAAGAAAGTGGGTAAAGGTCTGCCAGCAGTGACGAGGTTGGTTCAAAGAAAACGCTGAGTTGCCACTCAAGCAGCACTGTCGTGGTAATCAAGGGGGCATGTCTATGTTTACTGTGCAAATCAGTTTTAGTTCAACTCTCACCACTGGTGCCTTTCGTTTTGGTTGTAGTGGTTGTAATTTTCATGGGACCGGTTTTTCTTTACTTTCTTCAAAAGTTTCTGAACTTTTCTTAAGGGTTTAGGTTCAGAGTTGCTTTCAGGGTTTACTACATTTCTGCTAAGTGTAGTGCAGTCAATTGCACACTCATTGTGCGTTATTGCCATGTTACAGGCAGTGGACAAATAAGTCTTCAAAAATGAAGGTTCATGGTTGGACCTATAGCCAACAAACAACTTCAAGTAGACTAGCCTGTCATAAAATTTATTTTTATAAGTTGGATTAACTTCAGTTCAGGCACTGACAGGTGGGCATCTGAATGCAATTAGTGCACTGCCAAAAATGAATGACTTCAAATATTAAGTGCAGTACATTTCTAACCACCGCTCACCTTATACTTCATCATTGGGTGAACATCATATAGCTCTAATGTTACACAAAGTTGCAACCTTACAACAATGCTCAAGCCAATCATACAATTCTGAAAAAGACACTATTGATGGCTTTCTACAATAACCTCCTTTTGGTGCTGCATCATTGCATAATCCTGTGTACCAAGACTATTGAAACGTCATAGGTTAAGCTACATTACCAAATGCTGACAACAGCAATTAATCACATACAAGACACAAGCAAACAACACAACATGGACCAGCTCACCACAAATGGTCATATTGTTTTGCTGTAGGCTAAAGAGTCTGTATGACAGACTGCCTGACTAGATCCTTGAACATATTGCAAAATCACATGTATAACCAAAAGGCCATAGGCGGATACACGAGTAGGCGCTTGATTTTGCATGTCCGAACCAAATCGTGTTATACCTTGCAGACACGTAAGAGATCCAAAAACAGACTTCTAAACATTAGGAAAACACAATAATACTGTGTGAGTAACGTCCATGTTTCAAGCAACTCCATAAAACTTTCCAAGAAAAATTGAAATTATTGAGTTGAACTTGGCAAAAAATGAGAAAAAATCAATTTTCTCCTTCGACGCGACAACGAACAAGAATCTTTCACTCAGGGTTGCCAGATATTTTCCATAGCTCATGGCCAAAGTTTTGATAAAAAATGGCCAAAATGCCTTATTTTTGAAAAATTTCTGGCCCAAAATACATGTGCTTATGGATTAATAAAGATGGGGTATATATACATTTGGTATCCGATTTCTTGAACAGCCTAATGCATTTAAGTCACTTAAAAGCATTAAAGTTTCTGTATGCTTTCGAGAATCAGTCGACTGCCATCTGCTTTCATGTTTTTGCAATAATTCCAACTTGCACATACCTTCATTCAAGTATGCACTTTCCACGGTGGGTGTAAGCAACGAATCTATAAGCAAATTTTCAGGAGGAAATCGATTTTATACAAAATTATGCATCCTCAGTCCTGAAAATTACAAGCAAAGCTTGCAGGTGAAAAGTTGAAAGGCTGAAGTAACAGCAGAGAAAAAAACAAGACTACAATCAAAGTTTCGTAATAGAAGCTCATAAATCATAACATCTCAACACACTGACTGACGACAAGAATACCAGCGGCGACAAAATAACTGACTCATGAAATAAGTGTTTACTCAAAAATTAAAAAGACATTTACTCAAATACATAAATAACTGAAACATCTAACTAGTTGATGCTAATGGCTGAAAAAATTCTCCAACTAAAAACTAACTGCAAGTGACATGACTAACAATGGTAGAGAAAAATGGTAAGCCGTGTGCGGGCAGTAAGTCTTTGGGATACGCATTTAAACCTGCCACAAGTTCGCTTTAAACGCTGCGGTGGAAGTAAGCAAGCTGTGTTGAGAGAAAATCTAGCGCACAAAGCGGAAGACAACATTGGATTGAGTCAAACAACACAAAGCATAATAATAATAATAATTTCACATGAGGGAGGATCATGTTCTGAATGTTTATTTGCACGTCAATTAGGTAATACCATTTATTTTCGCAGATATCCAGAGAGTGACAATTTGGTTGTTTGACAAAAGTAACAGCGTATGTTTCGTGCAGAGGTGGCTTGTTTGTAGTGCCGTGGTTTTCTGAATAGTGCCGCAACAAGGCCATCTGGTCCTTGTCACTGTCAGTTTTACAATCTTGTTTGTTCCAATTACTGCGATGCACTGACCATCTTTTGGAAAATTTGTTGCTAGTTTGACCAGCATACTGTTCATGACATATCACACAAGTCACGACATAAATGCCAAAATCTGTGCAGTTCAAGCTTTGGTTTTAGTCAGCAATTGTGAAACATTTGGTACGATGGGCCAGGCAAAATAGGCCAAGGTGGCCTAAAAGTCCTCCACTTATGACGTCACTCACAAAAAAACCCACCCCCCAGGCAAAAAATTTTTTTATTTTGAGTGCAGACTAGAAGACTTGCTGCGTTTTTTTGACACTTCGACCAGGTCCGTAACCCAAACAAGAGCGGAGATATTCCTGTGCAAAGACAAGTAAATTTTGGTGTTTTTTTGTGAAAATCCTTAAAACCACCCGGAAGCCAAAGTGTTAATATTGTAACTATAAAAATGAATTCCTTGGATCCAAAAATGGTCAAGTAGTTGTTTTCATTGCAAAAATCCTTCAAGGTAAAGAATTATTGCAAAAAATTGAATGTGTGAAATGAAAAAATGGTTGTACCTGCCTCTGAAAATCTACCTAGTGGCCAAAAATTCAAAATGCTAAATTTCGGTCGTCAGTAAAGTTATTTCATTAATTTTTTTTGTCATCATAAATTTTCAGTGTCTATCACATATGTGAGAATTAGCAAAATCCAACACTAGCGGTTACAAAATTTTAAAAAATCTGATTATTACGATCAGATTGACCTTTGCATAACATCTGCACTATTGCCTGCAAGGAATAAATCATTACTACACAATTTAAATTAATACAAGCTTTGAAGTGCCATGGTGCTACTGTGTAAAAATGAAGTGAAGTTCCTACAAAAAACACAAAAAGACAAAATCTCTACTATAATGACAATCTTGTTTCACAGTGGCATGGCAGGGTGAGCAAACTACTCATGGCAGGGTGAGCAAACTACTCATGGCAGAGTGAGCAAACTTCTCATGGCAGAGTGAGCAAACTACTCATGGCAGAGTGAGCAAACTACTCATGGGAGGGTGAGCAAACTACTCATGGGAGGGTGAGCAAACTACTCATGGCAGGGTGAGCGAACTACTCATGGCAGGATGAGCAAACTACTCATGGCAGAGTGAGCAAACTACTCATGGCAGAGTGAGCAAACTACACTCCGTGAACCACATGCAGCCCACAATAGCATGTAAATGGATAATGCATAGTCTCCAGAGTAAGTCTGTGTTAAAGAAATGTTCTAATAATTTTAACAATCTGTGCACTACAGTGTCAGTGTGATATAAAATAATCCAAGGTTATAATAATATTATCATCAATACATATTTTTAAACAAATTTTAACTGAAATAAATGAAATATATGTAGTCCTTGGTAGCAATAAAGTTTTGATTGTGATCCTCCATTAGAAACACTTTGGCCACCCTGCCTTATGGTTTGCATTGACTTTTTTCTCGTGCTTTTTTAGTACATCACAGCATTTAGATTTTTTTCTCAAATACTTTGCCAATGAAGCACTTGTAGTGGTACATACATACAGTTTCATGTGTATCCAAGTGTCGTAGCCCAGATCTCTACTTCAGCAAGATTTTCTTGCTTCATTGTTCTATAGAAAAGTTTATTACCTTTATCTCCTAAAGCTTTACACAGAGAGCGGTTTACAATAATTTCCATGTTGTGGTAACTCAGAGACTGATTAATCGATGTTCAGAATTTGAGGAAAGCAAAACAAGCCAAAGATATTGCAGTAACTTAATGCAACTACCAAATAACATTCCTATCTGGAATACTGTTAAGTGTCATTTTAGGTAAATTTCTTGTGATCTTTAAAGTTGGATAGCCTGTCTTCTTTAAGACAAAACTTACAATTAAAGTTAATGAAATTATAGCACCATATTTTCTTTTTTGAATGACAAAAAAATTTTTAGCAACTTTTTGCGAACACGTCAAAATATTGTCTCAAAGATGAGGTATAAAAAAATTACTACTACTAGGAATGGTTGACGCTAATATTAGTACTACTAGGATGACGCAGATCGAGTGACAAACTAACCGTTTCATGCAAGCTGTCATGCCAAAAGGTATGGTTGAATAGGATTTCAAATAAGATCCATGAGTAGTTCCATAGCCACTTCTAATAAAGCTTAGAAAAGTACAGTCATACTCTAGCTCATATTTGCATTGATCAACCATCAATTCAATCCCTTTTTAAAAAGCTAAAAAGTTTTTAGGGCTTGATAAATCAATGAACATTAGACTAAAAACAGGACCAACAACAATCACAATGTGGGTCATTGTTTGTATTATGGAAAACACAACATAGTATACTAAAATAACCTAACAAAACCCAATTTAAATGAAAATGTCTAAACTAAAACTCAGATTAGTACCACTACCAACCACGTACCAGCATTGAGCATAAAAATTACCAGGTCCTTTATTCAGCATCGCATGCCATCTCAATGCACTACAATAGCCAATACTACGTGCAAACAAACTTACGTTCAAATTTTTGGTTGTAGTGCTGTAGACCTACTCCAGTCCGTACAGTAAAGAAGCTAAGTTAAAAAACCTTCAAATCCTTGCAACCGTGCTCAAGCAGCTTTGACAGTGCTCTGCTTGCTGCTGCATCCTCTGCAATTAAAACAGCAGGTAAAAAGAATGAAGGTAAATTTAACATTCCTGGCTGGAACTCGGTGGTAAAATCAAAACACCAAATTGCAAAGGCAGCCTTC
>Ga0210059_1015589_pt1 | contig 11067 bp, 9 predicted proteins | sample Ectturendosymbi2_FD_188042 | JGI IMG/M metagenome (GOLD analysis project Ga0210059, IMG submission 188042) | Ecteinascidia turbinata endosymbiont from Florida, USA - Sample 2 (SPAdes) (version 2) | ecosystem: Host-associated > Tunicates > Ascidians > Unclassified | place: Key West, Florida... | reverse complement strand
CCCCGAACGGTTGCATTCACAAAGTGTAGGTTGCGTCATGAGCAGAAGGGACGCTGCTGATCTGGAATGGCCCCTGAGTGAAGGTATGCAAGTTAGTGCGCTGCCGCCTGTCTGAATAGCCATGATCATCTCTTGTTGAAGCGTCAAGCTGCTTAAATTGCCAATTGTGACGCTTACGCACGTTTGTGGCACAAACAATCACAATTGGTGAGCAAAAGGTCTGCCCGGAGTCGGAGTCGTTAAAATTTACTACGACTCCGACTCCTCAGGTTGAAAATCCTTCCGACTCCTCGACTCCGACTCCACAGCCCTGGTTATAACAATTCGAATTTCAGTTCAATTTCTGTTTATCTAATTTCGGAAAGCTAAAAATATTCCAGTTTAAGTCTGGTTCATACCCAGGCCCGTAGTAAGGCTTTAGGTTTGGGGGCAAAATGCATTGCTCAGGGGAAAAATTTTTGTTTCTATTATCTCTTCAAAATATTTTTCTCAAGACAAAAATATTGTTGGGGGCACTGTCCCCCATGGCTACGGGCCTGTTCAGTTCATACGCCATTTATGGTGACTTATATCTGTGGCACGGCCCATTATAAAGTGAAAAATGGTGTACTCCTTAACACAAGGGACTATTCCGCGCTATGACGTACAATATTGTACAAGCAGCACTGTGAAAGAGAAGGTAAACATTTATTGATACGAAAGGTTTCCTACCCGAAAACGTTTTTGGACACCGTGCTGTGGGACTTCGAACCAGGGCTTACGAGAGGGGTACATCGTACCCGTGTGCGGGACGTAATGGGACCCAGGAGGATGATATTATGCACGTTTTTCTGTATTCAAGCGCTAAATTGCTGGTGTAAGCCAGTATAACATAAAATGTATTTGTAAATCTTAGCATGGGAGCTATTTTATCTGGGCTATTCTGATAATTATACAAAAAGCTACGCAAGTTTCGACGAGGGCAACAAAAGCAAGGGGGCCAGTATCGGTCTTCGTACCCCTGGTAAAATTTATTTCATAGGCCCTGCTTCAGACCAAGAGTCAATATCTGTACGAAACAAAACATACCGTCAGCTTTGTTCCATATCAGTGCTTCCCTACCTTGAGTTGTTGTGGGGCCCACTACAAGATATGATAAAGCAGCAAAACATCAACAATGGGATGAGTACTTTTTAGTTCCGATTTCTCGATCCGATCAATAGAAAACTTTTTAAGAATCAATTTTTCGCGACCCACTGGTTGGGAGACGGTGTTCTACTGCAGTGGTTCCCAAAATAGGGGTAGCATGCGATACTTCAGGGGGTAACGCGGAACCAAATTAACAAGTTTGTTGTATTATGAGCGATCACTGCAAAAGAAATTTTCGACCTGAAATACGAGCAGAATTAATAAACAGAGGCTGCTACCAGTGAATGCTCTTACTAATAAGCTGTGAAGGCTTTTGTCTTTCGTTTGTGATGCCACGATGCGTTCTGCTTAATGTACTATAACTTCAAGAAGCCCCCCGCAACTACGTTATCAGTGGTTGCGTTGTAATAGACCAGCGCAGTGGCGACTCCGGCATCACAAATGAAAGACAAAGTGACTATGTTACTGAAAACGATGTATATACGAGCATAGTTGTAAGTTCTTTCGTGAAGCAGTAGTTCACGGTTGAGTTCTTTGACTGTTTTTTTGCAGTGATTAAATAAACATACTGAAAGTTTGAGAATCACTGTTCTACTTATGTCATACAAGACGTCTTGGAATAGAGTAAGGGTGGCCGACCATGCATTCTGTTGTCAAGTGGATTAGCCAGCTTCGCGCTATCTGTGCTTACACGATACGCAGTGCATTTTGTGCCATGACTTGCTAGACTTCCTCGCTGACGGTGCTCCAGCATGGAGTCTGAAACTCTGACTAGTCTTCTGAGTATGGCCGTAGTCCATTGTCACTCTCAGGTCAGACGAGATACAATCCTTTGTCGCGGACGCAGGCCAGCAACAGGTGAACGCGTCGACTCGCAGCGGAGGACTTCCTTTGTTCTCACAAACCGTTACGCGCAATGGCAACAACTGCTACGTTTCAAACCGGTTTGACCTGGATTTCGGCTGACATCGGTTTCGTCAGTTAGAAAACATGCTTTTCTCTCACTTTCCAGTTGGCAAAATGTGATTTCACCACCATGGGCGTCAGAAGGGGGGCCTTGGCCCCCTTGCTTTTTGAAAATTGTAGCAAAAAAGCTTTCTTGTTTTCGAGTGGGAAATAACAAATTTCACCATTTTCGCCCCCAACCCTAGAAAAACTCTTGGAAAAATCCACTGGTGTCCCCCGCATAGGCGTAGCCAGGGGGCCATGCCCCCAAAATTTTCAAGATATCTAGTTATTTTGGGCTTTTAGAGGCGATATCCCAAACAAAATATTGTTGTTTGCCTAAAAGCAAACATTTTGGTCCGGCCTCGCCACTGGTCCCCCACCTGGAAAAATCCTCCAACGCCCATAATCGCTGTTTGCGCAGTTCCTCGGATCAAGTTGTGTTCGATTCGAACAATAGACCTTGGGGGGAAACTGTTCCCGAATTACCTGCAATTCGCTAAAACTAGGGAAGAATAAAACAGCCAGCAGATTTATCACTTTTTTTCAGTCGAGAACGAAAATATCGAAGTGGCAATTGTATAACGATGTTGAGGAACAGAAGGCAAAATAAATGGATTGAACGGTGCAGAGGTAAACAGCATACCGACTGTGGCGTTTTTTTATCACAGTGGTGGGGCCTGACCGTTGTGCGGCCGCTGGCCAGCAGATTTATTACCCCCCGCACTCACGCAACAGTTCGGTGGCCACCAGGCGTGCCAAAAGCAAACCCTTGTTTCAGATCACCGCGTGGCCACCGCTGATTCAAAGCACTTAGCATCAATGCAACCTATATCAGGACACCAGATCCAACGCGTTTATGCTGCCACAAGGCGTACACCTACAAACCCCGGAAAACATGCAGCAGGCCCCATGGCCCCAGCACCAAGTTTTTTGCACTGCAAGCAACTCCAGTTCTATGTAAGAGCCCAGCTTTTCATCACTTCTACTTTGTGCGATGGCATTTTCAAGGTCCTACTTCTGTTACACGGGTCGAAAAGCTGATCTGCTTCGGCGAATGGCTAAGATAAAAAAGAAACAACGATGTGAACACCGGCGAAAGAAACAAACAAACAACAGCCGGCATCAAAAAGAAACAGGAGGGAGCGACAGTGGAGCACACAGATGTTTAGAAGACCCAAAACGTCAGCGGTCGACAGGTGCTACAGTAGATCCGGTCAGCGCGTCAGAGGCCACTGGGTCCGGACCTCCTCCCTCCCTCCACAGCTTCCGGACGTCTTTCACACGAAGCGCGTTCGTTCCAGCGAGTGAGCGCGAACGAGACGCAGCCCGATCCTCCTCCTCGCTCGATCGACGTTCTTCACCGCCACGGTGATGACGTCATTGGGTCCGACGAGCTCTCGGAGTTCGAACCATCGACCGTTGGTGTCGGAGACGTGGAGCAAGCCCGCCTGCCAATGGCGATTGTTAGTGGGTGGGTTAACAACATAGTTGTAGCCATAGGAGGGGGTCCAAAGGGGCCAGGATCCCCAAATTTCTGGCATATCTTGTCGTTTTGTGCTTCGTGAGACGGTGTCCCAAACCAAAGTACTGTTGCTCGCTTAAATTCCAAATATTTGGCCCTTCCCAAAAGTTTGGGGGGAGACTAGGGGTCCGTGCTTGACAGGGACGAGTAACTGTTTGCAGGAGCTCAAAAAGACGTCATTAATGCGACCAACTAGCGGCTGGAGGTAAAAGGCTTTTAGAAGGTCAGCGTCGCGAATTTAGGTCTTTGTTGGACAGACAGTGCATTAAAGTGAACTTATCTTGGCCATTGTTGACGTTTCGAAAGTTACTTCCACCGGAGTTCGTTGAGAACGAATGACAATGTGAGGATAGGCAGGACGCGAAACTTGTTAAGAATCGTCGCGTACTTAAAAGGAAACTTGCCTTAGCGCCAGCACCTACCTTGGCCACCGTCGCTGTGAGCTAGGACGGTCTGGCGCTGTACAACCTTGCAGCCTGCATCAGGGGTGTGCAACCCGTGGCCCAAAAGTGGCCCGGGAACTGGAGTTTTGTGGCCCGCGGAAAGGTCCCGATTTTAAAGCAAGCATTACGTTTTTTATGGGTATTGTCAATCTTTCACGGATGGCCGGCAAGTTGTCCAATCCGCAGAGATCGACACATGCAGTTGTGGTCCGTGGGCCAATCTGGTTGGGTGCATTTGGCCCGGCAGTGCTGCGTGGTTGCACACCCCTGGCCTGCATGGTTAAGAAATGGCGAAACACGGCTCGTAAAACCCTTGACCAGTCGTTGCCAACTTGTATGGACCCCCGACGAACTAAACCAACCTATGCATAAGATCAAACGACGCATTGCCCAGAAAAATATCCACGGATTGTTATTGATCCATTCGCTTCCTTGTTGCGTCACAAAATACCGTTTGTCTGAAACGGCTGAGGGCATTTCTCGTTTGACGCTTATCTTCGAACGATACTTTGCTTTGCTGTTACCGCGACAGTAGAAAAGCCAGCTTCGCACAAGTACGAAGTAGCAAGTGGAATCAAAATCGGGAGAGCTCTTTTGGGACTTGGGACGCAATACGGATCCTTGCGGCACGCCTTAATACGACCCATTTGTGAACCTCTGCTCTGGTCCAGGGACGTGCCGAGGTTAGATGGCGCCTGGGGTGAGAAATAAGTTTGGCACCCCCATGTTCGAACCCAAGTCTTTTGGGGGTAAACGTACTGTATTAAAGAAATTATACTTGCGACGTTGTTGGGACTTTTCGGTGCGAGGGGCATTGTGCCCCCTTGCCCCCCCTTATCTGGTCAATTGTAATTAAGCCCAACATACGTTATGCGTCGCTTAGCGCTGGCCATCTCTAGGTTCTCTGCAGATGAGTGATTTCTAAACTCCCTGGGACAGAAACAACAAAGTCAGGAAAGTTTTTCAAACAAATTTGACTTTTTTCTTTCGCAGAAAAAAATTTCTTTCAACAGTTAAAAGAAAAACAAAGAAAAGTTTCTTTTAATCGTTAAAATTTATCTCCACTCACGTCACCGACGCCGATGTCGACGAAAATTCCGAAGTCCGTCACGTTGATCACACGTCCTTGCAACGTGACGCCGCAACGGAGGTGCTCGAGGGACAGGACGCTGCGTCGGTGTGGCCGCGACTGGGCCTCGTCCCTGACGTCGCGATAGCCTTTGGGCTGAGTGAGGCCGTCCACGATCAGGCCCAGGGTGGGCTCGCCGACGTCCAGGGTCTTTGCCAGGCGGGCGATCGCTGAAAGGCAGGGGGTCATAAACGAGGGTGAGCAAGCCGTGACCCAGTCGACTTAGTTGTCATGACAACGACAATGGCTTGTTTTGCAGGATTTAAAACTTGCGGTTAAACGCGTTTTTCACGAACAGCCGAACCCCGATTACTGACAAGCGATTTGGAAGGATGACACGAAATCTTTGCTTGGCGAGTTATTATCGGATTAGCAACAAGAATTACGTCCTACCTACTATTGTTGGACGTACTAAAGTAATTGTTGCCACCAGAATAGGCGCGGGTTGGAAAATAACATCAACAACGTGCGCATTTTTGTGTCTGTCAGTTTTGGAAGATTGGCGGTGGCGGAAATCTCTATCGCTCAAGTGTTCTCTCGAATTCCGCAAACGCCCTGTTTCTTTACAGTCCAATGCAGACTGCACGTTTCGGAGAAGTTCATCGTCAAGTAGTCGAGCTACAAAGCTGAGTTGGTTCTTTTTCGGAAATCATCGGATCGCGAGGATTCCCGAATGAAAAAACTCAAGACCACGCGAGCAGAAAACCCTTGTATTGCGGCCTCGCGGAAACCATCAAAACCAGGCGACGGCGTGACGTCATCAACGACGTGGTGTCATCGATGACGTGTGGTCGAATCGTGGTCTCTTTCGCATCGGCTCAGAGTAGCACTAGCCAACAGTCTAGCGGGAGGCGGGGCGAAGTCCAATTTAATTTCTAAAAAATACTGGCGTGCGATTTGACCCCAACCGTCAGCCAGTGTCAACGCCTCTTTGAGAGGGCCGCAACCAGCTTTTATGGAGGGGGGAGAAATGATGGTAGATTGTTGTTGTGCGTAACAACCAAACACAAAATTCCTGGGGGGAAATGGCACGCTCGTCCCCCCTGGTTGCGGGCCTGCACGCCTGTTACAAACATTGCACAGCAGCAAGAAATCCATCGCAATCTTACTTTGTTCCGCGACGCCGTTCTTGACCCGATGGATGAAACCGGATTGGCCGATTTCGGCCGCGCCAGCGCCCAGTAGGCCCAACAGCCTGCAAAACACGTTTACGCAAACGATATGGAGCTGATCTGATTGGCGCGCGCAAACATTACACGACTTCATGCAGATTAAGTTAAGGCGCCGGGACACTGAAAAAAACCTGTTAAGCAGGTTGTCTCGTCGGGCGCCCCTCGACAGTTTAAAAAAATTTGTGATAGTTTAAGTTAACGGCCGAATTATTGCGAATTTAATGCGGTTATATTTTTGAAGGGGTTGCAGTTATTGCTGGATGATCAGCACAGATATTGCTTCGAACCGGAACACACGCACGAGTCTGTGTGAATCGCGGACGATAAGCGTCTTCCTATCGGATGCTTGTTGTTACTTGACTCTGGAATTTCAGCTAAGATGGCAACAGGCAGCCAATTTGAGGATTCCGTATCAATTTTTAAGATTCGATGTCAAGTTTTTGCGACAACTTGCGCTGAAAACTGTTTGGTGACCGTTAACAAGGCCCTGACAACTTTAAATGCACGTAATTTTGTGACTTTCACGTTGTACTTGTCCATCCCGATTATTGTTCAATAAAAAGGGCCACGGGGGAAACAACCCAGGGAAGCAGGCGTGGCCCTGGCTCGTATCAATAGGGGGTATTTGGGTCAACGCGCCCCCTACTTTTTTGTGCTCCCAAAAGTTTGTTGTGCCCAGAAGAGTTCGTTTTAAACATATGATGAAAACAACAATCTGGCCCCCCTAAAAATGTATATTGCTCCCCAAACCTTAAAACCTGCCTACGGGCCTGGCCCGGGGCGATGACGTCAGAGACATTGAAAATGTTCAAAGTAAACAGCAACATCAGTGACGATTTAAAGTGCTTGATTTGCACACCGCTTGCTCGGAAAGCCAGCGCATGTATGACATGTAATCGAGTGAAACCAAAAGCTTTCGTACAACAGAACCGGAACAACTAAGCCAGGAGTTCTCAACCTCTTACTCCTGCAACCCTAAAAACTTTGGCTTTGACTTCGAACCCCCCTACGCAACGCCAATGTCTGATTAATTCGAGGCAAAACTGTCACAGGCTTGTAAATAAGAAGAGCAGAATGCAGTTAACGTTTACGCGAACCAGCAATACTGCGACACATGGGTTTGAACAGACCCCCCGTGTTTGTTTACAATCCATTGTAAAAAAAAGCAAAAAAGCCTCAGGAGAGTAACAAACAGATTGATTTCTTGTCATTAAGACGGGCGCTTCTCGCACCCCCTGGAATAATATCTCGCACGTCTAGGGGGTGCACAATTATCAGTTAGACACGTGGTCGGGAACGTTTTTTCGACGCTTGAAACGGGAATAAATCGAACAGGTTTGAAAATTCTCAGACAGCTGTCACCTTTGAGTGATCTCATAGGACTCCGGGTGGATCCAAGTTTGGTCCAAAGGGTTGGGTTCACAGTCGACGGCCTTTGCTTTCTTGGTCTGGCTCTTCTTGGCCCTGGCCCTGCGTTTACCCAAACCGGGGTAACCGGTTCCCTCCTCCCCTTCCTCCTCTTTTTCTTCCAGCGCAGCGATCTGCTTGCGACACCCCCCAGCCGGTTTGCTGATGCGCATGAAACCTGCGAAAAGGGTCAACAAACATCCGGGCAACAACAGAGCAAACGATTTTGGCGGATTTTTAACCAACATTGCGTCCAGATGAGCGTCGGGCTGCGCCAGGACTGGACCGGAATCTACAGTTTTTTTAAACCCCGGATTGATTCTGTGAATCCGCCGACGAGTGGCGGACTTTTCGCAGAGACGAGCATGGATCCGCACTATAACGGATTTTTTGGATTTGGATCCGGACTGTGTAAATCACTTTAAAAATTTTGGATCAGAACCGGATTTGGATGGAGCTAATGGAAAAAAAAGTGCGGCGTTTTTGTTGTTAAAAACCGTATTTTGTCAATATTTTGGACTTCATTTTGACTTGGACTTCACATTAAAAAGGTTTTTGGACTACGGTTGGACTTGGACTGAATTTCAAAATTTCAGGACTGGATCGCAAAATATGACAGTCCGCTCATCTCTGACTTTCTTACTATAGAAAGCTTTTTCACTTGGCGGACGTTTAGGAGACGATCGGACAACTCCCATTGAGCTACAGAGATTTCCGCATTTTTTAAACTATTATCCTAAGGTTTTCTTGGTACTTTTCTGTTCAGATACGCTTTCACTCCGGATTGGTTCTTCAGTGTTTGACAGGCAGGATGCTTCGCAGAGGTTCGTAACGGCTTTTACCGAAAATCTGATTGGAGACAACAAACGCTTGCAACTGAATTTATGCATGGCGCAGTTTAAGGACTGCATACAGTGTAAGCTAGCCTGTTTGAAACACACGGCAATTGGTAGTGATCGTTTGTAACCACACGACAGACAAACTTTTCACCAAAAAGCAAAGAGTTCAGTTGCGTCACATCATTTATTTTTTCGAAACCTTCGTTGGTCTGTGACTTCGTACGAACTTTAACTTGGCAGCGGTTTTCTTACAACAGCGTCTGCAGTTGGTTTTTTTTTTCAAGCAATCAAGTTCGAACAGCTGTGTATGTGTCATTGGTCAGCAAACTCATTCTCAAAATAGATGTATCCTGGGTATTTTGTTTAGACTATAGGCACACAGCTGAGCCTGTGTGTCGAAAAGGTCCCAGGAAAGACGGGTGAGACAAGTCTTGCTGGCTGCACCCACGGGACAGCGGCACAGGGCTCGTCCAAGGACCAGACGGAGTGCCTACATCTCCGATCTTGCTTGGTCCCGTGTTGGTGTGGAGCCAGCAGAACTATCTCAGATCACTGTTGATCGTGAGGTATTTCGAGCCCCCCCCCGCGGCCCTCCCCAGAGAAAAAGCGGGCATGAAAATGAACAGCTGGACCTCTACTTTGAATTAGCCCCCAAGTGAAGTAACATATTTCGTTCCGTTAATTTAACCCGACGTGGCATACGCTCCGTCACAACGTTATCTTCGATTTTTGAAAAAGAAAGATTACCGGTGAAGGTTCCAGCACTCGCTTACCTGCGCACTGTTTGAAAGTCTTTTCTCCGATACCGCGAACTTGCTTCAGCTGCTGTCTGTTCGCGAACGGCCCGTTCTTGTCCCTCCACTCCACAATGTTTTTTACTTGGGCAGCTTTCACGCCGGCAACGTGCCTGCGACGCGGGAACAGAATGCGCGTGTACGAATCTTTTTCAACAATTGCCACAATGCGCTCGCAATCGAGCGATGTGCACTTGAACTGCGACGTCAAACATAGGTGACATCGTCACCAGACGAGCCAACACGGCAGAACGTGGCACAGGCTTGGAACTGAACATATGCTATAAACACTACAAACACCAGATACACTTACGCAAACTTAAAGAAATCGTCGCGCAGACTAAAACCGCATCCATCTGTTTCATGCCGAAGAACTCTTTTTTCTGTCCAATCATTTATGAAAGGTAGGGTTGCAAATTTGGCTTTATTGAAGCCAGATTTTGAAATTCTGGCTTTTATCAACGCAAGCCAGACAAATCTGGCTTTCTTTCAGTATAAAGGCTTTGACGCTGGCAAAACATATTCTGAGCTGCATTATTCATTACAAATCGCTTCTGACAAGAGTCTATAACCATGCAGGGTGCACAGAATATTGAAAGGATTTTACTGTTGCCCTAAAATTGATCGATGTTATTGATAAGAAACAAAAGCACGACAGTGTAACTACGGGGAAAGAATATGGTTCTAAAGGTTGGAATTGTATTATACCGATGTTTCTGACGAGCTTTCATATCTGTTTCGTGTGTGGTTATGCGTATACGTCTTAAGAGTGCTATCTGGCTTTTTTTGGTGAAGACAGGTTGGCAACCCTGCTGCAGAGCTGTTTACGTTAAGCTTTGTTTACGTTAAGCTTTAGATCAGTGGCTCTCAACCACTGCTCTGTGAGCCGCATGCGGCACCCCCCAAAGCAACTTTTGTGCGGCCCTCAGCAGTCCATCAATAAAACCTCTAATACTTTGTGCAACAGACCTCGTTGCCAGGAAATCTTAATCCTATTCTTATTCGAATCTTCACACTGGTTCAGGTGAAAGTCACCAATAAAGGCGCACTCACTTGAGGAGGGACGGCCCGGCGACATTGAGGTCGACGCCGACGAAGGACACGCAATCCTCGACCACATTGTCCAGCGCTGCCTTCATCAGCGTGTTCGGAACGTCGTGCTGCAACGAGGGGGGAGGTTACTAGATCGCCGAGATCGGCGCGATGCGGATAAGCAATCGCAACGCGACCCACGCTGTGTCGCTGGGGCGAGCAGCAGACAGAGAAGTAGTTTCTAGGCCTGGATAAACTTAGAGGGCGCGTGATCTCACGCGAAGACAGCAACTGCTTGAAACGGACCAAGACCGAGATACTTCGTGCGATCTTATTAACACCATGGTCCGCGCGTTTGTTCAACAAACAGTTATTGCTCTGAACTTACTTTGCCCAGTTCAAAAGCGGTTCCACCACAGGAACAACCATTTTCAATAGCGGTTGCATCACACGAACAACCAGTTTCAAAAGCGGTTGCACCACAGAAACAACGATTTTCAAAAGCGGTTGCACCACACGAACAACTATTTTCACAACCGGTTGCACGACAGGAACAACCATTTTCAAAACCGGTTGCACCACAGGAACAACCATTAACCTTAAAAAAGTGATGGCAAACCGTGCAACTACGCCAAAATCAACTGTCTTTTTAA
>Ga0210059_1015588_pt1 | contig 11067 bp, 10 predicted proteins | sample Ectturendosymbi2_FD_188042 | JGI IMG/M metagenome (GOLD analysis project Ga0210059, IMG submission 188042) | Ecteinascidia turbinata endosymbiont from Florida, USA - Sample 2 (SPAdes) (version 2) | ecosystem: Host-associated > Tunicates > Ascidians > Unclassified | place: Key West, Florida... | reverse complement strand
CCCCCCCTTACCTTACTGGCTGGATCCACCCCTGGCTGCCACAATGGCCAAGTTATACAAGCGTGGCTACAATATTTGCAGTAGACCAAGGCGTGAATGCAATTTCGATTATAACGTCAACGTGCCCCTCTTTTAGGTATTCTAACTATCGCATGGCCTGTGCTGAATGAAATGAAACCACAGCGTTGTGACATATCTCACTTCGCTTGAAACTCCTGAGGCCATAAATTAAAAAAATGTTAACGTTACTTAGCGAACTGCCGCTGCACAATACTCCTTTGAATGCTGTGTTGCAGCGTATTATTCTCGGGATCTTACTTGCCGTATTGGAGTGTTTCTGCGTTCTGGACGTTCAAATCATCGCTCTAGACCAGGGTTTCCCAAATTTTCTATAACCATGTACCCCTTCAGCATGTACCTCTAAAATGTCTAATGACAAAATATTTATCATGACTAATCATAGATATATTCAACAACAAACACAAACTGATGCTTGAAAATAATCTTTACTGATATATGTATAAATATTTGGAAATAAACAATATATGAATATATTTTCCCTTCTATTGCTAACCTCAAATAAACCCATTCAGATAGGCAAATGTAGCCTTAGGGGTACATGTACCCCAGGTTGGGAACTTCCGCCCGAGACGTTTCGGCCAAAGGAACGCTCTCCTAGCTTCAACGCTAATTGGATATCCATCTCTAGTCCAGTGGTTCTCAGCCTTTTCGCTAAAGGGAGCCAAATCCAGAGTTACGACTTCAGTAGAGAGACGTACTAAAGAAATTTTGGCACAATTCAATTGACACGTTGTTTTATTGCAGAACGAAGTATGTTACACAAAATATTAAAGGTTTTATTAAAAGACTGTTGAGGGTCGCACAAAGGGTGCTGAGGAACCGCATGCGGCTGTCAGAACAGTGGCTGAGAACTACTCCCACTGCTCTAGACATTTGTGCTTTTCTCCGAGGCTTTTTCTCTGTTTTGCTTTCCGTGAGGATTTTCCCTTCTACCGTCATGTGACGAATGTTACAGCTTACAAAAATAATGCGTATGAATTACAGTTTTGTGCCCAATTATTTGACAAAAGTTGTTGTTTCAATTGTTATGTAATTTATCACCATTTTTAATGTTTGTTTGGGAATATCTGAATTGGTGCTATTTGCATGGTTAGACTAATAAAATAATTTGAAAATGTTAAAAAAAAGTAAATCTTAATTTTAGCTACCATTTCGCCTAAATTAGCATTTTCAAGAGTCAAAAGTGGTCACAGATCGAAAATACCATCAAAATAGGATTTATAGCAGCCAAAATGGCCTAAGGCAAAGGCTTCTCTGTAAGTTCTAAAAATGCTCCTCATTCACCCGACCCTACTAACAGCCCTTGTTGTTGTTGTTTTTGTTCCTCTAACTAACCTGGGTGTTGAATTTTGCTATTTTACTTACTTTTGAACCTCTTGTCTCAGCGAAATAAATAATAATCCGCATTACGCCGCGGTAGGTTTGTAGTTTTCAGATAACCCGGTGTCGAATAGCTGGGTTTTGGAGTTTGCACTTACCGCCGAAAATGTTACTAATGATATTGGACACAACACAGCAATTTATAGCAGGTTCTCGTTGAAAAACACACCGCACATCGCGTTGCCTCAGAGGGTGTTAAATTATTCCAAACTGCGCTAATGGACACAAGAGGATGAAACCTTTTGACCTGAAGCTATATTACCAGATTTCCGCCCCGAAGTAAAACCAGTTCATGTCCAGTGGCGGTTATGAGAAAGTTACGTCAAGCAGTTCGACTGTGAGCCTCCAACACACAGGGCTGCATACCAAGGGAAGTTGAGAGATTGCGAACAGATCGGAATTACCCCGTAAATTTCCGAACGAGTTTCTTCTTTGTGGAAAATTTTGTGATCTACGAACTTCGTGAACTCTTATTCTATTGTTTTTTTTCTCTACTTTTGCTAAGACTTGTTTTTCTGCCTCAGATATTTGCGGCCCTTCCTGCAACTGTATTACGATCAGAGTCACAACCCATAAGTACGTGACCTTGATCAAAATACAGTTCAGTTATAGGTAAAGAAAAGCAAAACACACCCCATGTTTTCAAACATTAAATGCACTACAAGTCATGAATAGAGGTGTTTTGAATCTAGATGGATGGAGACCATTATTTTGCTTTAAAAAAACAGCTACAGTCCTCATAACTATGCACAATGACAGCCTAAAGCAGGGTTGCCAGATTGGCCATTTTGCGGCCAAATTTCAGAAATTTGGCCGTATTTCAAGTTGGTTGGCCGTACAATTTTTGAGTTGGCCATTTGGCTTTTTCTGGCCGTTTTTTAAATGTCGTTTGGCCGAAAATTTTTTCTGTTGGCCAGTTTTGAAATTATGTCTATACAGTACTTTAAGGCAGGGTCAGGAACCTTTTTGGCTAAGGGAGGCATGAAACCTACCTATTTTCAATTGGTATTTCCGCGAGAGCCTTATAATATTTTTCAACACTTAATGCAACTAACTTACTTAACTAACGTGTGTATTTTTAAGCAAAATCAACCGTTTTAAACAACGGTAAATGTCTGAATTATATCTTTAATAACCTGCTTCTGACTGTTAGTGCGACTTCTGGTGCTGCATGGTGTTTCTGATGGCTTTGTAGGAAAATTGCTGAAAACGTTTCATCCGTAACAATCGCGTTAAGAAAATATCAAGCGAACCAGATGCCATCATCAGAAGAGCCACATCTGGCTCGCGAGCCGTAGGTTCCCGACCGCTACTTTAAGGCTAAGCTGTCAACGACATCACCTTTTTTGAAAGTCTCGCCCCTGTGTGTACGCTTCTCCTTGTGTAGTGAATTAAAAGTGAAAGCGAGGCAGTGTGAATGTGCAGTTGTGTTTGGCATGTTTTGCAGACCTTGCACTTTCCAGGCCAATCCATTGTGCGTGCGCATATACCTGTTTGTGGCTGCTGTAGTGTATGTGGCTTATAACAGACCATATATATAATAGGGTTGGCATGGCCTGTGACAATTCGTTTGGAGATATCGCTTGTAACCAAATATACTCTTCATATGGTTATCCTAATATTGCTAACTGCCTGTGTTACGTGTTCACAGTTCTTTTTATGTTGCCACTATGTCTTCAACAAACTCTGTGCTAACTGCCAAGTGGTAATTACACTCGGAACCGTCACCAGAAAGTCGTCAACAAGGGGCTTTACGTTTGTGCAGGGAGGATTTACGTTTGTGGTGATTACACTTGGGCAAATTAAATTAACCTTTGGAAATTAAGTGTTTCTTCATTTCCGAATGGTCTTGGAAACATGCCATGCCTATAGTTTTAAGTGTGGGATTTTGTAGCAACACACAACTACTTTCTACCTTGCTGTGAATCTTTTCTTGCTGCGTGTGCATTCAAGTGTTAGCCTATTTTATTTAGCATTGTGTCTTATGTCCACAACCCCTGTGTTTTTAATGAAGTGGTGATTCATTCCTCTAACAGTGGTTTTCAACCTGGGGGGCTTGACTCCCTTGGGGATTGTTTGCCTTTTTTCTAGAAATCGCGTGAGCTTCTAACAAAACATTAATGATTTCTTCTATATTTTATATTTTGTATATAGAACAACTTTTTGTTGTAGCCAAAATAATAAGATCACCTGGCAGAAATGATAGCCTACGTTTTCATTCAAACTTTTTTAAAGTGTGATTATAACCACTGCAGTAGTGTTGCGTTTGGCAACGCACGAATAACTTTGTGACGTGAGGATGTGCTGTTTGTAAATTAGATATCTGAATGCGTTAGCTAACTTGGGAATTATTCTAGTTTTCAATGAGTTGTGCTGTTGAGGGATTTGCATACGGCACGGGTCTCTATCACTGATGCTGCCATGTGCATGAATTTAATAAGTCTTTGTTCAATCTAGTGACATCGTTAAGATATTTTTTAGTCAGTATTATTTTCTATTGTGCAAACACAATTGCATTGCGTATGCCTGACTGGAATTTTCGGAAGGGGGTCGTTAGGTTAAACTGGGTTGCAAAATGGGCCGCTGCATTAAAAAGATTGAAAACCACTGGTTTAGAAGTATGTGTCTTGTTATCTGCAGGGGTGGCCAACCAGTCAGACAGCAAGAGCCACATTTCTTACTGTGTTACAGCAAAGAGCCACATCGTGCACATGGGCACACATGAACATAACGCCATCTCTTCCTCTCTCACACATATACTTTTGGTTAGCTAGGTTTATTGTAAATATCACTCACACACCACCAACATGAAAATGACAGAACTTTACAAGGCATTTATTGTTATGCGTGTTATTTGGTGGGACGTCTGGTATATAATTAAACGCAAGAGCCGTGTGAAATTGGGCAAATAGCCGCATGTGGCTCGCGAGCCGCGGGTTGGCCACCCCAGTGCTGTTGTATTCAGTGTCAGCGCAAAATGAAAATGAACTTGTATTTGAATGCATTTTGACTTGTTATCGGTAAACTGCAAGCTCTGCTTTTGAAATGTTCAAAATTTCAGTGATGATGCTGAAGTAACTGTTGATGTTTAAGGTACTTTTATTAAGGTGTTTTCGAAAAAGAAAAAAACTTTGGCATTTTTCTGTCATAAGTGAAAAATTCTAAAAGTAGTTATGAATTAATTGCGTTTTGTGGAGGCGAAGTGAGAACACAAGATGCATATTTATGTGAATGTAAGTTGTGAGCAGGAAAATTTTAATAAATTTGGCTTTGTTAAGTGAAAGGTTTGGCTCTTTTTTGGCCTTTTTTAATTGAGTTTTTGGCTTTTTTCAGCAATTTTGTTGGCCGTTTTTGGCCTTTTTTACTGAAGGTTTGGCCTTTTTTGAAAAAATAAATCTGGCAACCCTGGCCTAAAGTCAGCGTGCGACACCAAAGCGATGAAAAGCCAAAAATTGTCATACTTGTTTTACGAAGAATCGTTCAGAATCCATTTAACCTAATCTTTCAATCTCTCCGCTGCCTATAGTGTAGTGCATGTAGGCAATCTGTGTTGAGCCCGCCTCATAAATAGTTATTTTCTTTTCAATTACTGTCGACGCCCGTGTACGAGACAGATCTTCTAAAGGCCGTGTTCGCCGGTGCTTGTTGTGGGCTGGGCTTATGATCAAGCGTAAAACCCTGGTAACTTGAAACTGATCTTCAGCGTATTCGCCATTATCGGAGCAGATAAATGGTAGCCAAACAATAAACAATGAACCCCAGCCAATTAAATGCCTCAGGACTGTTGACTGATACCCTGCCTTTTAACAATCAGTAAAGCAGCCCCCAGCGCAAATAACTTTTTCATTATGCTTTGTATCGCAACTTGCGAGTGTGCTGGCGAAACACTAGCAAAGCTCTCGGAGTTCTCAAGTTTACAGACAGTACGGACAAGCTACAACATGAAAAACCTTTCTTGGTTTAGATTTGGGATTTCAGCTGAGTGTCACTTGGATATTTTTATTGAGGAATGTAATGCATACCAGATAAGAGAGGCTTTTGGTTGATGTTTGTTTCACGGTTTCTTCGTTGTGCAGGCAAAACCTCTTAGGGAAGCGACTCTGCTTTTCGGCAGTCAAGCAAAGTCTGTTTTCGGTAGAATGAAAGCATTTTGAACTTATTTTCGTTCGTCAAGATCATCAGCTTTAAAAGTACCTCACGCAAAAGTAAATATAGAACGCCAACGCGATAAGATTGAAAACACTGCCCACAATGTACAGTTGAGTCTTCCCATCGGTTGCACCAACAAAACCCAGACCAATTCAAAGAAACAGGGAACCAGTACTGATCAAAACTCAGGTAAAGCAACTGAAAGAGCAAAAAATACAGAATACTTTTCACGGTGATTTCGAGATGCTTTAGATGAGCCATGTCCAACCCGCCGCCCAGTCAAAGGTTTGTGCGGCCCAGTTTAGGTTTCAACTGCAGTGAAAGCACCCTACATACTGTCAATCAGTCCTTATTTTGATAACCTTGAATTTTTTTTTGATGCAGGTAGTACTCAATGCCACTTTCACGTCTGTTACCAATGCAGTTAGGATTCGAACGCTTTCATGACAATACCTTAAGCTGATTTAGTTTGCTAAGATCAAGGTAAGCCATTCAATGTACAGCCCTCATTAATATGTCTTTCAATGTCCGGCCCTGGTTAAGATAGTAACATAATTTTTGGCTCAGTAAGCCATTTGGGTTGGACATAGCTGCTTTAGATGCAAACATTGGTGTTGTGCGCAACCTAGGCTTGACAAATAACATGTGTGGCTTGTTTTGCCGTCGCAAGACAGATGATAGAATAGGTTTCGGAACATGAGAAGAATGTTGTTCAAACTCTATGATAAGCTAAAAAGCAAGCACTGCGTGACCATCCGCTGACAACGAGGCAGATGTTTTTGGTTGTCCACAAACGTCACGACTGGAAGACGTGCTTCGCAGACTTGCCCAAGATTACAAGTCGAAATTAGGAGTTCAATTGCCGTCCAAGTTGAGGTTTTCTCTCAACACATTCTAGCTTCCACCGTAGTCGGCTATTGTTCGGCAAGGCAACAGGAAAACAAGCGGCTGAACAGGTCGAAACAGGACTTTCGGGCACGGTTATTAAAAGCTTTACACTTGGCTTGATGCTCACCCGCTAGGAGAGATCATAATGGAAAGGGATAAAACCGCGCGCTCTATTGATCGGAGTTTATTCTTCGAGTGCTTGTACACATTGCGTGCGAGATGCTCAGGAAAAAACATATATTGTGGCGATTTATCTTCAGCAGTTGCCTCCCCGAGAAACTGGTAGTCGCATGAGAACACGGCTCACAGTCAAAAACCTTTGCGTGCGAGTTTTAAACTTCGACCCAGTGGGAATAAGCTACTGCTTACATTCATCCCAAGCGTAGGCATTTAACGAAAAGGTTTTCTAGGCTTTACGGCAAAATGTTGTTTGCATTCGTGTTGAAGGAAAATAGGCAATTATTTTTAGAATGGGAAAAGAAAATGAATGATAAACAAGTCTACATATCGTAAAGCTTGAGAAGCTGAAAACATCACTGCCAGTTCGAACAACACTGACTGCAAACAGTGTAAATAAGTTTATAAAATAATTATCCTGTTTTGAACAGATTCAAAAGACTTAGTTTCTATATTGTGCAAGTTTTAGGTACTACACGAAAACACTATGATGGCTTTGAATGTAATGATTGGAGCTCAGTCCAAAAAGTTGAATTTTAGTGTTGTCGACGATGAAGAAGATGTTATCGGTAAGCTTATGTTAGCAATCTGATCTGATCAGACTGGTCTATTCTTTCTTGACTTTGGCTATGCTCTCATTGCAGAGAAGGAACAACGCATGCGCAAGCCGCTTCACAAGCGTTTGCAGTATGTTGCTGGTTGGAATATCCATGACCTGGTGCAAGGTACGTCGCGGTCCCACAGCTGCTTAATCAAAATTTTGTCTCGGAGTCATTCAGCCTAGTGTTTTCAACGTTCTTACCATGTATCGCTGAACTTACGTTTTGGGTTGAAATATTTCAGATGCTCGAAAATGCCGACCGAGGCTTCACACGAGGGAAGGTTTTCTCGCAGAGTGCACTGCGTCAGAGGTGGCTTCTCTTTTCGAAAGCTGTTCTGTTCATTCATGCAGAACTGGAACAGCATCAACTAAATCTTCGAATCGTTCATCAATAGCAACTATTTCCTCGTCTGCTTCAACCACTACTTTCAAGTACAGCAGTTGTTTCTGCTTTTTAGTTTTTCATACCATCATTGGCTCCACACAACAGAGTTAATTTAATTTAAAACTTGCTTTGAGCGACGTTATCTTTGCTGTAAAGTGTAAGTGTTATGGTCTTGGAAGACAATTACGACATTTTTAAAAAATCTACGTGTGTATGGAAGCTTTTTAGTCATGCGAGTTATGAATATTATGCGTTGTTACTAATTTGTAGAACTTAGTTCTTAATGTTTTTGAGGATTTGTAATAAATCTCAATTATATATATGGCAGCTATTTGTTAACTGAAGGACTTCGGTGCTAAAAAACAGAAACGATAAAGCCTATTACTTTACAAACAATACTCTACTGTAGACTGATAGGGAAACGGATATGAAGGTCAATGACCCGGATACTTAGTTTGGAGGAACTCAAAAAGATATCAGTGTAAAGCGCCGTGTGAAGACGTTGCGTCGCCGCTTTCAGTATTCTCAACTTCGGGCGCCCTTCTGTCTGGACGTTTGATCATACCGGGGCCATTAATCATATCTGGTGATTGCAGAAACTTTAACTTAAAATGCATTGTCGTTCCCACATGTGCACATGTAGCCTTGGCAATGACGGCTTTGCAAGAGGGCAATCTAGGATATCTATCACTTGGATCTTCCAAAATCTGCTAGTTGTAAGACCTGTGTGGTGTCTGGACGAAAAGTAGTTAAACAGCAATTAGAGGAGGCAAATTTGTTGGTTGGTAGTTTATAAATATAAAATGAATATTTTATTTGTTTATTTCTTTAAACAACCAAAGAACAATTCACTATAAAATACCTAATACAAACAAATAAAGGCAATTAAAAAGATTGAGATAGGTTTTACGCCATAGTGCAGAAAAATTGGTTTCTTGATCACGGTTTCATAAAAACTATAATGTTGAAAAACTTTCAAAATAAAAAAATGCAAACTGACGACCTTTTCCAAGGAATTTTTGTGTATACGTTTGCCACATCCTTGAATTCATGCTTGATGGCAAATACCACAAAATTGATCTACCTACACAATAAGAAGCTTAGCGCTTCTTCCACGGATCAAAATTAGTCTCTTCTGACGAAATTCCTTATCGTCGTTGAAGTTGAACACCTGTTTGGCTGTAAAATGTGTCGTTGTTGTTGTTGTTCATGTCAAAGTATAAATATGTGATGCAAACGTCATAGTACCCATATGCTATCTGACCAACGTAATCGCAAATCTTATACTAAGTGTTCTCAATCACTGGAAGTAGATATCACGTTCATAGCCATTCGTGTGTAACTCTTTGAATTTTCCAGATCTTCTCGCAGAGGACACCAAAAATCACAGCGCAAAGAAGTATGGTGGGAACAAGGGCTATCTAGATCCTCGTCAGTTCCAGATGCTAACGAGCACAAAAGGTATAATGACAGGTTTTTCTATTAAAAGCTTTGAGCTTGCTGTAAGCTTTCGAGGAATCAGCGGAATGGGCCCAGCTTTCATCTGTTTACGATGATTCAAACTTACACATATCTGTATTCAAGTAAACAGTCTGCACACAGAAGAAGAGTTTGAATCAATCAACAAATTTTCAATAGGAAATTGATTTCACGTAACACTACGCATCGTCAATCCTCCAACCTTATTCAAAATGGAATGTGTGGAGGCTAGTTACTTGACATGTTTTTCGACAATATTTCATTGCCTGTGTGAAAACACTAGCGAAAAATTAAAGAAGTAAAGAGGATTTTGTAGCAGAGAATCTTGTCTGTTTAGATATAGTTCACTCAGGAAAAATAGTCACAAAATGGATGAGTCCAAATTAAACTATGCGATCCAAAGATTCATGTGAGTTTTTGTCCTATGAGAGCAATCAATCTAACGCCCAGTTAAGTGTTTCGCGAAAGGTTTGCAAACAAGCTTCCAATCTCTCTAAATCCGATTTTTTCTTTTCGCAGTTACGACACTATGCGCTTTCACCACATCTGCGGCTTGAGCATTGAGTTGTCCAAGGACAGACGTACCGCGTCTCGTCTACCAAATACGTTTTGCGACGGCCTGGTCTTTGGGCATAGACCTGTGAGAATGGGAGAAACTATCCATCTAAGGTTTAACAAAGTACGTCGTCTTGACTCTGTCAAGCACTCATGTCCGAAAAGTAGATCTTGTTATCATTATTTTAAAGCTGTTCCTTAAGCATGATCGATAAACCCAAATGCTGTTGCTATTTTGAGGGTCGTTGTTTCTTCTTCTGACGCTCATTAAGCTTATATTCTGCTTCATGGGTTTTTCGGAGCAAATTCTCAACGCAAAAAGGAAACTTTGATCGCTACCTTGCAATGCAAGGCTAAAACGAAGCAGACAAGCTATAAAGAAATAGAAGGTTCTAAAACAGCATGCTTCGCCGAATGTCCTGTTTCGGTATTTCGAGCCTTACTTGCAATAATATGCGTAGCGAGAGTGTCCTGCTGCAAAATAGACTTACAAAAAGGATGTTCAGGTACGTCCGGACTGGCGTGGTTGCATTCGCCTGGGATTTACTCATCTCGATCCCAAGAAATTCAATCCAAAGTCTCTTCCAAGTTTCGTCCGCCCCGACCTGACGCAAAAAGCTCGTTTCTGGGGAGTGCCGGTCAAAGAAAAATACGCCACAAGGTTTAATATCTTTTCGTTTGTATGCAAAGGTGAGATACTATTTTTATGTCTGCGAAATTGCTAACAAGCTGAGGCGCGTGTGGAATGGCGAAACAGTTTGTCAGGGAAAGACAAGCTCGACCAAGCTGTACTGTGTTATTCGTTAGCTGTGACCTGTGCGATTGTTTGGCAGCAATTCTATTCCACTGTTACTGTTGACTGTATTCTGTACCACCATTGGTAGTACATCCAACTTCAGCAATTTCTAGTAAGTTCCTTGAATAGTTCAATGAAATCGTCCGCTTTGTCCCTACGCGTACATCAACCAAATTTAGTGTTGGTGTGCTACGCGAATAACACACTTTTTTACTGAAACTTGTTACCGTATTTTCCGGGGTATAAGTCTATCCGGGAGATAAGTCGACCTAAATTTCTAGGCCTAAAAACTAGACTTTCAAGCTATACTCGCCGTATAAGTCGACCCCCTTTCTTGGACGACTGGTTATGGAAAGATATGGATGCCGAGGACGATACTGCTGACGCCGAAGAAGAATGGGACCCATACGATGATGTGCTGACGGGACTTACAGATGCGGAAACGTTAGAACTGTTTAAATCGGACGATGAGGAAGATGAATTCGATAGATTTTAATTGTAGTGTAAATATGTAGTGTATATGTATAAATATTTCTCAATAAAAATAATTTTTCAATGTACCCTGAAAGTCTACTC
>Ga0210059_1015587_pt1 | contig 11069 bp, 8 predicted proteins | sample Ectturendosymbi2_FD_188042 | JGI IMG/M metagenome (GOLD analysis project Ga0210059, IMG submission 188042) | Ecteinascidia turbinata endosymbiont from Florida, USA - Sample 2 (SPAdes) (version 2) | ecosystem: Host-associated > Tunicates > Ascidians > Unclassified | place: Key West, Florida... | reverse complement strand
TGGCTGAGTTTTTTTTCCATCTGATGCGTCTACTTCTTTGCCATGATAACGTGACTGGAGGTAGTGACTCGACTCGAGACACGTTGAGAAAAATGATGACCCGACTCGACTCGAGTCACGTTTAATCAATGACTCGAGACTTGAGTCAGAGTCATTTTTACAAAATCTCTAAGTTCTTGATGGACAAACCCAGTTCGTTTGTACACAAAGGAATGAGCATTTTTTGCTTCAGTGATGATCACGATTGGCGCAACTTTCCTGTTTTGACTGTCTAGTCGTGCTATGCTACCTTTCAACGGTCAAATGTCCCCAACTTGCACAGAGGTAAACCTGAGACTTGCTTTCACTGAGGTGTCTGCAGGGCACAATATATTTACACCTTATCGTAATTTAATGGAGTATTTGCATTCCTTGATCATGGCACTGGGCCTCATACCGTGACTTTGAGTCTCTTCCAGATACCAATAAAGTGATTTAAGTTATTCAGATTTAAATCCAATCCAAAAACAATGTTGCAAAATATATTGCAAGTACGTAAACCGAATCGTGATTACATCTGAATTTCTGCCATTGTTATTAGCCCAAACGCATGTGGCTACGTGATTGCGCCACATATAACTTTGAATTCGTAGCAGCAGTATAAGAGCGAACCTGGTCAAATATGTAATCTCAATTGCTGTTATGCTAAGGATCGTCGGTTCGACTCTTTCTTTGGTTAGCTCAGAGCGACGCAGCATTGTGCCTGCAAGAAATGGGTCCCAACGTGTCGGTGCCTCCAATCCGTTGTTAACCTGCAGTCTTTCATAACAAAAATATTAGCTGCATATCAGAAACATAAAATCATTTTCTTCAAATGTTGTTTATGGCACAGGATTAGATTTTCTGCATAAATTGACAGCTTCAGGAAATTATGAACTTCGGGTGGACATGGAGGATTTTCAAAGCAACAGAGCGTATGCAAAATACAGGTATTTCAAAGGTGACGATAAACGTGTGGTCAGAATGTTCTAGAAGACTGTAATGTTATGCCAAAGTAGCTGAAAATTCGCGAATGCGATGGTGGATAATTTTGCTCACTTCTGATGATTCTAAAACACAGTTTAATCACTTTAGTGCACCGGAAAACAGAAAATATTGTGTCATGCTGTGTGTTAACGCGCGTTTTCAGTAGGCCGAAGATAGTGTAAATTTCGATGTCTTGGAAGTTTGGTTCACTTTCCATATTTTGGTGACTTATGTTTCCATGTTTCCGCAATGATTAACTTTAAGTACGAAACGAATGAAGGTATGAAAACAACAACCATGATCAAATCAAATTCAAAATTTTTTCAACTGAAACAACAATTGTCCCTGAATCACGCCCATGTGAATAATGACAATATGCGTAATCGTTTCAGTTCTCAATTAATTTTTAAAATGACTTGAAATACACTTAATAACCTAAATCCCTCAGTAGCTGACTTTTTCGAAGCGATCTGTCGAGCAGTCCTTTCGAAATATGCATAAGTTTTGCATTTTTGAGTAAGCGGGGGATTACTGCCAAGATGGCAGACTGCCACTGGCACTGCATGCCTGACCTGTGAGAACAAAAATGTGCGTGAGGTCTCCAGTGCCGTTTATGCATAAGCAAGTCTGGAAATTTTATGGACGAGCAAGCTTGGTAGTTGTGTCCAATGAGGGAATTGGGAATTCGCTGAGTAACCTAGCTGATTCGGCGCGCATGGCCCATAGTTACCCTCGGTTGTTCAAACTTGAAGAAAATTTTCCACTTTGCCTGGAGGTACTTTGCATGCCTCCCACATTTTTGAAAGAAGAATATGTTTATTTGTCAAAACAATATATTTCGAAATTCAACAAGTTTGTTTTGTCGGTCACTTGAGCTCAGGAATAATTACTGAGTTACTGAAAAACGTGCCTGTGCTCCTAAAATATTTGGATTCATTTGACAATTGAATTGCTAGGGTTTTCCTTTCAGAAAATAAAAGGCCCGATTTGTCTTCATGTCATAACAGCAAATTTCTGTTTATGTTTTTTGCTACGAAATGATAACACAAACGCTTTGAAATTAAAAAAGCTTCATCCATCTTGACGCTTAATGTCTTCATACACACGGCTTCACTATTGATAGGAGATGGCGTTCAGACTCCTTTTTATTGGGTGGTGCATGTGATGTAATGCACATAACATGTCCTTGGAAAAAAAACCCACTGTGATAGCCAGAGGCCGAATCATCACAACTGCACGCAGTTGTTATTTTGGATAATATTTTTCATTTGGTAAAGTTTAATTGAATTTCAAATATTGGGTTACAATGCAGTGTTATAGAGAGAAATCCTTCATGTTTGAACAAATTTTCATTTTTTGGAATTTGTCTCACAAAAACACAAATCTGTTTCAAAAGTAATGTCTTGAGCATGAACAAAACTGCTCAATTATTTTCTAAACAGTTTTTCCCCGATTGACACAGCTTTTTGCTTCAATTCGAAGCTTAACGTACCTAAAGTGCAAGTACAAACGGTTGGTTGAGTGGTACAGTGGGTTCAAAACGCGCTTTATAATCTGGCAAGTTAGGTTCATTCCCGATGGGGAAGAACCAAGACTTGAAATACCGTACCTCGGGTATTTCCACTCTCGTGGTCTGCGTTAATGCGTGAAAGGGAATACTCCGCGCGCAATTCTGCTATGAACTTGCCACCAATGCAACTTTCCATAGTGAACTAGTTGCATAGCCCCATGCTCAGAGCGGATATTGGTGCATGCAAGCCGGTAGTAAAAACAAAGTGTGAGAAAGGGGATTTTTTCTTTTTATAAAAAAATTCTTGATGTTTGTTTTTATTTAGGATGTTTAATGTTGATTTATGAAACAAAAAAAATGTTCACTCGTTTTCAATTTCACACCTTTTATGTATTTAGAACTGAAATATAAAAATTTTGGAGCACTTTTGCAATCTGAATTAATATTTAAACTCTTCAAATGCTCATGCACATTTCTCAAAATTGCACACTTTTATTTCTAATTTTTAACGTAAAAGTTATTTGCAACGTTTTTCTTTCAGGAAAGCATATCTCAATAAACAAGAAAACAACAAATTGCTTCAAAAGTATAAAGAACCATCATTTTGCTCAAAAATATAGGTGCTTTTCACAAGAACTGTTGATAAAATTTTAACGAGATATCAATGTTTTTTTGTTGCCTTCAATAAAATGGTAACCGATCATGCAACTGCATTTTTAAAAACATGGAGATATTCAGACAACGTAAATCCTTGAAAACCTTAAAGTAAAAGTATTTAATTTTGTTCAGTACCTTTCGAGTTGGATCACCGAGTGAACATTTCCGTTTAACTGCTGAAGGGTTCAGTGGCAATGCAGGTGGGTTTTTGATTTTACAGTATAGAGCTTTTAAACTCTTTTGCTGATTTAAGAAATTGTTGAGCTTATTGCATAGTTCTACATGAGTATATTTTTGCCAGCACGAGACGTTTCGGTAGATGAAACGCTGTTAAGTCAATATGACAGTCTTCTCCTTTGGAAAAATGTTTTGGTCCATCAAATGTCATTGGTGTTTTTTTCACAATTCGCAAAACAAGATGCACAATTGTTTTAAATGTACTTTTTTGAATATAATATATGTTTTTCTGACACATGTTTTTCCTTGAGCCTTACTTTTTGCTGTTAATGCAGGAGAAGTGCTCCTGTTTAGGATAAAAGTGTGCAACCAATTAGGAGGTGAAAATATTGAAGGCTTGTGCAATGCATTCTATATTTGAAATTCTATTACCTAAACACACAAACACACCATCGTTAGAGGGCGATGATGGTTTGAATTTATGCACATTTCTACCGGAAAAGGTGATTCTGTTTAGGCGTGTTTTTCAAAGATTTTGAAAAAATTTCAGGATTTCAAAGTTTTGCAGTTTGACTCTTTCATGTATCGATTTTCTACATATTCATTTGGAAATGCAGCAACTACAGAAATTGAATATGCAGCAAAAATAGAGGTACATGAAAGTATCTTGTGTTCTGAGTCTTCACCCGAATCGCGTTCCTGCATCTTACAAGATGATAGACTATTGCTTTGCCGTCTCAAATCATTATCCTTAATTTTGCAATTTTTCCAGATGACTACCTCTTAAAATTCCAATACAATTTTGCATTAGGGACTGAATTCGTGCAGTAGCTTCAACACTTAAAAAATTAAGTTGTCCTTGATTTGGTATTTGATTTGGGGTTTCTCAAACAACCATCTCCATTAGAATATAAACAATTTAGGAGAAAATCCGATTTAAGTAGCGTGTACAGCAGGGCTCCTTCATCTGGGGCCCGTGAAACTCTTAGGGGTTCATGAATGCGTTTTAGGGGGTCCGTAAACCAAACACCAGTGAGGAAAATCCACTAGTTTTACTGTAATTCGCCCATTTTGGGCTCGTTTTTTTCTTTTTCAGCTTAATCGCACTACAACTGTAGTGTGACATGTTCATATTGCAAGTCGACTGACGTTTTTTACAGCATTTGATTTTGGTGGCGACAATTGGCGGCAGGTTGAAACTTGAAAATTGCTTCTTGCCGGGGCGATGGAGGAGCTCACGCTATGAAGGGACAAGATCTAATTACCCGAGCCAAGGAAGGGCCCTCTGTATCCCAATGCCTGGGGACTCTGGCAATAAGAGTCCCCACAATTAGCCTAGGGACATTTATTAGGACATATAAACAAACCAGAACTGAACTCACCACGAACTGATTTTGCACATGTCCCCTTTCAATATTCATATTTACCTAATACTTCAAAGAAATCGATGTTCCCACGACCCATACATTTCTGTTATCTAAAGCCACTCATTGCGAATTTCACTGAAGGTAGCTTCGTTGTCAGCATTTGCCTTGATAAGTTGGCAGTTGTGTAGGTAACGTTGTTGAAACCACGTTGATTGTAAGCATTTTTAAAATAGTCTAATAACAAAAAATATCCTTGAAGGTTATGTTGTAGACTGGTATTGCATTCTTTGACTGCACAACAATAGAATGGCAGGTTTCCAAGCTATATAAACCAGGTACAATCGTTCTCTTAGCCCGCACCTGTACAATAATATCCAGTATGTCGTGCATCAGAGTTGCCCAATGAAAACTCAACATTTAACACCTATGCGAACTCCAATTATCAAAATCCAATAGTACAGTAGACAATCGTTCATGTAGTACAGTTATTTTAGCCGATGAGCAATTGTTTTGCAGCAGTTTTTAGAAGCTTTATCACTAGATGGCACTAATTTCAATCACATTGCAAAAATTGTCATTGTGTGCTTGTCTGCAAATATGTCCCTGTTTTTTAACAATATTCCATAGAAAGGAAAGACTGTTTACTTATATTGGAATTATTACTATAAGAATATTTCATTCTTTGCCTTGTATTGTTTTGACGTCTTATTTGTCTATGGGCATTGCAATAGACGTTTCACTGCTTTTATGCCATTTAGGAAAATCGTGGCCGAGCTTTTCGTAGGATCAATCAAAATTTTGCTCCTCCGGTGTGAATTTTGGAAAACAGCCTAACTGTAAATGATGAAGTTGTCTTCAAATTACTTTCCGCGCGTCTACAATGAAATTTCATTTGATTAATCAATGCAATTAAGTTTTCGCTCTCGTAGTTTCTATCTGTTTTCGCTGTTTGATTTTAAATGAATACCTCTAAAATTTGATTTACAATACTGCTATAAATGTAGAACTCTTTGGTCTCGTCGCTGGTTTTCCAAAAGAGCTTTATTCTTTTATGCGTAGCTTTTCCTTTGAAAATGATCTATCATGCGATAGGTCGAAACGGTAGGATGTTTTCATAATCATAATATGTGCAAATTCAAAATATAGTATATTGGTGGGCTTAAAGTCCAGTCTAGGGGCGCCGCAAACCACCTAGCACCGGCCCTGCTGATTACTTAAAAATCGAAAAAAACATTTACGTACGGGTTGGAAGCGGTTTTGGGTACAGAGAAAAGTGTCCACAGCGACAAAAATGCTATAACCACTGGCGTAGAGTCTAAAAATTCAGACGATTACTGAGTGCATTTAATTCTTTTCAACAAGCTCACAAAGTGTCTGGAAATCCCGCAAGCTCAATTTTGCAAAGAAATTCAAATCATGAAACATAAAATAAATCCACTTAACCTTTAAGTCGGTGTAGAAGAGGCAAGTGCATTGCAGGCCTTCCATGCTTTTATGTAAATCTTATCACTGAAGTTCTGGGATTGTTAGCAGCTTTCAATTTGCACTTTTTTCTTCATTCAACGGCAGGTTTGGATTTCAGTGAACATCCTATGCCCAGATGTCTCACTTTTCATAAAAGCCACAAGGCAATATTTCGCCAAAAAGACTTGCTTGTCTATGACGCAACAATTATGTCAACATGAAACACTCAATTCTTTCACTCGTTCTTTTCCTTCCGTGCGGGCTACGGAGCTAGCAGCCCTAGAAAGTCTCAAAATACTTCACTGGTTTAAGCAATCTCTGACAGTTCGGCTGACTCCACAACATGACCAGATCAAAGCACTTTTGATATGCAATCTTGCCTTCTTTAACATCACACAATATCAGAGTTTTACGTCACAGTTTCAGTTAAACCAAATGCGTCAATTACCAATGCCTAACAAAGCGCGATGGACTTTATTGAATCCAACATAGAACAATGTTTCGTCATTAAATGCAAACGTTGGTCATGTGTAACGTAAAATGTTAATCCCAACATAGCGAAAGGAGCTTCTTCAGTTTGGAACTATAACCAAATGCATATGAGGTTGAATGATCGGCGAAAGAAACTTTGAATTATGAATCTAACTTCTCTTCATCCAAAAAGAAGGGCAAACCTGGAAAGCAAAATCAACAGCACAGTCAACATCACGTCTGTCGCCAAACCATCAGATATCAGAAATTTCTCTGATGTTGAAACATCAAGTGTTGCAACGCACAGGCGTGGACGAGGTTGGACGGCAGTTCTCTAGGACACTAATTTGAGTCACTTGTCACGTGCAAGCGCCAGAGATGATTATGTAGAAGGAGTGCCGGAGTGGACTCCCGCAGGAGATTGCATTTTACGCCGGAGCAGGAGTCGGAGTCAAAGGTGTATATTCTGCCAGGAACAGGACCCGTATCCGGATGAGGAGCTAAGATCTGCCCAGGAGCCAATCAAAGTTTTTAAAAGGGCTCTTAAAAGTTCTGTAGTGGCACTTGTTGTGGTCAGTGTCAAACACAATGCAATGAATTGAAAAGAGTTTTCTGACCAAAGTCAGCATTGTCTAACTGACATATGTCATTGTTGCAACCTCTCCGGCGGTGTTCCGTTGATTGTGTGATTCACCACGAACGGGATGTGCGTGAAGGAACAACACCATAGATATAAGTGGCGCGAACAAGCAATAATAGAGTGATCATGGCATGTGAACTCTATTGTTGCTTGCTGCCACAGTGCGAAGCTTTGCGCATAAGCCGCTCGGGATTTCCGATCGCAACACATAACAGGCTGACACTGGGTAAGAGGAACAAGCATTGTACCGCTAATGATTGTGTTAGTGCATATGCAAAATATGTAGGTGACAAACCAGTTCGGAAATGTAGAAAGTGATGCAGCAACCATGATAACGCATGGCCAATGATGTGGGAAAAAGCACAATACATAGGCAAAAGCAATGGTCAACCACACAGACTATGAAGATGTAACAGAGTGCCAAAAGGATTTGCAGTGGTAAGATTTGACATGTTCGAAGTAATGTACAATGATAGAAAATTCATCTGCATTGTGCAGATTTGCAGTGGACTCACCACTTGCAAAGACCAAACTCTGCTTCCATTTTGGAGCTATCCTCAACAATGTTGGCAGTTTTCCCTGATAACTGCAGCTTAAAAATGTAGCATCAAATTGTTCTGGAATTACATTGGATTCATTAAATTGCAAGGGATAGTAAGTTGTGTAATGTTCATCTCGTTGAATGTTTTGGTATGATTGCTTTCACGTTTGCATTAATGGTTTTGTTTAGCGCAGTCACAGTTCAGGGTTTTGTCTGAACACATGATTAAATTGGGAATCAATGTTCATAAATTAGGTGATCAGCTTCTGACCTTGAAGATTTCAAATGAGTCTTTTGTAAGATTGAAAATTGAAGCTCAATAGCAATAATTGTCAGATAGATATCTGATTAATGATTTCAAGTTCAAACTATGTTTCAACAGTTAAAATTTTAAAACTGCATTTAAAAACCATAGTAACTAAAGATGTATATTTGACATGAGTTACTTTGAAAATTTCCCAGTGTTAACAGAAGGCGGAGTTAATTAATCTCAAATTCTTGAAGTCAGGGCAGAACGCGAGTCTTTAAACGAACAGAGGAACGGTATCGGAATCTACGAAATGTGATTCCGCTCATCTCTGGACTCTGTCGAACGTGAAACTCGTGAAAGAACAGTCCGGCAATACGCGGAGAAAATTCTGCAACAAAGTTTTTGTGGTCCTGTTGCGCTGTGCAGCCCTTTGTGAATTTTTGCAAGCTTAATTTGCCGTGAAGGTATTGTCCACTTCCGTGAAGGATTTTCACTTCAATCACTTCACTCAGTCAATCTTTTCACTTCAATCACTTCACTCAGTTTCTAAAATCAGAGACCATTTGGAAAACGATATTTTGGATGCAGGGGCGTAACCAGAGGGAAAAGGGGGCAAAATGCCCTGGGCGCCGGATCACTGGGTGCGCCTAGAAGTACCAACAACGTCAAAAGTACTTTCTTCAGTACAGCACATTTACTGTACTCCCAAAAGACCTTCAGTTGGAACATGGGGGCGCCAAACTTGTTTCTGCTCAGGGCGCCATCTAACTTCGTTGCTACCGTTTATGGATGCCTTGCCAGACATTTAGTTGCAAAGTACGAAGAAGCATTACGTTAAAAAAGGTTTACGCAATCTCCCTTGGCTTTTTATGAAACGGGTAGATGGCTGCTAACTCCACTATACATTCGTGAATCTCAGAGTAATTTGCTTGAATCCCAGACATAGGTCATATTTTTAGTATGAATACTAAGAAACCAAACGCAAACATCCGTCCAGTTGTAGTGGTTGTTTGTGGTAACGCAACGTTTTGAATTTGACAACATTTTGTAATTGTGATGTCAAATGCAAGCCTAACAAAACAGGCAAAAAGCTGAGGGCGTTCAGCCTACCTCCACTCTGTGGAAGCAACGAGTTTGTTTGTTAGTGCACAATGGATACCAACAACTTAAGTGGTTTTAACATAACCGCAACACAGTAGGCTGCGTCTGTTTCAAAATTGGACTGTATTCATTCGGGTATGACTTAAACAGAGATGGGCGGTTGATTGAAGTCTGGTCCTACGTTTAAATGTAAAAGTATTTTGATATCATGGTAAATCATTCATGAGATCTGCAGTAACGAAATTTTGAGCGTAAACATTCGCACTATTATATGTTTCTAGAAGCAAAAGCCGGAAGTAACCCAAAACAAAAAAGCAATGAAAAATGAAAACAAATGGTAATTCCTAGAAATGAAAATGCAAATGTGTGTTTGAAAAAACAGAAATTGCAGATACGTGTAATGCTTGTGGCTGAATAGGACCAAAGCATCATCCACCCCGTCCCATAAAAATATTTTAGCCCCATACATCGTCTCTACTTTTCAGGTGTAGTGGTTTCCGACTGACTGCAGTAGATACAATGCAAGGCCTCTCCTTCACAAATGTGACTGCAGCAAAAGCCCTCCCGTGGAAACCCCTGATATTGCAAAAGTTGCTTCGTAAATTACGCGGCTGCTAACATCCTTTAACGCCCGCAACTGCCACGGTCGTGGTTTTTCAAGTTATGTTCAACCATAACTCGCTAACGGATTGCGCTGGAGAGTCAGTTAAGACATCCTCGGATTCGGAAGACGGCAATCGATCCGGTGAACTTAAGAAAGGCACCTTTACATTTGGAAATTTTGAGAAAATGCAAATTTTTGATTTTCCGAAAGTGATTTTATGGCAATTTTCCAAAAAATCAAAAAATTCCTTTCACTCTTCAGTGTTAGCTTTATCGAAACGTTTTTTTCTCTTGGACCGCGTCTGAAGACCCAAAACTAACAAAAATATGCTAAACAAAGTGAGTCATCACCGTTTTAGGGGTGGAAGTTTTTGTTGAAAAAAGCGGGAGGGGCCACGTGATTTTCGGATGACGTCATCGGGACTAGAAAAAAACTACAGTGGGCAGTTCGTTTTATTTTTATTCTAAAAGAGACTATGCGAAAATATGAATCTTCAGTACCCCTGATTGACTTTCTAGCGTTAGTGTTTGGGAAGTAATGGCCTAAAAACATTATTATCAAACCCTCCAGGGAATTAGTCATTGATTACATGCAAAATTTTCCATAACTTTCTTGCCTCTCAATATGTTCACTTTAAATTTATTAGGATGTTGTAAGACACCATGGGAAACGTGTTTTGCATTTTCAGAGGTTTCGTGGAAATTTGAAGGGTAAATTTACACCTTAAATGTCCAAAGATCCTAAGTAAAATGAATCCGTTTTTTCATTTACTTTCGCAAAAGTGACGGTAATAACGGACATTTTATGTAGAAACTCTTCTTTCCAACGTTTATATTTTTAGCTCCACGGAAATTTGAATGAAACCAAGGATTTTTCGGCAACGCGAAATATTGGGCATGCGAAAGACAAGGAAGTAGGCTTATATTTCTTGTGTTGCGATCGGGAAGCTCGAGTGGCAAGTGCGCAAAGCTTCACGCAGTGCCAGCAAGCAATAATAGAGATCACACGACGAGATCACTCTATAATTGCTTGTTCGCGCCACATATATATGGGTGTTACTCTTAGCGCACATCCCGTCGTGGTGAATCGCACTTTCAAAACAACGTCAACTGAGAGGTTGCAACAGCATCCCCTCCTTTTTCAACGAACCGCATCGATCGCACGTTCTTTTTGTGAAGGTTGCACCTGGCACCACCTTCACATTCTGGTCAAAGCACCACCCTGTTGAGATTGGAAAGCCCGAGCGGCATGTGCGCAAAGCTTCACACTGTGGCAGCAAGTA
>Ga0210059_1015586_pt1 | contig 11069 bp, 8 predicted proteins | sample Ectturendosymbi2_FD_188042 | JGI IMG/M metagenome (GOLD analysis project Ga0210059, IMG submission 188042) | Ecteinascidia turbinata endosymbiont from Florida, USA - Sample 2 (SPAdes) (version 2) | ecosystem: Host-associated > Tunicates > Ascidians > Unclassified | place: Key West, Florida... | reverse complement strand
CGTTTAGCTTCCTTGTTGTTGAGATGGAAGATTGCCGACACCGTGTTTATAGTTTTGAGATTTAGCTTCCAAGTCTAGATATGTTCATCTACGGTTGCCATGCCCTTGCTCAGCACCCCTTCCACTGCCTGCCAATCTCCATCAGCATGCATGATTGCTAGGTCGTTAACATACGCATGCTTTCTGGAGACGGTGTTTGGCAGGTCTGCTTTCAGGCGCCTGAGGGCGGCAGCAAGCTCCTCTGGCCTGAAAGGGCCAGAGATACTGTTTCCTTTAGGTGTTCGGACCTTCCATAGGTCGGACAGCTCCTTGTTGACAAGCCTGGTGGACTCGCGCCATCGCAAAATTTAAGTTTTAGTCGTTTCAGCCACCCTGCTGCATTTATGTAATAGGGGAGGAATGAAAAGTTCCAAAATGAGCAAAGGAGGAATGTATCAAAAAAGGTTGGGAACCACTGGTTTAACACGTTTTTGAAACTTTTCATCTTTACGCCCGAAACTCGCATCCATTGCAAAAAGTGAGCCTGGAAAAGTTTTCGTCTACTAGGCCAGGGGTTTCCAAACTTTTTTGTCCGAGGGCCACGTATGCTATATTACATTATAATTGGAGAGCCGGACTTCTTACGTAATGTGATTGCTTCGGGAAAAGTTGCATTTCACCAAATCAACAAATGTTTCGTTAATGTATTAATTTTTCATCATAGACAAAATAGCGTCGCGGGCCGGATGAAATGTTTTCGCGGGCCGCAGATTTGTCCCGCGGACCGTAGTTGAAGACCCCTGGTCTAGGCTACTTAGGACCTAGGTAAACATATCAAAACCCTCGGACACTTGTGCATCAGATTCAAAATAATTAAAAAGTATGGCATGGTGCTATTTCATTTTCATAACAATATACACGTTAAACGTGTATATTACTAGGTTAATTTGCTTCTTCAAACCTTTGTGTAAGCAATAAGCATTTTGAATCTGTAAGAAGAGGAGATGGAACTTTTAGAGATGAGCAATCTTTTGGTTTGGCCTGTTTGGTCAATTTAATTTTGAATACCAAATCAGAAAATGGTGTTAAAAATGCATTTTTAGGCTAGCTGTTTGTTACTGCAGTTGACCGGTTATCAGTCGTGCTTATGATGGACACCTGTAAATACCACAAGATGAAGATCACTAAGTAAATCACACTGAGATCGTGAAGTAAGATCACTAAGATAAAGAGTAAAGAAGATGATAGCTAAGATCACCACTAAAGTTGCTAAGATCGCCAAGATTACTAAGATCGCTAAGATCAGACATGAACATTAATTAAATTGTACTGGATCCAATTTAATAGTGAAGAAGATGTGAAAGTGAATTGCAAGTCTAAAAATGTAAGCAAGTCACAGGTTTTTCTTTTAACAAGAAAAATGCCACAGTTTGTTTGAAACATGAATTTACTATTTAGTCAAATACGGTTCTGATCCTAGCTATATTCGGGCAACCCTAATTGTAGAGAAAAAGATAGGTAGAGAAATAGGGAAGTGTTTCCCCTTTAATTTTCTTCCCTACTTTTAGTATCTACACTAAATGTAGGGAAATAGGGAAGGCAGGGCGAAGACCTTCCCTACGTTATGAACCAGCACTAAATGTAGGGAAATAAGGAAGGCAAGGCGAAGACCTTCCCTACGTTATGAACCAGCACTAAATGTAGGGAAATAGGGAAAGCAAGGAGAAGACTTTCCCTACGTTTAGATTCAGCACTAAATGTAGGGAAATAAGGAAGGCAGGGCGAAGACTCCCCTACGTTAAGAATCAGCACTAAATGTAGGGAAGGTAGGGCGAAGACTTTCCCTACATTTAGTGCTGGCTCTAAACGTAGGGAAAGTCTTCGCCCTGCCTTTCCTATTTCCCTCTGGCCCTAAACAAAGGGAAAGTCTTCGACCCGCCTTCCCTATTTCCCTGCATTTTTAGTGCTGGCTCTAAACGTAGGGAAAGTCTTTGCCTTGCTTTCCCTATTTCCCTACATTTAGTGCTGGCTCAAAACGTAGGGAAAGTCTTCGCTCTACCTTCCCTATTTCCCTAAATTTAGTGCTGGCTGTAAACGTAGGGAAAGTCTTCGCCCTGCCTTCCTTATTTCCCTGCATTTAGTGTAGACACTAAATGCAGGGAAAAAAATTTAGAGGGGAAACACTTCCCTATTTCCTTACAATTAGGGTTGCCCCTATATTCTTCTGAAAATTTTAACAGTACGGATCCAATCTGAAAAAGCATTTTATATTAGATCCAGGACAATTTAATGTTCTTCATTTATTTTAGCAATCTTTCATAATCTTGGCGATCTTAATTAAGTAATCTTGGTTTTGGTGATCTTGTAATCTTGGCGATCTTAATGGTCTTAGTGATCTTAGCACGATCTTTTTACAGATGTTTTCTGTACTGTAATGACTCTGCAGATGCCATGTCCACTCGTTTGTGCTGTATTTTTTTATCATACTGAGAGAGCATTATTGCTGCCATGTTGTGACTCTGCATGGTAGGTGACGGTACCTTATTATTTTACATGAAGTGGATCCAAGCTGTTTTTTTTGTCACTGAAACATTTTGGTCATTTTTAGTTGAGACATTTTGGTCACTAAAATATTTTGGTCATTTGTCTCACAGTTGTATTGAAACTGCCCTGAAAGCATTTTTTAGCCTATAATTTCAAACATTCTGACCGAAATGACTTAAATTTTTTTGGTTATATCAAAAACGTTTCAGTCTATGACCAAAAAATTACTGAAAAAAATAACAGGATCCAATATGTCAAATCAGACCAGACTGTTTTTTGGTACCTTCATGATGGATGTATCAGTGGTGACCCGCAGACTGTGCTTAGCAATACTGCCGTCAAGGGTGCCCTGTAAAAAGCAGAGCTCCGTAAACAGCGGAGCTTGGTTGCGGAGGTTTGATGACCTAACCAGAGTCGCTAAAACCGATATTTTGTGTTGAGCAGTGAGAACTAAATGGTAGTATAAATAATTTAACTGCAAAAGGTGATATTGCACTACAGTAAAAGAAGTCCATTCTAAGGTTTGATAATTTTTGGTTATCTGAGTTTCACAATGTGAATGGTTCGGGGACAAAAAAATAGGTTTCAACAGTTGTGAATGTATAAAATTTTTAAACATCGCAAACATCCATGCATTAGATGTTTGGGGAAGCGCATACTTATTTGTAATAATAAAATATTTTTCCTTTGCTTTTTTACCATTTATTCGTTTTGCAACGGAACTTTTTTCCACTCCGGTTACGTCATCAAACCTCCGCGAACAAGCTCCGCCTTTTACAGGGAACCGCCATCAAGCATCCTTACAGGCCTGGGCCTTCATTCCGCTGCAGACTAGTCCCTGCCATGTTTCCTATCATCATCTCATGCCTGCAAAGGCCCCGTCAACTGTTAGCTTCTTTCTCTTTACCCCGGAATTCCTTTATTACATCCATGTAAATGGAGCATTGACAAATGGTCTGAACACCATGATTCATAATCACTGCACAAGGAATACAAGCAGTCTGGGATGATCTCGCCTGTAGAGATTCATTCAATGCCCTGCTAAACATCAAAATCTTTAGAACCATTATCGGTTACCTGCTGCACAAGAGCCACACTACTGCCTGGTTAAAAGTGTTCCAAACTACCAATGTTGGAAATCTGCTTAGGCCTGATGAGCTCCGTATTGCAATTGCCCTCCAAACCAGTGCCAAAATCTTTGAAATCACAAAATGCCGCTGTGGCAAAATTGTTGATGAGCTGGGGCTCCATGGCCTCTCCTGCACTAAAAATGCAGGTTGCTTACCAAGACATTAAGCGATCAACTCCATCCTTAAAAGGTCGTTCACCCGCATTAATCTCCCCTCTACCTTGGAGCCTGACTAATCAAATGATGGAAGGAGGCCAGATGGATTGAGTTTGGGCCCCTGGTACAGAAGCCTAAACCTAGTATGGGATGCAACAGTTGAGGACACTTTTGCTCGGGACCACTACAAAGACACTGCCAGACAGGCTGGTTTTATGGCTACAAAAGCTGAAGATGCAAAATGCCAAAAATGTCATGACCTCCAAAGCAATTACCACTTTCAACCAGTGGCAATTGAGACCACTGGTGTGTACAGTAAGTCCACTGCTCCTGTTTTAAGTGGTCTTGCAAAGAAACTTGTTGATGTGTCTGGTGACCCCAGGGAGCGCCAGTGGCTCCACCAGTGCCTGTCCTTGTCTGTGGTCAGGAGAAACGCTGCCAGCATATCTTGACCTGTGTGCAAGTTTGCTCTGATATTATCTGTTCTTTTTTTGGTTGCTTTTAATGTGCTGACCAGCATTGCTGACTGCCACTTGCCCTTGTATCAATGTATATCTATTGTTTCCCAAATCCTCATTCTTTCTGTAAGTTTCATTATTCCCTCAGTTGCGCAGTGTTACCTTGCACATTGGTCAACCATCTTATCAATCGCGTGGTCCATGGATGATGAGAGTACAGCATGGTGTTATATATGTTCCACATTGCTTGTAACCTTGGAGTTTGTGATTGCGCATATCTTTGTTAATTCTTACTACAGACGGCTTTTAATGCATATGTTCCTTGTGAGTGCATGGTAATAAGTAGCACAGATGTTTTCTTAATGCCATTTTCCGATTTGATATTCAGCAAGAAACTGACCGTTTATTTATTTATTGGCAGTGGCTAGAGCTCTGTCAGCAGACCTTGATTTTTTGAAAACTTATTCACCCGCCACCCATAATGTAAACATGACACTAACGCACAATGAGTGTGCAGCAGACTGCACTATGCTTGGTAGAAATTTACTCACCCTAATCCCTAAATATAAACCATAAATCTGAACCCTATACCACAACTCTGAACACAAAAGTTTGGAAACTCTTGAATAAAGTAAAGAAAAAACGGTTCCATGAAAAGTGCAACCACTGCTACCAAAACGAAAGGCGCCATGGTGAAAGCCAAGCCGAAAACCATTCGCACATTAGACATAGACTGTCCACTCGACTACCATGACAGTGTTGGACCTATAGCCGCTTCCTTATTTGTTTGTAGTGATTGTAGGCTTGGTTCCATGACAACATTATGATTGTATTTTTGCCATTACTTATCCAGGAAATTGAAAATTTACAATCATCAACCTGTTTCAGCTTGTTTGTTTGGCATTTTTGAAGCTATATATTTGGCATATTTTGATGTGCAATTTGGCATTTTTGGTCCGTCTGGTGCTGCAGTATTGTTAGGTTTGGTTGGTGATGGTAAGGTGTTGCATGTCTTTGAAGAGCTCCAGGGTTAGGCAGGCAATCAGACTCGTTGATTCTTGACTTGGTAGAAGAGGTAAAGAAAAGAAATGTGGTGTAACAAGCAAGAAACCAATGGCAAATATTTAATAGGAAATCGATTGCATGTAACACTACGCATCATCAGTCCTTACATCTATTTGAATAAGGTGTTATTGTATTCAAATATTATTCTATTTGTATACACTTATTGTATTTAAATTTTTTAATTTTTATATTGTATTCAAATTTTTATATATTTCTATTGTATTCAAATTTTTATATATTTCTATTTGTATTGTATTCAAATATTATTCTATTTAAATAAGATATAAGGACTGATGATGCGTAGTGCTAGCTGAAATTGATTTCCTTTTAAATCTTTGTGATTGATTCCTTGCTTGTTTAACAATAATATGTTCAAAGAGATGGCTTTGTTGATGAGCTTGCTTAGTCCTGAAGCAAAAAAGGGGCTTGCCAATTTGGGAATGCGGTGGAGGGGTGGTTGACAAATGTAAGAGATTTCAAAGCACCAAACAAAGGGACATCAATCTGGGGGTGTTTGAGGTTGGGGGTTATTAAATAATTGAATGTGGTGGGGTAAAGACGGGTCACAACCAACCAGACAAAATGAGGCAGCCTGTTTTTTTCTTGATATTTTCATGCTGGAACAGAGCAAAGACAGTGAACATTATGAGCATTGGATTGTTTTCTTCCTCCATGAGTCTGTTTGGCTATGATAATTGTTAACATCAGATTGGGACTACTGTGATTGGAAAGCCTGAGCAGCATGTGTGTAGAGCTTTAGCAAGCAACAATAAAGATACCTGACGAGATCACTCTATTATTGCTTGTTCGCACCACGTATTTGGGTGTTTTTCTTCAGAAAGATTCCGTTCGTGGCTAATCGTACATTCAATGCTATGTTAACAGAAATGTTGCAACAACATCCCTTTTTATAACAAACCACACTGATCAATGTTTTTTTGTGAAAGTTGCACCTGACTTAGCATGGCCTTCACATGCTGGTCACAGCACCATTATGTTGTGATCAGAAAGCCTGAGCGTGATATATGCAAAGCTTGACACTGTGGATCATTCTGCTATTGCTTGTTCGCACCACATATACTGTATATGGCTTATTCTTCATCCACACCCTGTTCATGGTGAATTGGACATTCAATGCTACATTAACCAAGAGGTTGCAACAGGGTTAGGGAGCTGCTTGTGGATCGGGGCTAGTGAGCTATAACTATTTTAACTTGTAATTAAATGTTTCCTTACACTAGCTTAATTTCAATGATTAAGAAAGTGAGCCATTCAGTGTTGGTTGAATACACTGGATGACCTACATAGTTATTCACCAAACCTACACTGTGACAGTGACAATCTTTGTTTACATTGACCAGTTCTTTTGCCATTATATTTTCATTATAATTTCCACTGAAAGTTGGTTGCATTTTTGCATGTAGGCTTTTTGCATTATATCTGTTCATTAGCTGACTGTATGATATGAAAAAAAGTGTTTCAATATGCATTAACTTTAGACATGAAATAAAATGTTTGTTGACATTTGTTTCAAGTGCCAAAAATATTTAGTAAGCTGTGTTGTTGTAATTCATTTTAATCCTGAAGTTACGTGAGCTAAATGGATCAAGTAAAGATAAAAGAAGAAAATTTAAGGCAAGCTGCATGCGAAGGAAACGAAACTTTAGTAAAAGAATTGATAAAGTCAGGAGTGAATGTAAATTCCCAGAACTCCATTAATGGCTGGACAGCTTTGCATTGGGCAGCCAAGCGAGGCCATAGTAACATTGTGCAACTTCTTTGTGAGGCTGGAGCAGTGAAGGACATTTTTGCCACTAATAACTTATCCCCATGTGATGTTGCAGCCAATGATAACGTATACAGCTTGTTGTGTGCTTCTGATACTAAACTTGAAAAGGTGCTGAAAAGTCCCAAAACAGCTTTATCATTTACTCCCAATTACCTATCACACCCGGTATTTCCTTATGGATCTCCACAGGCAGCTGAATCAAGTGGAAAAGATGCTGAAAAATCCCAAAACAGCCTTATCATTTACTCCCAATTACCTATCACACCCGGTATTTCCTTATGGATCTCCACAGGCAGCTGAATCAAGTGGAAAATATGCCACAGAAAATTTACCAAACAATGCTGCACCTTCACATGAGCCTGGTTTTTTGTATCAACCCACTCATTGCCATGTTGTTGGGTCTAACCAACACTGTCCTACAGGGCAGATCGTTATTCCAGAAGAAATCGTTTTGAAAGTAAGAACTGATTCACATTATTCAACTACTTCTGATTTTGTTGAAGTCTCTTTGAATCGAAAAAAGTCTGTTTCTTTAAGTGAACTCATTGCTCTCCTTTGCCAATATGTAGAGTATGAACTGTCACCTAAAGAAGTAACAAGAATTCGAAAACTACCAAACACAATCCTGAAATCAGATGATGATATAAGAAGACTTACTGACTACCAAGAACTTGAGCTTGTTTTGCTGCCAAAAAGCTCTTAGTCTTGTTTTACAAAGCCTCCTTGCCTAACTTATTTCATTAACTTTTTGACTGTTGTTGGTTGTTTTGGTATGAATGATACAACTTTGAATAAAATTTAATTTTGTAATTTGTCTGATTTGGTATTAGCTTCAAATCATTTGTTGGTTCAAACGTTTGACAAACTATTTCCATTGTGGAAAAACTTTGAACAAAAGTGGTTGTATCAGCCTAAATGTCTCAATAACATATTTGTTATGCAGATGTGGAACGTGGACTCTTCATTAATTTAATCTTTTGGAATGAGTATCAGCATGATTAGGGAGAGCTGACAGCCTATTGCAATCTTTGTGTTTCAATCCAGCTAATCTTATGTTTCATGTTACAACAAACTTTTTGAAAGATTACAGGTTTAATTTTGCATGCACTGTCAACTTACAAAAAATAAAAATGCAAATAAGATTTTCATATCCTTCATATATATATATATATAAAATAAATGCAATGTTAGATAGTAAAGTTAGATAAATAGTTAAGAATCGTGTCGTTTTTTATTGTTTTTATAGGCTTAAACAACTTAAACGTAGGTTGTGAGTGATTGAAATATTTCAACTGATTTCTCTTTCAAGCTGTCATGTATTTTGAAAAAAAATGTTATATATCCATCGGTTTTGTTCTAATCTCAGTCCTTGAAAACACCTTGTTATTGCATTGCCTTGCAGTGGCTTACAGTTTACATAGATATATATATATATACAGCAAAAAGTTACTACAAAATGCAGCACATTGTGAGGTTGTCTAAATTAGTGTTTGCATGAAATCCTCTATATGTCATAAACATTTCGTTTGTTCATGCAGGTTGTACATTTTTTGTGTAAAATGCTTATCTTTTGGTTTCTGTACATGCTGTCGTTCTTCAATTCATGTAGTAATGCAGTCAGACCTGGCAATGTAAGTAACACCATGCAATGTTAAAGACTCTTATTACATTAGTTACATTAGCAACGGTAAAAGTAGGAATAATCAGCAGCCAGTATGCTATTAGCTGCAGATATTATTCTGATGTAACATTAGTGCTGTATTTCAAAAAGGAAGTGGTTGGTTTTATTGCAAAAACAGTAATCATCAGTACTTATATAGCCTTTTACTGCATTATGCAAAATTTGAATGATAGAAATGCCTAGAACTGACATGTTTAACTTACTACTTGTGTGTGAAAGACAAACAGGCTTCCTGTAGTTGGTTGTAAAGCTTGTTGTAGTTACTATAATTGGTGTTTCCAAATTAATCGAAGTTGTTGAAGAAAACTTAGAATTCTGCCAAGCAAAGATTTACATCGTCAAATGCATTTTTGTCTTGATCCTTGAAACATGCTGTTGCTGTAACAGTAAGGTTTGCAAGTCACTTTTTCAAGTTTAAGAAAAAACAGAACACTGTCTGAGTGTCATATGGGATGCTTGCTCAGCACACGTGTAATGTTTAGTAAACTTTCATAGCCATTTGCTATGGAAGTTGTAATCTTTTTGGAATGAAACTTTGTATGTCATTGACTCACTGTACTTTTCATTCAATATTTGGAAAAATCAAGATGTATTTATATTGTTATTTTTCAATAATATGAATGCGTTCTGAGTTTCCAAAGCTGCTAACTATCTCTGCAGTTTGTATTTTGGAAGACTTCACCGTTTTTCAAAATTATCCATATCAGGAAAACAAGTTTGTCTAAGTAATGCAGTTGTAAAAACCTTTTTTGCTGGCTGCAGTGTTGCTTATTAAAGGTTATTAACATTTTTAATGGCATGTGATCCATTTAACCATCAAGCAGTGACGAAAGTTTATAAAATTTAACTTAAATATACTTTTCTCTCGTTTTTTTCTGTAAACCATGGTCCTATTTGTGTGGGGTACATTTTTGGCCATTAAAAATTTTTGCCTATTGTGTCACTCATACCAATGGCAATAATGGTGTATGTTGATTCCTTTTGAATTTTATTAAGCAAGTTTATGTTTTAGATCATAGAGCAGGCAAGACCTGGTGCCAGCATTGTACAGAAAGCCATTCGAGGAGCATCTTTGGAATCAAAAGCCAAAAGTACATTGGTTATATTCTGCTTTATGTAACACCAAGCATAACTACATGATTTTTCTAATTTAGTGTTTGTTTTGTGTCAATTTTGCATGCAATTAGTTGTATAAGATACTTTTTCATTTGTTGGATGTGTTTATTGTATTTGCTGTCATAAATGTTTTAAAGAATACAATTAATGTAACCTAATAAGATTTCAGGTGCAAATTGGTCAATATAGTTTTTTTTTTTATCTATGATGAATATTTTCAGAAATGCTATTTAATACATGCAAGTGCTTTATTTCAAAAACACTCGTTACAAAGTATCAAACTTCTTAAATTTGAATCTAAATGCAAACCCCATAAAAACTTATGTCATTTATCAAACATTTCTTTTGTCAGTCAACACAGTTTTCTGTGTTTGTCAGATCCTCTACGAGAGAATAAGAACCGGTGGTGCAGCGGGTTTTTTTGCGACCTGTTCCTGCGACCTGTTGTTGCAATCTGACTGAGGTGTTTGTAGAAAAACTGTTGGTAAACCATTCATTGTTCACCAGAACTGTCAAAAGTTGAATGCTTTGCAACCGACGCACGTTGTATTGTGAAAACAACACTCTTCATCGCAGACCTGGCATGCAGGAAGCAACTTCATATGTTGGTGCTTTGTAGGGTTGGTTTGGTTTTTGCTGCACTGCCTTAATTGCTGTATTGCGCTGCAGGGCCTTCAAGTGGAATACAGTCCCGTGCTCTGTCCAACCTCAAATTGCGCATTGAAGGCAAAGTCAAACAAGCTCAAGTAAAGGTACGGTCTTTCAAATGATGATAGTGTGGCCTCAGAGCAGAATTAGTTCACTATTAACCGGGAGACATTTTTTTTATTCTCGAAAAAGGAATAAACAAGAAATGAAAAAAATATGAAAAGTACTGAATGTGTATCACGCGAGATATTAAATTTTCCAGACTGGCTTTTTGGCAAAATGTTGGTTCCGGCAGTTGTCTCCAGGGCTGGGGAGCCACTGCAAAAAAGCATAGGCTCCGGCTCCAGCTCCGGAGCTATCAAGCATTCATCCACTAGCTCCAGCTCCGGAGCTGTAAACTTTTAAACAGTGGCTCCAGCTCCGCTCCGGCTCCATTAAAGAGTGTTTTGTAGCATTTGTTACAGTAGGATGCAATGGTTTAGAAGTCTGCACTGCAGCGCTTAA
>Ga0210059_1015585_pt1 | contig 11069 bp, 6 predicted proteins | sample Ectturendosymbi2_FD_188042 | JGI IMG/M metagenome (GOLD analysis project Ga0210059, IMG submission 188042) | Ecteinascidia turbinata endosymbiont from Florida, USA - Sample 2 (SPAdes) (version 2) | ecosystem: Host-associated > Tunicates > Ascidians > Unclassified | place: Key West, Florida... | reverse complement strand
TTCGAGTCAGAGTCATCTAAAATTTTTCGATTCGGGTCAGAGTCAAAGTCATGACTTGGTCGAGTCGAGTCAGAGACGAGTCACAAAAACTGTCGAGTCACTTCGAGTCATTGATTTCTAAGCTCGAGTCAACGTCGAGTCACATGAAATTTCACATTTTTTCTATTACATTTTTTGTGCTATGAAATGGTGCCCAACATGCTATAGAATGACGCCCGACAAGTTAGAAACTGGTGCCCAATGTTGTTTCAACCAGTTTGATTGCAGGCCATTTTTGTCTAAGGTTTCTCAGTTTGCATTTTACTTGTCCCTTTCACTCTCAGTCATTTCCAGAAGTCTAACCCAACTTTACTGCAAGTGTTGCAACCACTCGGATAGTGTTGTGTTGAATGTGCGATTCGCCACGTATGGGTTGTACGTGAAGAACAACACCCATATATATGTGTCGCAAACAAGCAGAAATAGAATCAGCACGACGTGGGATCTCTATTGTTGCTTGCTACCATAGTGTGAAGCTTTGCATACTTGGCGCCTGGGCTTTCCCATCACAACAAAGTGGTGCTTTGACCAGGATGTGAAGGTGGTGCCAGGTGCAACTTTCACAAAAAGAATGTGCGATAGGTGCGGTTCAATGCAAAAACGAGGGGACGTTGTTGCAGCTTCTCAGTTGATGTTGCGTTGAAAGTGTGATTCACCACAAATGGGATGTGGGCAAAGAGAAACACACAAATATATGTAGCAGAGCAAAATATTGTCTGCTACATTTGAAAATATCAATCTATGAATATATGCGAACTACAAGCTGGAAAGCAACAAAGATCAGAACTGAGAAAGCCTCAAATAAGAAAATCCGAAGTCAATGAAGCATGAAAAACTCATGGACACGCCCAAATGTCAATCCAGCAGTGAATAGATATTCACAAACAAACATGGTGCCGTTTCCTAGCAACACAGGAAGTGCAAACACTTTTTGGTAATATGTAGGGACTTTCCCAGAGAAAACATAGATGGAACATGCACTGATCATGTACTGATCATGTACTTGAACATGAAGCGATCATGCGTGTTAACTACAGAAGTGACCCTGAATTATTTTAAACAGAAACATGACTTGACAGCATGATTTTTGCTTTTAAAGGGGGCTGGTTTCACAGGCCCAAGTTAGAGTGATGTTCACACTACTCTCCTTCGGCTGTATCAACCCACTTTGGTTTGTGCAGCAGAAGTAAAACCGAAGACTCTACCTTGCAGCCTTCCTAGCTCGACGGTTGGTTGTGATTGCTGAAGCCATGCAGTTGCTGCAACTCATGAGTTAACAGCTTGCGTCTTCACCTTGAAAATGAAGTTAGATTCATTTTCAGTTAACAGAAGTGGCTTGTCCCAACGAAACTCTGTCACTCTGTTTCATAAAAAGGCATGTCCGGGTTAACCACTGACAAACTGAAACGTGAATGGCTTGTCCCAACGAAACTCTGTCACTCTGTTTCATAAAAAGGTTTGTCCGGGTTAACCACTGACAAACTGAAACGTAAATGAGTTGTCCCACAAAAATTCTGTCACCTTAAACCATAAGCTATAGATGATCAATTCTGACATATCTTTTAAACCATTTGTTCCAGTAAAACTTTGTTATTCTGTGCAGCGAATTAATCTTGTCAGAATGGAGTTCTACCACATTAAATTACAAACCAAAAAGTGATATAATTGACACTAAACTAATTACCATTAATGCTAAATGTTTGCAAGTCGGTAGACTTTGCTTGCTTACCAAATTAGGAAATACCTAAAGCATTGACGTATTGAATCACCACATCCTGACTAAGGCAAACGCCTAAAACAGGAAACGCGAGTTCTGATAGGGAGACTCGATAAAAGTCCTGCCCCCAATCGAGAAGAATTAAGTATAAGGTAGAATAGACTAGAAGTAACATGTCTGAATAACTAAGTACTAAATCTAATTAGAAATGTATTGTTGGTTACAAGTGTGCCCTTGGGAAATATATCCTGTGTCTGTTGGATGGGTTCAAGAGAGCTTGTACTAATTATGAAGAAATGCAATTGGTAAGTGTACTTACTTAATGATGCAAATATTTCATATTGAATAATAAAATACAAACTTAATGAAAACATTTCAATGTGTGTCGAGTATTTATGAGATTACTAACGAAGTGTTCAGAAGTTCTAGGCAGATAAAACAGGCCTTGACCTGCGAACATCGTCCTTGGTGTAGCTGCTAAAGTGAACCCATGTGCTAGCTATAGATACATCTAAATACAGCCTTTTGAGTTCTATAATAGACCAAAAGAAAACTGTACATATATGTGACGTGAACAAGGAATAATAGAGTGATCTCGTCGGGTGATCTCTATTATTGCTTGCTGCAATAGTGTGAAGCTTTGCGCACTTGCCGTTCGAGCTTTTTGATCACAATCACAACACAAGGAATATACTTCCTTTTCTTTCGCATGCCTGCCAGAGATGAACATGTACTTGGATTTACATCTTGCGACATTTCAATCTATTGATGGATTTGGATGTTATCATTTTTGCTTGAACAGATTTGGATTGGAATTGATTATTTTCTTTTGAACTTCATCGCAACTTTCGGTTCAGTTTTGGGACTACAGATTACTGCAGGACAGCAGGTTAACAGTGGATTGCAACCACCAACACGTTGGGAGCCATTTGTTGCAGGCACAACGCTGCATCGCCCTGAGCCAACCAACAAAACAGTCGAACCGATGATCCTCATCATAATAGCAATTGCAATTACACATTTGACCAGGTTCACTCTTCTATTGCTGCTACGAATTCAACGTTATATGTGGCGTAATCACGTCGCCACATGGGCTTAGGCTAATAACCGTGGCAGAAATTTAGACTGAAACAAGATTCGGTTTCCGTATTTGCATTATATTTTGCAACATAGTTTTTGGATTGGATTTGAATCTGAAAAAGTTGAATCACTTTACTGGTATCTTGAAAAGACTCAAGTCACAGTATGAGACCCACTGCAAGGATCACAACATTCAAATGCTGCATTAAACCACGATAAAGTGTCGATGTATTGTGCCCAGCTGACCACTCAGTGAAAGAAAAGTCTCAGGTCTACCTCTGTACAAGTTGGGGCGCTTGATCCTTAAAATGTGGCATAGAACGACTAGACAGGCAAAACAGAAAATTTGCGCCAATCTTGATTATCACTGAAGTAAAAAATGCTCATTTCTTTAAGGGCACACGAAGTGGGTTTGTCTATCAAGAACACAGAGATTTTGTGAAAATGGCTCTGACTCGAGTCTCGAGTCATTGACTGTGTCTCGAGTCGAGTCATTCTGTGAAAAACGTGACTCGAATCGAGACGAATCACCATTTTTCTCAACGTGACTCGAATCGAGTCCGAGTCACCAAAAATCGTGACTCGAGTCGAGTCATTGACTAGAGTCACGCTATCACTGCCGATATCACACATGATTAGATACAACGCGGCTAGTAGCTATGATTGCCCTTACAGCTAGTCAACGGCACGCGTCGAAGAACTCTATAAAAACGCAGATGAGGACTTTATTGTGAAACCCAACGCAGTACGCATGTACAGCAGAGTCAGCATAGTATGTGATTTACGTGACTTTTGAAGAGAAAAACAGGCGTTCGATGTAGCAAATAGTTTGTTTGGACAATTGTATCAGTTGTGAAGCCTATATGATTTAGCACAGTAAGTTGATGGATGATTTTCAGCAACTAAGGTGTAATCCAATAGAGTGCGTTTTCACATTTTGCACATGCGTCAAAAAATTGTTAGTCACTGCTTCTCATATGTAACTTAGGTGGTTGCACATTATAGGCTACATTAATGTACTGTACGTTAGAGTTACAGTATATGCAGTGATGGCATTGATGCAAACTCTCAGTTGGCGTTGCGTTGAATGCGCGGTTCACCACGAACGGCATGTGCGCGAAGAACAACACCCATATGTATGTGGTGCGAACAAGCAATAATAAAGTGATCCCGATGGAGTGATCTCGGTGAATGACCTCTAACAATGCTTGTGAACCTGGTGACCAGGTGATAGTACGTGCTAACGGTGACGATGAGAGAGATCTTGTCAGGTGAACATTATTGTTGCTTGATGCCACCGTGAGAAGCTTTGTGTTCAAGCCACTTGGGCTTTCCAATCGCAACAAAATGGTGCTGTGTGCAGGATATGAAGGTTGTGTTGGGTTTAGCCTGCACACGAAGAACGTACGATCGGTGCAGTTAATTGTAGAAAGGAGGGGATGTTGTTGCAACCACTCTGCTGGCGTTGCTCTGAAATGCACGGTTCGCCATGAACAGAACGTGTGCAAAGAAGAACACCCAGATATATGTGGCGCGAACCAGTGGTGTGCAGAGGTCTAGTGATGCCCGGGGCGACTACGTGATTGGATGCCCCCCTATCAAATTCTAGTATTGAGCAGTGGCGTAGGCCCATGGTGGTCATTGTTACCAAATATACGCTGTTTGTGACGTCATTATATGACGTCATATTCACGTTTGCAAACGAACATTTTGGCGAAGTTTGTTGACATACCATGCATACAGGGACGCTGGAGCAGTGGTAAGGCAGGGGCAGCAGTAAAAGAGTTGAGGGCAATGGAAACTTTTCAAAAACAAAAAAATCGTTACCAAGTATGTTTGTTTCTGTTCATCAACCATGTTGACCTCAAAAATAATAACAGAAATTATAGAAAATTATTCTGAATTATCTGGGGACCAAATAGCTGTAATATTTATTTCAAGTCTATCTTGATGAACCATGAAATTACCTATGATACTGTTGTGAAAAGGCACCTCCGCACCCGTTGCACCCCTATTGAAAGGGCAGAGGAGGAAATGCTCCCGCCATCCCTCCATTCTCCAGCGTCCCTGTGCATATTATTCTACACCAGGGGTTCCCAACCTGGGGTACATGTACCTCCAGGGGTACATTTGCCTATCCGAAGAGGTACATTTAAGGTTATCAATAGAAGAGCAAAATGTATTTGCATATAATTTATTTCCAAATATATACACAAATATCAGTTAATATTCTTTTGAAAAATCATTATATGCTTATTGTTAAATATATCTATGAATAATCATGATAAAATGTATTGTCATAGGAATTCTTAGAGGTACCTGTATATCTGTCGAAATTCTGAAGGGGTAGATACTTATCTGTTGAAATGCTGAAGGGGTGCATTCTCATCTGTCGGAATGCTGAAGGGGTACATGGTAAGAGAAAGGTTGGGAACACCTTTTCTGCACGAACTCTCTTTACTCGTTGTAGGCTACAACGTGTCACTGCTATGAACATAAACTATCAGCGGTCTCCTGAGACAGAGCAGTTCATAACTGCAAAAATATCCGGCAACGTGTTAAAACACGGAAGTAGAACACGTTCAGTGCTACGTCGGAGCAGTTCACAACTGGAAAACATCAGGCGGCGCGAATGTCTTGTCGAATACCAGTTGATCAGAATGTATGCGGCAGGGATGGCGGACACCCAGGGTTGATAGTTTAACCCTTTCAGTCCCGCGAAAACCCCCAATCTTGCAGAATTTGCAATCTTATAACTCGCCAGGGGATTGAGCTAGAGAGCTATCCAAACCATCCACTGATTCAGCAAGTCTTGTAGTCAAAATCGCAAAGAAACATTTTTCGTTTTCGGTGGGGGGATTTCTGGAGGTGACGTCAAAAAGAAGGTATGTTTTGGAAATTTTGGCCACATTTTGCCGGCCCTGGGCCCCAACCCATTGACCTACTCTTTTGGCTCAAAGTTTTGTTGAAAACTAGGTCAAAAGCCGCGTCTATAGAGCCCTGGATTGACTTGCTAGCATATCTGTAGCCAAAATTATGGGTCAAAAACCCAGTTTTTGACCTAATTCAAAACTTTTCAGAAAAGGCATAATTTGCCCTTTCAGGGCAAACTTTGGCCAGCCATAACTCGGCAGCAGATTGAGCTAGAGAGGTGTTCAAACCCCGTAATGACTGGTGGCGTTGTGTAGTTTAGAATAAAAAATTTTTTTTTTAAATTTGGTTGGAGGGTTTTGGGCCAATGGGATCATGACAGGGGCATGTTTTTTGGTTAATTATATGACGTCATCATCTGATCGCGCGCGCCAATATTTTGGCTTGCAATATTGTTTTATTCTAGGGCAGAATACGCGTTTTTAGAACCCTTGATTGAGTTTCTAGCGTTTCTGGTTCAAAAGTTAGGCCAAAAAACAGCTAATTGGTAAGAGGCTTTTCTCAATACTTATGGGGGATTTCCCAAATTAATTTTAAGGTTTTTTGGCCCTAATCTTGGAACCAGGAACGCTAAAAATCGATTCGGGCCCTTCAAAGTCCCGAATAATAACCTAAAAACAGCTAAACTCGAAAAAATTTTATGTCATTTAAATGGCTCCTGCGGGTCTTAAAGGGAGGTCGGGCAAAAATGCTGACGTTCGCAAAAAATAACATAAGCATCCTATCATTATATAAGCATTAAAAAAACCAGACGTCCTAAACTGAAAAGTTTTTTTTATAGCAAACTACATACCTTCACGAGTCTTTAGAGGGTTTGAACAACTCTCTAGCTCAATCTGACAGCGAGTTATTGCCTGCAGTGAAATGCACCCAAGAGTGACTTTTGAGGGAGCAAAATTTTGGTCAATTTTTGCTTTATGAGCCATAATTTTCGCTCCCGATATGCTAGAAAGTCAACCAAAGGGTCTATAGATCCGGAATTTGTCCTAGTTTTCAACTAAACTTTGAGTCCAAAAATTGGCCCATTGGGACGGCGCCCAGGGCCAGGCAGAGAGGCCAAAATAACGCAAAAACACCTACTTGTGACGTTCTCCCCAGAAAAGCTCAAACCCCAAACGAAAAACTTTTTTTTTTCGATGTCAACTACAAGACTAGCTGAATCCGCAGAGGGTTTGAACAGCTCTCTAGCTCAATCGCCTGGCAGTTATAGGATTGCAAAGCTCTGCAAGAAAAGTGACGCACGCGGGACTGAAAGGGTTAAAATTTGTAAACTACATAATAATGGAGAATGCGCATAAAGTAAGCAAGAAAATTTTTGTTTTTTTATGTGGCTGTTATATGTACAACTGCTGGGGGAAAAGAACAGTTACGGGCTTGTGTGAGCCGTTATGATTAATTCGCCTTAACTACCAATTAGTGACTAAGCTCGAAACGAAGCACATATTGCAAGCACAGGTGTGCGACGGTATTATCACAATAAAAGAAACGGGAAACTACTGATATATCATAAAATCAGCTACATCAAGCACGTTGAAATAGGACAGTTTTGGAATTTGACTCAAAAAATCAATTAAACGTCCATAATTGTCTTCAGGGTTAATGTAATTGGACCCAACCAAAAAAACAACCCGGGTGTTTTTTAAAAAGCCCACTTAATACAAACCAACAACAATCCCACTCTTTTATTTTCCTTTAAAAAATGCACTATGAAGTCAAAAGTAAAATACGCAGCACGCTTGCACAGTTAACTATGCAATTTTTAAATGAAACAAAACGAACAGCAACGAAATTTGAGGGACTTGAAAAAAAGGGAAGAATAATAATTCGAACAGTTTGAGTAAATTCCACTGGCTATCTTCTTCAGCTCTGTAAAATCGGTAGATTTTCACCATCTTTTCTGCCTTCTCTGAATCCGAACTGCTTCTGATGTTGGACCATACAAAACCATAAGTTGAAAAAATTCACTACATAGTTGCTGACCTAGCAGGGCATAAACTTGACGTGAAACGGCAGAGTTTGTGTGGGAGTGGCTTTTCTCTGTTTGCTGTGTGCATGCTTGCCAAACCTTACCACTTTGGGGTGAATTGACCAACAACACTTTGCGAAAACAAAGATGGGGTACATTTCTTTGCCCTCAGATTTGAATGCCATATTAGGTATAAAAAGTTATTATTGTGTAATTCTGAAAATGGTGAAATTGCATGATGCAATAAAAACAATGAGAGCAGTGTTTTTGTGTATTTTTCTAAAAAAGAACTAAAACCCCAAAAAACAAATTAAAAAACATAAAACATGTGAATTGTTTTTTTTAAACCCGTTTCTTTTCAACCCGGCTTATCTTTCAATCCTTTTTTGTGATTTTCCCTTGATCGCACGATCTAGAACAAGTCACGTCATGATCAGTTTGACTGGGTGTGCGCCGCACACCTAAAGTGTAGGTCCCTGGTAGTGAAGAAGCTGAGAATTGCTGGCATTTGAATACGTAAAAATTAGTATTGACAACAAAACAAGTTTCGTAAAATTAAATTCATGCAGCATGTATTAGTAGACTTAAAATACGAAAAATCATCCAGTTACAGCATTTCAATCTTTGTAATTTCACTCTTTGGATGCCCGTGGCCGGCGCCCCTTTTGCCCCCCCTCTGCACGCCACTGGCGCGAAAAAGCAATAATAGAGTGATCCCGGTTGAGTGATCTTGGTGAGTGACCTTTAACAATGCTTGTGGAGCCATATCGGTGGTAATTGAATATCAAAAGAGCACTGAAATTGTTTTATCGGCAGAAAGCCTATACGATCGAAATATTGTTACAGACATGAAAAGGCCAGACCTGTAGCTAATCTTCAGAATTCCAAGCCTAGCCTACGCTCTTCCAAATAATCTTATAATTGCATTTAGTTTTGTGAGATTGATGAAAGTGCATGCATATTTAATCCGTGAATATTTTGAAGTAAATTAGGCCACTTTGTTCTATAGGCCTATGTTTGACAGGATTTATTAACTTTTGATTGCCTTACAAATGACATTTCACGAATTGAATCACTTGAATAGTAAAAGTTACTAATCTAACAGTTTCAGCAATGATAATGGTAATCTTAGTACGTACCATGGTAGGCTAAATATTAAACTAATGATCAAAACACTCCAAAATCATCAGGGGTAAGCTTGCACTGTTTAACAGAAGGAATACTTTTCAAGGTAAGAATCAGATGCTAATATGTTGCAGATTATATATTTTGCCTATTATGTAGGCATGATCACCTGCACAAACTATATGATAAAACGTAGAAGCAATAAATCCAGTGAAAAATATTTGTACAAACAAGGAGGGTCTTCTGCAAAATATATTTACAGTTTAATTACAAGCAGAGTTTCATCATTATTCATTACATATCAATTACACAGTATACAACCAACCACACACCATTTTTTTCATTTTATGTAGTGGACAACATCACTAGCGTACGGAGGGGGGTCCACTGTGCCATGCCCCCCCCCTCAGACCCTAAAAATAACAAAATGTATAAGCAGTATTCGGCAGTGTATACTGTCAGTATTCGGCAGTGTATACCAAAATGTTTAATTAGGTGAATAACACTAATTTGTTTAGAAAAACGCCTCTCAAAGCACAAAATGACTATATTTTTTAAAAATTTTTTTGGGGGGCATGGCCCCTTTGGCCCCTCCTTTGGCTACGACTATGCTTTGGGCCCCCCTCGGAAATTTTCTGCGTACGCCACTGGACAACATATATGACTTCGTGATCAAACATTTATCAGTGCGGATTATGTTTAGGCCTAGTTTGTTGTAGCCTACAAGTAAAATCAGTCTTGCTCACGGAAAAAAGTAACCAAATGATTCCTCAAATCTTCCACATTAGATGATGCAAATATTCGTGCACTTTGCATTTTACTTTTTAAACTAACCAAAAAGCAGATCAGTGACATACCACACGTATTAAATGTCATTGGGCAGATGTATGCATCTACCACACAAGTTTCTGCCGACTTTTTTGCACTTCAATCAAGCGTGACATCTGATGTGACGGACTACATAGAGATAAGACCCGCCTATCGATCAGCCATTTGGTGCACACGCCCTGGAAGACTGTAGAATCTTTCGATCGTGGGTATGGAAGGACAGACTTAAGCTTTCGCGTAAATTTCGGCTGTGTGACAATTGCTTAAGACGTGGGCATATGGCTTATCAATGTCGGCACCCAGCTGCGTGTAAAGAAGCTAAGTGTTCAGGAAAACACCATTCGTTGCTTCACCCGCCAGCAAAGCGCGAATCTCAGCCATCCACAAGCGCACAAGAGTCAACTTAATCTCACAAGGAGCCTGATAGAGAAGTTGCGGACACCTCCAGCGGACTATGCAGTGCCAGACAAACCCGTCAAGGCGTATTGATGTGGATCTTACCGATTGAGGTTCGAACGAACTGTAAGGAAATTGTGGCAAACGCATTTTTTGACTCCGGGTCGGAAGCTACTCTTTGCTCGAGTAGCTTGGTGGAGCGTCTAGAGGAAAAAAACACTCACACTGAACACCATCAACGGTGCTGGTAAAAGTAAACCTTCAAGGCAGGTAAGCCTTACTATTTCATCATTAGATGGTTCTGCATCAATAGAACTACCTGAAGTGTATGCCATCGATAAAATAGCTGTGCGAACGCGCAAAAAGCGTTTTGCATCGAAGACATCCGCAAAGGAAAAGGAAAGCAGCCTATAGCAGTGAAGCTGCTACTCGGATGGTCCTTGTTTGGGACTGCTTTCATTTGAGCGAGTTCTTCTTTTATCCACTGCTAGCCCGCCTAAATATCGGGGCAGGTGTTGAACAGCCACTCGGTGGTCTCATCGTCCAGGACCGTCAGGCCGTGTAGTCCGTGAGGGGGTTGATGGATTGGACAGTGGAGAACGACATGGTCGACGGTTTGTACTGCGCCACACTCACAGGCCGAAAAGGAGGCCATACCCCATTTGTACAGGCAGGAGTGGAAACGTCGCACACCAGTGCGGAGGAGGTTGAGCCAGACCCAGGCTCTTCCTGGGAGGGTCATTCCGGGTGTGTGTGTACCGGTGTCTGGAATTGAAGTGCGGAGTCTTGTGGGGTTGTCCGCCCACTCCGTGTTCCATTGATGATCCGCCCACTGCGCCGCACGTATGTTGTTGTTGTCAGAAAACTGATGAGTTGCTGTGCGGCAGGTACAAATGGGTGTCTCGATCTGAGGCGTAGTGCAGCTGCACCCATTGGTCGGGTGAGCGCTGAGTGGAGCAGGTGTCCAGGCTCCATGGCACGGCGTCC
>Ga0210059_1015584_pt1 | contig 11070 bp, 10 predicted proteins | sample Ectturendosymbi2_FD_188042 | JGI IMG/M metagenome (GOLD analysis project Ga0210059, IMG submission 188042) | Ecteinascidia turbinata endosymbiont from Florida, USA - Sample 2 (SPAdes) (version 2) | ecosystem: Host-associated > Tunicates > Ascidians > Unclassified | place: Key West, Florida... | reverse complement strand
ACGGCACTTTGAACAGCTAACCCTAACACTAACCCTAACACGCTTCAGCGCGAAGATGCTGTTCACCGCTCTTCTCAACGACAACCATGTCGCACTGCTGCGCACCACAGCTTCCACCAATCACAGTGCGCCATGATGAGAGTGCCGTAGGGCTAGCCCCAGAAGCTAGCCATACGGCGCCGTACGGCTAGACACTTCCTAAAAGAATATACGTGACCAACCAATTGATGGATAATTTTTATGTACTTTCTTGAATATTGATTATAAAATGTTCTTTGGTATCTTGTCAATTCAATGCAAATTCAAGCGTGATCGACCAAGTGACACTTGGCGATTGACCTCTCAATGCAATCGACCTGTTGGCTAACCCTGGTCTATTTCAGGGTTTACGCTACATTTCTTTTGGTTAGAATTTTGAACATTTCTTCCTCATGCTTTATGCAGTCAAACTTTGCTAAAAAAAGACAGTTTAAGTTTATTGTTTTTATAAGCTTCATTGTTTTACGATTTTTTGTACTGTGATCTACTCTCAGTGTTGCAAAATATATTTGCTTTATTTTACCAATTGATTGAATGCTGGAGCTCGGTTGCCACGGCATTAGCTGAACCAGATTGGTTGAGTAGTGGTTAATAAATCTGACGTACTCACTACTAAACTAAGAAAGGAGAATTTGAGCTTACAGCATCTCTGTGATGGCAATACACAAGTAACTGTTAATCATTCACATGAAACAATAAAAATTAAAAAGGCATTGAAAAATAGCATTAAATTGTATGTTTTTGTTATAGATATAAATTTGGTATATATTTGGTACATTTTTAGATTAGATTCAGTATATTCGTTGTGAGAAAGGTTGGCAACACTGACTTCAGCTAATAATAGCACTGCAAGCATTAACAATTTGTTGAATGTCACAAATGCATAAAAAATGGAGTTTGATACATGAGCTGGCTAAAGCTATGGTAGTATAAATAAAAAACATGAAACAGCAAAAAAATAATGAGAAAACAAAACATCTATGATACAGCACCCATAGACAGATGTACGCACACACGTGAGGTTTGGGGGTTAACAAGAAAAATGAAACAAGAAAAAAATAAAACCCAAAAAGTTACAACCTACAAAGAAAACAATGTACCATTAGTAACCCAAGAAATGAAAACACAGATAATAAACAAACAAATGAACAAACAAAAAAAACAAGAGACATCAACATAACACGGATGATGGTGGGCAAGCAATCGATGAAGAATTGAGGCATGCACAGATGAGGCAAGCATACAGGTGAAGGAAGTGAGCAGCAATAATGGTTATGAGGCAGAGAGCAAGGAGAGCATTTTGATACAACATTTCATTTCAAAAACAAGTAGCATGGGCAGAATGCAATGTTTATACATACAAATCGTGAAGAAATGTAAATCCACCCATAGACCATATGTGGGTGGGCTGCATGGATGAGTTGTTTCCAACCAGATGCATGGTGCCACCAAATGAAGTTGAAGAGTAAAGAGTATGAACAGGTTACACTATTATTAGCAGGAAACATTATTTATTCCAATAAGTGTTAGGTACATGAAACACAAAATACATTTATTAGGTTGAAGAAGTATTTAGTTCTAAGATATAGTTTCACAAAAAGACACAACTCATCTATGTGAACTAACCACTTAATTCACAAATATAACTGTTGTCGTGTCATTGACACCATCATTCAGCTTTATATGACTGTGGGCCTAGGAATTAAGCTGAAGTCAATGTCTGTGAGGTCTTGGAGGTGGACATAACTTCGTTTGCCTTGAAATCCTCATAGTGCAGCAAGGGTGCTCCTCAAAAGGGCAAATCTGAGCTTTTTCCTTGTATATATGTTATGACAGATGCATATGGCTCCCTGCGCTTTTCCGCTATTTTTTCTGCTAGTCTTTTGTTGACTCTGTTGCATTCTGGTGCCACCCCTCCAGTTGTTGTGAAGACAAGGGGCTTGAATGAAGACTTTTCTATGTCAATCACTCTTTGGTTGTACTTATCCTTCTGTTTTTCATGTTGTTGGTAGACCTCTGCCAGGGACTTCCTAGAATATGACTGTGAGGTAGGATGTGTGATCCTTATGTCAAAGCAAGTTTTCTCACAGCTATTCCACAGTCCTCTTGCAGAGATATCCAACCTTGCATTGTCCGCAGTATAGACTTTTCTTTCATAGTCATTTTCATTGATTGGTAGAAGTGTGGGTTCCGTCTGAACATCCCTACAGACCTCTCTCATTATCTGTGCCTCAGAGTCTCTCATTGAGTTGTGCCTCATTGAAGTGTAACCACCTAGTTTGCATATGAGGCTGTGATTCACAGAGTTTGTCTCTCCACAAGCACAGTGGCGGGTGGGTATGCCTTTAAACTTCCATCTATATCTCATGCAGACAGCATCGGTGAATTCTTGTGTTTATTTAGTGCATATCCAATCACTTTGATTAGCAGGGCTGACAGCCAAGAAGATGCCCCTTTTTCCATTGCTCCATTTATTAGTTGTTGTGACTCAGGGGTCATTTCTACCAAAAGTTCATCATAGATGTTGCATTTTTCTCTTGTCATATTCTATTTTTCGTGTGTCTGGTAAACTGCTGGTCTGAGGGGTTGTAATCAAGATCGAGATTTTGAGTGTAGATTTTGGCTGTTAGTTTATTAGTGGTCTGAGCAGAGTGTTCATATTCTGTTTTGGCGGTTTCCCAAGGATCTGTCCAGACCTAGCCCACCATGCCTGAGAGTAAGAGGTAGTATTTGTCTTTCGGCATCATTAACTTCTCATCCTACTACAAATATGTTAGGTCAGAATTCAACCTAGTATCCCACCCAATCAAACTAGTCATACTGCATGGAATCACTAAATGGAAATAGTAATTAATTTTCAGAGTCTTATACTTCGTCAGCTTCTTAAACTAACCATATTCAGCAAACAGGAAGCTAAGCAACGTTTCTACAAACATTATTTGTGTCAATTTCACAAAAGATATTTATTCATATCTCACCTAATTTATGGGGCACCTGACTACTGACTAGATAACCTCTGTTTTTTTAGTGCCCTGGCATTTTTGCTCTTTTACAGTAAATCAGCGCAATTAAGTAGGTACCGCCAAATAAATCTTATCTATCACAGCATGTTGTTTCAGTAGTTTTGCAATTTTGACTATTGGACATATCACAACACTCAGTCACCTAAACAACGATAACAGATTGAATAAGCCCACTTGAAGGCAACTGGCTAGCTAGTCTACTAGGCAAACTTTTGGTCAGCAGTTTAGTCTGTTCCTGACATGCTATGAGGTTTGCACTTTTTAAGGCTAGGCCTACTAAACAAAACAAAGCAACACCGATAAAGTTTGTCATTTCCAGACAAATTATGTACAAACAATACTCTTATGATCGAACCTTTGATTTCTGATTTCTTCTTTGATTTCAGCCTTTGATGCACCTATGATCACTGCTAATGCTTTTAAAAACTCAATCAAGGTAGCTGGCTCTGGCAATGCACGACAACGCAAACGTGCTTCACTGCATGTTCTGACATGATGTCATAATAATGATTCGGCAAGAAAACAGCAAAATCAGAACTTGCCTGATTTCCCATGTATGGAAACGCGTAACTCGGTCACTTTAGCTCTTTGTGCGGAAAAATTTAACAAGTATGTTCATGGAAACATCTTTTATCAAATTCCATCAAAAAATCGCATTTGAAGATTTTCGTGTCAGATGACCTTTAAATTTTAGATAGTGTCTGTTTTACCACCAAGAGATACTGGCGACAACAGATCGGGTGGAGCTATTTGTGCCACCTGTTGAATATTTGGTCTTGTCGTAGCGTTAGGGTTAATGCTAGGGTTTAGGGTTAGCGTTATGGTTTAGGGTTAGCATCAGGTTAGGGTTAAGGTTAGAGTTAGGTTTAGAGTTTACCTTTTATGTTTACTTCGTTTTTGCCAAGCCTGTTGCCGCCGCCATCTTGGCGGCAAAATAGACACTGCCTAAGTTTTATGTTTAGTATGTTTCTATCAAGCCTACTGCATTCTCATCAGGCGTTACTATTATGTTACAGGGATAGTCGAATAAGGTTTCAAATTCAAATACATCAATGGGTCTGTAGCCACTGCCTACAGGTTAAGGGCTTACGGTTTAAAAGTTTAGGTTTAGGTTCTACGTTTGGTATGTTTCTACCTAGTCTATTGCACCCTTGTTGTGCGTTAGGTCACGTTACAGATGGCGGATGAATAAGGTTTCAGATAAGGTCCACAGGTGGACCTGTAGCCGCTGCCTAATTTTCCATGTGAGCTGAGTGAGTAATGCACGTGCTTGCACAAGCATGTAAAGTAAGTAGTCAAATGAAGATTCTTGCTGTTTTTTCAGGTACAATTATAGAAGTATTCATTAATAAGAAATTTTTATTGAAAAGAAATGTTGTTTGTGTTGCAATATTTACACAAATGTTCTTGGAAAAGTGCATGGCAATCTGCAATAAATAGGAGTATAAGTAACTTTGTGAAAGTAGTTGAGGTTGGACCAAGGGATGGCCTTCAAAATGAGCAGCAGTTAGTTCCAACTTCAACTAAAATAGATTTTGTCAACAAATTGACATCTTGCCATTTCAAGAACATAGAAGTCACCAGTTTTGTGTCTCCCAAATGGGTTCCACAAATGAAAGATCACACAGAAGTCATGATGGGTATAGATAAGAATTTTAATACAACTTACTCAGCTCTCACTCCAAACTTGACTGGTTTCCAAAAAGCTGTTGAAGCTGGTGTTGATGAAATTGCTGTGTTTGGATCTGCATCAGAATCTTTTAGCAAGAAAAACATTAATTGTTCAATAGTAGAAAGTTTAGAAAGGTTTAAGCCAGTTGTGGAGGCAGCGCAAAGACAAGGATTTCCTGTAAGAGGGTATGTGTCCTGTTGTATTGGATGTCCGTATGAAGGAAACATAGCACCTAAAGCTGTTGTGCAGGTTGCAGAAAAGATGTTTGACATGGGATGCTATGAGATATCCTTGGGTGATACCATTGGTGTGGGTACTCCTGGTACAATAAAAACACTTCTACTAAACGTTGTGCAGGCTACTGATCCTAGCAAAGTTGCTCTCCATTGCCATGACACATATGGTCAAGCTCTTGCAAACATTTTGGTGGGTTTGGATGCAGGAATTAAAACCATTGATGCTTCTGTTGCTGGTCTTGGTGGTTGCCCCTATGCCAAAGGTGCATCTGGAAATGTAGCCACTGAGGATGTTGTGTATATGCTTCATGGTATGGGTGTGCAAACTGGCATCAACCTGGAAAAACTGGTGGATATTGGCTGTTATATCAGCACTTACTTGGGTCGCCCAAATCATTCAAAGGTTGGTACAGCGTTAAGTGCAACGCAATAGAATTATTCCTGCATTTGGTACAAACTAGTTGAACACTGATGTAATCTTTCTGAAATTGACAATGTGCAAAACAGTCATGTCAATGTGGCTTGCTGTTTTGAAACCTTTCATGGGACTGTGTGTTAAACTGTCGCTGCAGTGTTTTGCACAATGTGGAGCAGTGTATGAACATGTTTTTTGATCTGACAAAAATAATGCATATGTTTTGGAATAATTATCCTTATTTATTTAAAGATGTTTCAGTGATTATGATAAGAGCAACAACTTGTTTTTTGCAGTTGTCATACTCCAAATATAATTGACATATTGCTATTTATTGTAACCTTGATCTAAGATAAAACTTAAAGTTTCACAGCATTCATCTTGTGTAAACTTTTCAAACCTTATATTTGAACAATTGCAGCACCAGGGCTTTTTAACTCTTTGGCGTCCACTTGGTTTCGGGGATTTTTGGGGAAAAAAATGCCTAAACGCTCGTGACTTTGCGTGGGAATTTCTCCGGTCCGGTATGATCTACAGACCTGGTAAAAGTCTCAAAAGACGCGGCAAGTCTTCTAGTCTGCACTCAAAAAAAATATTTTGCTTGGGGGTTGCGGGTTTTTTTATGAGTGACTTCATAAGTGGAGGACTTTTAGGTGGCACTTTGCCTGGCCCTGGGCACCAACCGTTAGGTGGTAGTATTTCGCTGAAGTTTTTACGGCTACAATCCGAGTCTTTTGATACTTTAGATGACCTGCTGAGGTTTCGAGTTCAAAAGTTATGACGTAAGTTAGTAAAAATATTTGACTAATTAGATAATTAATTAATTTGTTTACTTTAGATCATAACTTTTGAACCAGAAACGCTAGAAATTTGATCAAATGCTCAAAAGACTTGGATTCGAGCCTAGTTTCCAATGAAAACTTAAGCGAAACACTTTGGCCTAGCGGTTGGGCCCTAGGCCAGGCAACATGAGCCAAAATGACCCCAAAACTAGTTCAATTATGATGTCAGTCACAAAAAGTCCGCACCCACCAACCAAATAATTTTTTTCGCATGCAATCTACTAGACTGGCCAATCCATTTGAGCCCTTGAACAGCTCTCTAGCATAATCGGCGGAGGAGCTATGGTGTTGGTAAGGCAACCAAAAACTGCTGTTTTTTAGGCTGAAATCGAAGTACGAATATATCGTACGCCAGCTCTCAAAGTGTTAAGGTGTTTTACGGCCCCATTCGGGCCCTAGGATCAGAGAAAATTACACTGGTCAATAAAAAAAATTTTTTTGAAAAAGCACGGAGTGTGTGATCAATTTTAGGATATACTGATGTCGCTTTATCATGGGTTCCCTACAGGTCCATACCAGAGAAAATTATCATCAGTTCTCTACAGGTCCACATACCAGATACCTTGCATTTTCCTTAAAATTTTAGCACATTAATTTTTTTCAATTTAACTTAGAATATATTACGAAAACTTACTACAAATATAGTGTTTGATCTGCTTCCAGTGGCCAAAAACACTGCTAAGGAAACAAGATTTTTGATGTCCAAATCAAAGTGGCGTTCTGAGCAACGCTGCAAAATAGCCTTTTTCCATGACCTGGTAACCAAACATTGTTTTTGTCTTCTTTCAAAGCAAATGGTAAAATTGTCTGAAATGTTAATGTTATTTTCAAGACCAGTTTTTGCTGAAGCAAGATATTTTGATGGAATTTGTTTGAAACAAGATTTTCCAGTCAAATGTAATGATACTAAGTTTTCATTTTGTGTTGTTGATGTTGTTGTAGATAAACTCCTATTTAGTCATGAGGCAGCAACAGTTCTTCCAGTAGGGTTTGTTGCTGAGAGCCAATAAGTGCCATGAGGTTCTGGACTCCTTGCACATGGCAATGAAATATATCCAGGATATTGTACTGACAAATACAAGAAGTGTCAGTGAGGAAACGTAGACTACAAGAGGTTTTTGAATGTAGCATGTTAAAACTGCCATATATAAGAGACATATCAAAGGTTTTCAAAGTTTGATGAAACAGGCAAATATAAATGGTACCTGAAATGCAAAATATACGAATTCAGTTTCATTATACAATCTTTCATACTCCTACCAGGATTGTTACAAGTGGTCTGTGGCACCCATCTCCACTTGCTTGCACAGTGGACCATGTTTCTGCTTTCAACATGAATGCTGCATTGGTGGTGAGTCAGTGGCAAAACCAGAGCCGTGTGAAAGGCTATTGGGGGCCCGCAAAAAATCTAGATGGGGCCTTTTAATATCAGCAAGCATTTAGGCAGCTGCGTGCTTTTTCGAGCCAGTTGCAAATTAGCCCCCTGAACAGTGCTATTTCAGAACCTAACCAAGCTAAACTAATAATCTTGAATCATGAAGAAGTTATTAACTATATAACTTGCATTATTTAAACAAACTTAACCCAGTTTTATTACGCATTCAGCAAATAAGTAAGCACATGTACTGCATTTGCTTAAAATTTGGTGTCTTTTCGGTGGCAAAAACATCAATGATGTTGTTGTAGTCCAAACTGCGAATGCAAGCACTTTCAATATTAAAGCCAGTGATGTCAGTCTGTCATCCATAATTGTTGATCAATAAAAGGTTTTGATAAATTTAAGTTTACTAAAACTTCTTTCTCCGCGGGCTGCAGAAATGGGGCATGTCATTACCATCATGGCATGTAGCAAATGAGATTAAATCTAAAGAGGTTTTTTAAGATCGAGCAAGCGAGCAACTTATCGAGATTATCCCCTGTTTTTCTGGTTGAAACTTTAAATTAGATTGTCTTAACACAGTCTTCACAGACATATATATAATAACCTGGGGGCAGTGACTAAAGTCATAGGTTCTCAAAGTGCTCCGTATGGAGCATACCCCAGGGCTCCGCGAGAGAAACCTCGGGGCTCCGTGAACAATGTGTTGTTTGTTTTTATTTTTAGAAATTTATTGTGGGGCTCCGTAAATTATGGTCAATCTCTTCATGGGCTCCATAAAACCAAAAGATTGAGAACCCCTGACTTAAGTGACAGCTACGGCCGTCACTTCCTGTCCCTGTATTCCTGATCAAGTACTCTGTGCTTGGTCGGGATACAAAAATAAACTGAGCTGACACAACAGCCTTCCTTCGTTTCAACTTTACGTAAACTGTCTTAAGCAGCTTTCACGAAAACAATTTTAAACGTTGAACTAGAAATCTAGTCTCTATATGGGTAAAACAAAGTATGCACTGGGTAAAACAAAGTATGAACTATTTCCTTGCACTGACCCATGTAGAGCATTGAGTCTGGAAAGGGTGCAAGTTCTGTTTTTCAAGACTTTGATATGACCCAGGGATGCATCCAGGGGGTCTGTTTGGCACTCATGACAGCCCCCCCTTGTAGCCATAGGTACTCAGCATTAAACACTGATCAAATATTAAACACTGCAATTGCAGGTCTCTAATGCAGTTGGTTTTGAACAGGCAAATGCATTTCCATTCTGAGGTTGCATATTATTATTACAAAACAACAACATTGCTGCCTTGTTGCCATGTCCAAATAGCGCTTGCGGAGTGACATGTAACAATGTATGTTTTTGAACAATATAAATTGATATTGTATCGAACGCACATGTTTCGGAATCTCCTGCTCTGGCAATGCCCACTTCAATGCAAGCTGTCAGAAGCTCGTACACTGCTAGACACATGCACAGCCATTGTGTAATATTTTGTTTCATGGTGAGAGGACAGTCCTAAATCGTGATTGTTTGGTTTTGTAGTTAAGGTCTAAATTTTATATGTTGTTTTCAACTACAGTACTAGGTTATGATCGAATTAAGTAAGGTTTAGGCATATTTTAATGTCACACCAAGTGATATGGGTTTGTTTCCACTGAAGCTATATTTTTACGACAAATTTCCCACAGTGATAGATGTGACAGCTAGCCTCAGTAAATGTCGTCGCATTGTCTGAACAAAATAGTAGTCAAGCATTGCATGTAAAAAACAGCTTTATTGGAATAAATACTTGATGACATTGTTCGCCGTACAAGAAGTCTTACACAGGAGAATTTACCTAATTCGTCACCTCAAGAGGATTAGAAACAAGCGATGAATTATGCAAATAACTCTGTGATAGAAGCTCGTATACTTTATCATAGTAACTGGTATACATAGTGCTCTTATCTGCAGTAAAATACAAGTTTATAACGTTATAGTTGTATACAACAATTAATTCCTCTACTCTATCTGGACCCCTCCATTTAATCTAGCACCTTTCAAATCTTTAACAAACTGCAATAACTTCCCACCTTCTCTCAATGGGGACTCAAGTCACACTTTTGCACCTCATGTATAAATTTGATAAACAAATTGCGAGGTGCAACAGTTCTTAGATAAAGATGCTTACTTAGTTTGAATTCCCCCATGTACTAGCTGCTTAAACATCCAAAGCGAAACTGCAAATGATGTATTAGCCGAACAAAACGCTTCAAGGGGATAGAGAGAGGTAATGAATTGAGCACATTGACAAGTTAGATCAGTGGTTCCCAAAGTTGTTCGATCCATTTCCCAAAACAAGGTAGTGGTTATGTCTTAATTACCCTTAATATTTCACAGTGATCACTCATAATATAGAATAACATTGCGGTTTTGGTTCCACATTACCCCTTAGAGAATCACCTATTATCCCTGGGGGATAATTTACCCCCAGTTTGGGAACCACTAAATTAGGTGATGGCGAATTAGACGAACAGAAATGTACACAAAAGATAGGAATTCAGCGAGGACTGACAAAAAAGTAACGAATTAAACGATGATGAATCACACAAGTTGTACTGTACCTCTTTCTCATGATTAAATTTTATGTCAGAATGCAAAATCATCAAAGCAATTGCACTCAATTGTTCTGCACAGTGATTTGGCAAGCATATTTTAACACCATCATCTCGATAGAGCGCTCCATAGACACAGTTGTGCAGCTGATTCTCAGCATCAGTTTTATGAGTGCATGTCCATATGGATAAACAGAACTTGTTGCTGTATGGCAGGTGTTTGCTGAATGTTCAACAAACTACATACCTTGGCAGGATCAAAAAGCGATTATGATGTAATATATGCGCTGTGACCAAAAACACATAACCTGGAAATCTTGTGATTTTCGACAATGAGACTGGTACTGACATGCATCAGTAATTTCAGTATGCAATGACGTTACTGACAGGGGTCAGGGGTGCGAACCACACTCCCTAGCAAGCTAAATGTAAAAATCGGGTCCCCACTTGGCTTATATTTCAGTACCTAGTATTTGTTTGGTTTTCAGTAGGTTGTTGTTTTTTTGCATTTTTTAGAGTGTTTCTCTGTGCTTTGGGATTTTAGTATAGACATACACATCAGGATTCACTATCATTTCTCAACCTTCTTCTGGTTCTTGTTTAGTGCAATCCCTGCAGAGGCCAGAGAGCCGCTTCAGCTAAGTATTCCCCCTTGCTCAAACCTCTAGTTATGCTACTGTCAGTATGCCAATATGATGATGTCGTCAATGTATCATATCGACGTAACTGCACTGATATATATTGGGAACACTTGCTCACAAAATCCCCTACACCAGGGGTGGCCAACCTGCGTTCCATTGGGATCACCTCGAAAATTTATTAAAAACTCGCGATCGACCACCAGCAAGAAAATTACAACAAGTGATTTTT
>Ga0210059_1015583_pt1 | contig 11072 bp, 5 predicted proteins | sample Ectturendosymbi2_FD_188042 | JGI IMG/M metagenome (GOLD analysis project Ga0210059, IMG submission 188042) | Ecteinascidia turbinata endosymbiont from Florida, USA - Sample 2 (SPAdes) (version 2) | ecosystem: Host-associated > Tunicates > Ascidians > Unclassified | place: Key West, Florida... | reverse complement strand
CACGCGGAAAATTTTTGGGGGGCCACTGGGGGGCCAGGCAAAATTTTGGGGGGGCAGTGGCCCCCCTGGCACCCCCCTAGCTCCGCCTCTGCTGTTTAGATCACATAGTCTCTGATATTTGGATGCGAAACGATTCCTCTTCATTCATAGTTAAAAACTGGCAGTAACATTTCAGTTTGATCATTATTTGCAAAACCACCGCTTTAAATCAGGCCTGCAAACCTTAGAGCGGTGGAAGTGCTAAGTTGATCAACATAAATTTGCAGCTGCCCGCAAAACTGTACTCTATTTTATTTCGTTAGTAATTTGGAAGAAATTCTAGAACAATATTTAACTATCTTAAGAACAGGCTTTTGCAACATTTTCTCCAATCGAGAAAGCTCTCGCGGGCCGCAAGAAATGCTCCAAGGGGCTGCATGTTATGCAGGCCTGCTTTAAATGAACACAAGCCTCAGCATAGCTAAGACCTGACGCATAGTAACAGCAAGCAAATTTTAAAATAAATGCGCAGTTAAGATCGGTTGTGAATAAAATGTAGCACTACTATGATTACAGCAATTTTTTAAGCAGTTATGGTGTTCAGGCATGTTATCAGGTGCATATGTAGAAGATTCACAACGATTAATGTTGAGCTGTATTTTATCTTTAAAGACTCATTTGATAAATAATCTAAAATGGATTGTTTTGTCAATGCTGAATGGTATTTCAAAACATGGCAAAATTTTGGCATAAAAGTTTTGCCAAAAACTTTGGCAAATTTTTAGAAAACAGTGAGTTTTGGCAATATTTCGTACCGTCTGCCAACCCTTATCGCAAGCTCCGAACAAATATGATGACTGGCCAAAAAGCTGTTAATTCATGCCATTATTTAACGTCCTAAACAACACAAGAGTTCCGTAGAACCCTTCATAAATTGCCACAGTCGACGGTTTTTCACGTCGTCAGGGCGGGGTATTGGGTATAGTTTTCAACTAGCAATAATCGCGCCTCGGATAAACCTCATCGGCTACGATATCGCCTCTGCGCAAAGCTGTCATGAAAACGAAATGTGCCTATATGACACATAATCTGGATCTTCCATTTGTGGCGAGTTTGCCTCTGGTCTCCGTGAATCGAATCGGATGTCCTTCGTAGGAACATAGTTAATGCGATTGGCATTTTGCAAGCCTGGTGAGCTAATATCAACCCGAAATTACAACAGTTGCTAAGACTGTCAGAGCAAGACATTGGGTAGCCTTGTAGTAATCAATCAGTAATCCTGGAAAACTATTGCATTGGTCCAAAATGCCGGTTTTTGGCTTTAGCTTGCCGACCGATTACGCTAGGTTTATAGTGACGACAAAGGCCTCAAATGATGCGGATTTTTGTCTAGTTTATTTGAAGAAACGGTTAAATTCCCACTTGAAAGTTTTCACAGGTCTTAATGGCGTCATCACAAACACCCTGTGACGTCACGCTGCCCCACAAAATTTTCAAAACCTCAAGTGCCCAATTTTTTTAAATCGAAAGCCGAAGGCTTGCTGCATCTTTTGATGCTTCGACTAGCTCTCTAGCACTATCGATTGGCGAGTTATGGCTGAAACAGTCGAGCCCGCACGCGGCGCGCACGGTCCGTAACGTCACGATACCTTTTGTGAGAAGGTGTGCGCCAAACTACATTTAGGGTGTCGTGGAATAATTTAACTATCTTGGTCATCGCCTTCGAAATTTCCGAGTCCATCGTCGACTGCGCTGTCGTGCGTCCGACCAAGCAGATAACATCAACCGCAACATTTTACTGCGACAACGCTAGTCACAACTAAGTGCTGGTTGTTTGATCGTTTTCTTTAAATGTATAGGAGACCTGAGTGGAAAATTCGGAAAAATCATCAGAGTAGCTATCAAGCTAAGTTTACGGATTGGAACTTGCCTTTGTTTGGCATGAACAACACAACCGGAAGATCAAGAGCTATTCACCTTAGTGACTCATCACGGTAAGCCTGCTACGAAAGTTCCTTCTGCGCAACAAAGTATGAGTTCTGCTAAAGTTTTCCTTCAAAACGTCATCTGCACTTTGCCAAATCGGCCGTTTTTAGGAAGGATCATTCATAACTAACGTCTCATTACTATGAGACATTTTTGTCTTGACTATTTGTGACAACACGTAGCAAAGAGGCCATTGGTGAACCCATGAAGCTGCAAAATTTTTCGAGGCTCTCAGTAATAGCATGTTACAATGACTCACGTTGCAGAAAAAGGTGTGGTTATTTAATAATTTTTTTGCGACAACCCAAAAATTGTCCGTGACGTTCTTCATCGAAAGGTGAAAGAACTGAATTTGTATAAAACATCAACGTTTACATTATATCAGGGGTACTTACACAGCAATCGATTACACTGGAAATTTCAGGACAATTGTCGTAAACTTCTAATTTCCTGCGTTTGGAGCAATTTACCTTCAACAAGCGGTCGATTTTGACCAAGACACGATCATTTGGTGAAAATTAAGCAACACAGTAAGAAGAGCAAGGAAGAAAGTCTTTGGCGTGATAATAAACCAATGAATACGCACTCAATTTTGTGCTGTTTTCGATATTTTATTAATTATTTAGCATCACGTCTTTAATAATACGGCAGAAACATGGGCGGCGGCTGGAGGACTTTGACCCCTTGGATTTTACGATTTGTTGTTTTCCTATTATATCTTTAGCAAAAAAAGTTTGCTTTCATAATTTCGAGTGATTAAAGCAAATTTCCAAATAAGTATGTACTTGCTTTTTTTCTAATATGTTAGAGCTTTCAGCTTGGTGACTGTTATGTTCGTCGAGGAAGTTTTCAGCAACGGGGTGTTGCTTACTTTTTCACCTTTTGGCTTCACTTTAACCCTAGAAATGTACCTGAAACATTTTTATAGAAATGCTTCTTGCTTTTTTGTGTCAGCGAAATCCTTTTGGTTAAATTCAAGGGAGTGTTGATCGTTCTGCTTCGTGTAAAATACATATTAAAATTATGTGCGCATGTGTTAATAGACAATCAGGTTGAACTTTCGGTTTCGATTCCGGCAGCGTGTCTATCGGTGTGAAGAGCCACACGCTAATTTGTGTGCAGGTATACGTTCAAGTGGATTATGCTGCTCACTGCGCGGCTTCAGACCCTATCGTTTGTGAACTTGGCGATCGACTCAAATCAATCAACGTTGACTACGATCGGTAAGAAAGATGATCATGTTGTAACGATGCAAGTTCCTGTGAAAAGAACAAGTTTTCGTTTTTAAAAAAAAATGTCCTAAAAAAGCAAACAAACACTTGATATTTTGTGGAAAAAATATAACGTGATTAAATCTTTACGAAATTGTTTGGACACTGTGATTTACTTATAGGATGTGCGGGTGTTCTCCTGTTTGCAGCGGTGGTCGATTTTCGTGTCAAAGCATAGGATAACAGGTTTGACGGTGTTTTATTTTTCAGAAAACTAGAATGACTGCCAGCTCTTTTAAGGGTTCATTTCTAAATTCACATAAATAAAAAATGCCTGTAATGAGAAACAGATCGATAAGCTCACCTTTTCGATCTTTGGAAATTTTTTAAGCAAAAAGTCGAAACTTTCTGCTCACGTCGGATTTTGACCGCATTCTTTCATGAAGAAGAGTGACCTACGGTTTACGTGATAAACCAGAACGCTTAAATTTCATTGCGTCCAGCGCTTTCTGTCCCACTGCCAAATCTCTTCCAATGCGTTCTGTTGCATTTGAAACCTTGCGATATTTTACGGAGAACAATCCAGACAAACAGAAACGATACATCATCTTTTTCATTCGGTCAGTTCTATAGTTCAGTGCTTCTCAGCCTTTTCTGATTTTATTCACCCCTGCTATCGATTACTGCCTTCCCATTCACCCTATTGTGAAACGGCTGGTGTGACAATAATCACAACACATCGAATATTCATTGGAAGACCACGGTATTTGCTCTATTTTATCCACAGCATGTAGCACATTGACTACGATTTTCAAATATGGTTTGATTACAAGCTCAGCTTCAAAAAATGTTTCTTTCGTTTTAACAGCACAAGCGCTATTTGAAGAGGAAAGGAAAAGAGGCCTTTTGTTAGCAGAGTCACTTAGGATTGATGAATGGATGGAATTTTATTGCTTGCACAAATATGCGTGTTGTTGCTTGAAAATTAAGAGGAATTCTTCTGATGAATGCCGTGTTTGTTTTGTAAATGACTCCGTTGTTTTGAATAAGCCAACAACTAGTTACTATATTTAAAGTAGCAAAACATGCTTAGGACAAACGGTTCCTGGCTCGATTTTTCACTTCTGGGAAGAAAAACCCATACATGAAGTGACCATCATCCCATTTTCGCCTCTTCATTTTTGAAGGGAATTATTTTCGACTCAAAGCTTCCTTTTCAAACCTGGCTCTCCCCTTTAGGTAACGCAAAGCCAGTATAGTGACTCGGACCTTGACCAGCAATACCTTGCCGTCTGAAAGAGCTACAGAGCTGTTCGACCCTTCTGTAAAAGCAGAAAGTCTCCTTGGTTCGATTTAAGAAACCCGGGCACTTTTGTGTTTGAAATTTTTTGGGGTGATGTCATGAGTGGATGGGGTCAAGGGATTTTTGGATGACGTCATCGGAGCCTGAGAAAAAATTACATGGAAAATTTCTGTGTTTTTTCGTTTAAAATTAACTAGGAAAAAATCTACATCTTCAGAGCCTCAGTATGCTTTCTATAATTAGCGTTTGGTAAGTTGTGGTCAAAAAACGATAATTAATTAATTAAAATCCTGATGAATCCCTAGGGGTTTAGCTAATTATTTTGTGACTTTTGTGGTGTTTGTGTAGGAGGGCGTAGTTGTAAACTGTAAATGCATTTGTGACGGCACAAATTGTTGTCTCAAGCAAATGAAAGTTTTCCACCTTATTCAGACAACAGTTCGAATGGCTGTTCAGAGATCCGCAATATCTGTAAGTTCTTCGCTTTCCGGCAGTTATAACCCAACGGTGATCTTATGCGTGTTGGAAAAGCGTTAAAGTCTACTCAATGATTAGCTTTTTGGAATTTCCTCGCCATTGCAATTTGATCATACTTTGACTCTACAGTAAATCAGGCGCGGTCATCGTATTAAAATTATTTGCAAAATAAAACGTTAAAGCATGTTTTTGCATTCCTATTAAGTACAAATGCAAAGTACGCTGTAACAATAATATTTTGTTGGTGTGCGGCAACCTTAAAAAGTAGACAACCATTGATCTAGAACACGGGTTCCAACCTTTCTCTTACCATGTACCCCTTCAGCATTCTGATAAATGAGCATGTACCCCTACACCATTTCAACAGATAAGCATGTACCCCTTCAGAATTTTGACAGATGAACATGTACCCCTAAAAATCCTTATGACAAAATATTTTCTCATGATTATTCATAGATATATTTAACAATAAACGTATAATGACTTTTGAAAATAATTTTAAGTGCTATATGCATAAATATTTGAAAATAAACAACATGTAAAAATATTTTATCTTCTATTGCAAACCCACGTACCCCTTCGGATAGGCAAATGTACTCCTGGGGGTACATGTACCCCAGGTTGGGAACCCCTGATCTAGAAAGAGCTTCCATTTCATTGCTCGCTGTAGATATCGCTTAGTAGGTGCTACTTAATCGTTTCGCAACTGAATTGCCGGTTTTCAATTGAATCGCAAATGAATTGCAGGTTGCCACGCGCCTGGCTGGTGTGGAGTGGAGTCAGAAGAGCACATCTTGTTCTAAAAGGAATTCAGCACATCTTAACTTCCGATTTAATGATCTATTGTAGCTTTACGTGAGAGCCAACTTTTTTCTTTTCGACCTGGTTTGACATTTACCAACAGTAGAGCGCATGCAGGGTTCTCGCGTAAGATAGGTGGTCCTATACATGCTAAGTTTCAACAGCCGAATGTTTTTGATATTTTGACATGGTTCTTGTCGTGTGTGTAAAAGTTGCCCTCGCACGTTATTTTGGTAATTGAGTTGTCCTACTATTCAAACCTAAACCGTGACTGCTCATAATGTGAAAAAGAGGTGGAGCGCGTTGCTTTTGTCACAAATTCAATTGGCCGAAGTAACTGCAAGAGCCCACTATTTTACGTTTGAAAATTATTTCAAGCTCTGGATCTCGTGGCCTAAACCTACATGTCGAAAAGGCGAGGAACAACATTTATGCTGAGACCAAGCGCGTAGCCAGGGAGGCAATGGGCGCAATTGACCCCCAATTCCGAAAGTTGCACCAAACGTTTTCAGATTAATAAAGCTTTGGATGTGTAAGCCAAGAAATACTTCAGTGCAAATCAACGTAACTGCTTAAGGAACCTATCCTACTTCACATTTTAGTTGAACTTGATCAAAGCAGTGTGGCTTACCGATTGTCCATGATTAATCAAACGTTGTGTACCGTGTAAATGCTGGAGAATTCATATCATGGCTTGACCTGTACCTTAGGTTTACATATAAACAGCGCAGTCATAATGGCGGATACGATGACTCCTTGCTCAACTGCAATATTGATTGCAAAAAGCATACTGCTGATCGTGCACTATATAGTATCGACATTTTCACAAGCGCATTTGAAAGAAAGTATTACGAACAAACGGTGGCTTTCATTCAAAGTAAAAGCTTGGAACTTTACAAAAAACAAACTTTTAAAACTTGTCAGTTAAATAAATATAGACTTTCTATTTGTCCGCTTAAATCTGAACACAATTACTCAGACAAAATGCCCCAGAATAATGCACATTTTATAGATGATGCTTTTTAAAACAAGGGGCATTTAAATATTTCAATGTTGAGACTTGGTTATTGTTTGCCCACATCCTATCAAAATCTCTGGCCACGCGACTGGCTGAGATCAAACATATATTTGTCGAAAGCAGACGATACATATTGCTGTAGATTCTTATTGTGAACAATATAATATGGCCACAAACATCGGAAGCAATATTTTGTTCAAAGTTTCAACTTAGTCGTCAGCCATCATGAGGAACATACAACAGTGACAGAAAAATAAAGATGCAGCTTGAAAGCGTTCATGCTATATTACGCAACAGAGATAATAGACCATAACAGATCATTGCGTACAAATACTGTAGCAGTAAAGGAACAGACTCGGGGTTCTTAACCTGGGATCCGTAAACCACTGCAGACTTGCACAACTCAAACAGCTCGAAGGGCCAAATTGCCGGCATAAATTTGCCGCGGGTCGCAAAATCTATTTCATTTTGTTGTAGTTTGAAAGAAATTCTGGAACGGAAATAATTATATATCCGAAGTCGAGCTGCTGCAGGCTTGCAGCACTTTCTGCACTTGCGAAAGCTCTCGCGGGCCGTATGCTGTGCAGGCCTGCACTAAGGGTTCCGTGGAATTGATTTAAGGGGGTTCGTGAATGTGATGTGAAGGGTTACAAGACTTTGCTCGGACATTCGAAAGGGTTAATATGCTTTGTAGGCATTTCGATTACTATAACGATGAATTCCACTTCATCGTTTGAGCAGTTCTTTTATTCCACTGTTAGGCCGCACTAGATCTCCGTGCAGATGTTGAGCAGTCATTCGATTGTCTCGTCATTCAGAACCGTCAGACCATGCACTCCATGAGGTGGTCTATAGATTGGACAGTGAAGGATGACATGGTTTACGATCTGTGACAATAAAGAGCTCTACGTTTTCTATAGGCTTTAGAGGAATCAGCCGACTGGGCGTTTTGGTTTTGTTTTATTTGTCGCGGTTGAGCATGCGCGGTTTTTTCATTGTAGTCTTGAGGTTGTTTACTTTCTCTGACCTTGTTTTGGCCTTTCTACGTTTCACACCTGTTAGCATTGCTTGCAGATGATAGGACTGACGATGCGTAATGTTACGTGAAATCGATTTCCTATTAAAAATTTGTGATTGATTCCTTGCTTCTTTCACTTGTGGAGTGAAGTTACTTGGTTTGCGGTCTGTTCTTTTACGCCATACTCACAAACCGCAGAAGGGACCAATCCCCATCTGTGTCAGCAGGAGTGGAAATGTCCGACACCGGTGCGGAGGCGGTTCAGCCGGACCCACGCTGTTTTGGCAAGGCCATTCCAAGATGATGGGTGCCGATATCGGGGATGAAAGTGCGGAGTCTCGTAGTGCTTTCCAGCCACTCCGCATTCCATTGGTGATCCACCCAGAGCACGGCACTTCTGTTGTTGTTGTCTTCAGATGAACTGATGAGTTGTGCGGCGGGTACAAATGGGTGTCTCGATTTGAGATGCTGCGCATTTCCAACCGGTGGACAGGTGAGCGGTGAGTGGAGCAGATGTCCAGGCTCCATGCCACGTTGTGCTATAGACAGGGTGGCTCCATTTCGACGAACGATGAATGAAACCTAATTACGAATTCTTCTTGCAACGTTTCTTTTTGGGAGGTCTGTAACTTTTATGACGGTGTACCAAACGTCCGTGACCCACAAATATTTAAAAAACACTGGAATAGACGAACCATCCATGTTTAAATCTGGTTGGTGTTCCTTTCGCCCTATACTCAATTAGGAGAAATTTCTTTTGACCGGCAATGCTTCCCATTATTTCTGGTTGGTTAAAGTTAAATCGGTGCGTGCCGCGCGGGATTGACCAGAACCATCTTCGTCGTACCAACGCAGCTTACAATCTAACATGCACGTGCGGTTCAAAGCACATTGGACAGACTCGTCGAAATTTGATAACCGGCATCAACGACCACAAATTCCCTCAATACTCCGAGATATGCAAATATTTGTTGGCTGATCCCACGCACGCTAGTGTAACGCTAACTTCAAAGGTCGAGCATCTTGGAACCACTAGCATCTCTATGTCCAACTCGCGGCCCGCGGGCCGCATGCGGCCCAGTCGAAGGTTTTGTGCGGCCCAGTTTACATTTTAGCTGCAGTGAATGCATCCTACATGCTGACAACCGGTTCTTATTTGATAATCTTGAATTTGACATTTTTGATGCAGGCAATCCTCAGTGCCACTTCAACACATCTGTTACCATTGCAGTTAGGATTCGAACGCATTTAGTACATTAGCTTAAGCTAAATTTAATTTACTAAGATCAACGTTAGTCATTCAATGTGCGGCCCCCACTAATATGTCACTCATTATGCGATCCCTGGTAAAGATAGTAACATAATTTTTGACCCAGTAAGCCATTTGGGCTGGACATAGCTGGGACTACCACATCTGAGGCAGAAAAAAATTCAGTCAGAAAAATAATATTCGCATTTATAAAGACACCTAAGGAACATATTAGAGTACTGCTTAGATGTGGCTCATTATTGTCCTGCTACAAATATTTCCAAATATTTCAATGTACAAAGCTGAATATTATTGTCAAAAATCATTATGCGCTTCTTGTTAAATATATTAACTTTGAGACATAAAAACGGAGTCTACCTTTATAGTTCTAAAAATCTAAAGATTTATTTAAAAAGTCAGTGGATTTTTTATTTTATTCGGCCTTTTTGTCATAAGAGATTTTAGGGGTACATGCACATATGTCGAAATGATAAAGTGATACATGACCAGGGAAAGGTTAGGAACCCCCGTGCTGCAGGGACGGTACTCAAACTACCATGACCACCACATAATTTAACATTGGACCTTTTGTGTCACCCACGTTTTCTATGGGAGGTAACAGAACTTTTGTTGAATTTGTAACGTTTCTTGACACCAATTCGCATTGGACACATGTCACAGGCACAGGTTTGAGATGTCAACGTTTCTTATTTAAATGCAGACGCCATGCATATCCACTGCGTAGAAGCAGTAATTTGCGCGTCTTAACCCGAAGAGGACTAAGAGTGCGATTACAGAGGCTAATTTGCAAATGAAAAAGGTTTAACTGAATTGAAAAGGAATCATCTGCAATAGCTCCCTTGTGGAGTCGCAGTGCTCTACTTTTTGTGATATCTCACCACAAAGTCAAGTTCGTTCTGCAAAAACTACATCTGGAAATTTGATAATAATACACACTCACTTCTTTTGAATGCAGCAACTACATTTCACCCCAGGACTGAGAAAGTGTGTGCAGTATGCGTCCCACAACACACCTGGCCAGCAGGGCTGTCAATAGCCCAGTTGACATACCTGCTGGCCAGGTGTGTTTTGGGACGCATACTGCAAAACCGGCCGGCATGCAAGCGTTGAATTTCAATACAAAACTTTCCCTAATTTTATCGCATCATTTTAACTGTTTCTACTAACACAAAGTCAACCGTTCTTCTGTTTCCTGGTATGATAAAGGGTTTGTTACAAATACCATGCATCGATTCCGATCAAGATTGAATTGTTATCTTTTGTGTCAGCCTGTTAAAAACCTGCAGAATTCAAGTATGGTTCACTTGCATTTTGCAACGTATTTTAAAATTGCAAGAATCTTGCCACTTGGACCATTGAAGGATCAAAAATATTTGCGTGGTTTTCTTTAGCTTTACCTGTGTGTACTTACAGTATGAAAAACGCTGTAGCGGAAAGCAAAAGCCAGTTATACTTTCAGATATTGCGTGAATAAAAATGCGTTGTTTCTCGTGTTGCAAGTGATTGCGTAACTCGAGTCAATGACTCAACACGCACCTTTTGCAAAAATGTTCCACTCAAGCTGCAACACTTTGATTAGTAACTGTAGTCCAGTCATTTTGAGGTCCCGGTGAAACATACAGTTGATCTGGGCCTATAGCAAAAACAAAAAAAGCAAACATCTGATTTCGTTTGAACTGATATTGACTTTAGCTTTCAAATCAGTGACTCGAAGAAACGCTATGGTTTTTGTGACACTGACTCGACTCTGATTTGAGGAGCTTATCACTCGACCTGAATATAGACTATAAGTGTGAATCGGCCACACCACTGTGTGGAGAGGCATGCTTGGAAAATATTTTCACAAAGTTCTTTTTATGTTTGGTGTCCACAGCAAGGGCGTACGCAATAGGGGGATTTGGGTTTGACCCCCCCCTCCTTGAGCTTGATATTTTACAAAAACTTTATTACCTTCGCAAGGAGATTAAGTGTTTTCGCATACTTTTTGCTTGTTAATTTGTCGACTTAAT
>Ga0210059_1015577_pt1 | contig 11076 bp, 5 predicted proteins | sample Ectturendosymbi2_FD_188042 | JGI IMG/M metagenome (GOLD analysis project Ga0210059, IMG submission 188042) | Ecteinascidia turbinata endosymbiont from Florida, USA - Sample 2 (SPAdes) (version 2) | ecosystem: Host-associated > Tunicates > Ascidians > Unclassified | place: Key West, Florida... | reverse complement strand
AGTATTGCTTTTGTGCAATAAAAATATGTGGACACTGTGTACACACCAAGCATAAAAAAGTAAGAAGTGCTGGGAAAGTGTCTTGTTCCTCTCAAGGCTGGACACGTACTAACACCGGTTGTGTAATGCCCTACTGTATGGTTATCCATTTTCTGTGCTTTTGCGAATGACGATAAAGCTGTGGAGAGGATAAACTGCTTTGCTCTTCCCAGTGTTGGTCATGTGCAAACACCGTTTCTGTAATGTGCGCTGATGTATAGCTAACCACTTTTTGTGCTCTTGTGTCTGTGATATGGACCATGAGTCCATAATAAAAATATCATTATACATTATAATATAGCAACTCATTGCATAGCAAATGACACATGCATTGCATCCAGAATAAAATTGCCAATCAAGCCACGAACCCACATTAATATTGCACAATTTAATAAACATCCTGGCACTGCAGCTACAGCTGCACACAGCGCAGGAAAAAAACAGCAACATTCATGAAATGACACTACTGTGTGCTTAAAAATGCATTTTATTTGCAGAGTTTCTTAGTGGCTAGATCACATGATAAGTCATGACATTTTGAGTGAAATTTTCTAGACCTAAATACTTCTCTCATTTACTAAACATATTTTGTTTTTCATGTACCCAATACTTATTGGATTAGTATGCTGCTAAACGTATGGTAATCTGTGCATGACCTTGTCTCTTCAACATCATTTGGTGACAGCATGTGTCTGGTTTATGGTGAGACATGTCACATACTTTCACTCATTGAACTCACTCCATTATGGTCCATGCATGGGTAATTCTTGTGTTAATTCTTCACGATTTATATGTATAAACATTGTCTACTGCCCTTGCTACAGTACTACTTGTTTTTGTAATGAAATGTTGTGCTGCACATGCACTGTTTTCTGCCTTACAACCCTCAAGCTGTATGCTCACGGCATGTGTCCTGTGCGTTTTTTGGGTGCATGGGTCTGATTTCGTGATGTCACGTCCTTTTCTGATGTGTCTGGTTTGGTATGCGTTCGAGTAGAAGTGAGTTTAAAGACCTGTGCATGAAGAATATTGCTTAATACTGATATAGTCTTGAGTTGTTTTTTTGCTAAGATATTTCGATTTAATTTCTGCTGAGACATTTTGGTCACTGAGATATTTTGGTCATTTGTCCCACAGTTTTATCAAAACTCACGATAACAATGTTCATTAGCTTATATTTTCAGACATTCTGACCGAAATGACTTAAATTTTTTTCAGTAACTTCAAAAAAATTTTGGTTTATGACCAAAAAAACACTAGTCTATGCCGGTCTGAATTCTGAAAGGCCACTAGGGTATCTGGAATGTGTGAATGTGGAGTTAGTAAAGAAATTTGCTCTGATTATCATGAGGCCTTGGTATGTGATGAAGGGTGTGCAAAGTGGTACCACTGTGCCTATGCCGGAATGCCGTTTTGTTTTCACATATGCACTGACATCTGCTTAACACCTTGGCTGTCAGTGTACAAATATACCATGCCTGGAAATCGGGCTAAAATCAAGCATATTTTGGTTGTCTTACCAACCACATATCTCAGCGAATTGTGCTAGTTAAAACCTTCAAAAGACTCAGCAAGTCTTCGAGTCTGCAATGAAAAACATTTGTTTGGTTTTGAGTTTTAGGTTTATTGTTGCTGAATCACTTGCTGAGTCTTTTGATCATTTGAACAGCTCTCTAGCTCTTTCGGTGCCAAAGATATTCTCGCGCAAAGACACGTGCAAGCTGCTGGTTTTAGGCTAAAACCATACTGGAACCTAAGGTGTTAAAAAAATGGTTGAAAAAAATGCTATGTGCATATATGTGTTAGATAGCTTTGCTGATTATTGTCTGGTCTTGTTGCTTTAAACGCAGGAGGGAAAACCTGTAGCCTGCGGGCCAAATGCAACTCGTGTGAACATTTGAAGTGGCCTGCATCAGAATTTTCATTATCAAGTTAGAGTATATGGCAACGAGTCAAATCAAAGCTCCATAGATAATGAGCAGGCACAATTACTGTTTAGACAGTGAGTCAAGAGAAGCTGCTCTGTGTCATAGTTAGATAAAAGCAGAATTTTAACAGTCCAGAATTAAAGGATTTTGCGGCCCGCCAGCGATATTACATATTCATGCGGCCTGTGATAATAAATAGGTTCACCGCCCTGCTTTAAAACATTTACTTCATGTTTACATATTAACCATGATGTTTAGTCGTATGCTGAAGCTTGTTGGACATGTATCTTATTTTTGACTCATTTATTTGTTTACTTTGGGTTCTGAAATGGGTAGTCTGGGCATAAATGCTTTGTTATGTTGTCAAGGCCTTGCATGTGTGGGAACAATGTTTCCAAACAAAATTTGAAACAGACTTTCAGTGTTGAAAGTGTTTCCAAAATATATCTATGTGAAAACTGTTGATGGCCTAATAACTATCTTTACTGTGTCGAAGATTTGTTGTGTGCTAACGAGGTTGGCTATGAGCTACTGTTGTTGTTTTACTTTGGTGGCCTTGAGCTACAATATTAATTTTTTTGAGAACTACCATGTATTTTTGAGCAGTGGCCCTGCTGTGGGGATGGCTGATATGTAGGTTGTAGGAAGTAGATTTCTGCAGTTGAAAACTGGATTTAATTAAATTAAACTTAAGAGTATATATATTTTTGATTTGTTCAATATGTGGTGTTGTTAACCTATTGCAACATCTCTAGTGATATTTGGATTTTTTTCACTATGTTGTTGCATGTGTATTTTGTTGTTTTGCATGAATTTGTGTGGGCAGTAACTTAATACTAGGACAGCTGTTCTTGCATATACCTAGAAGGATAAAATGCGTCAATTGATGCCTGTGGCGCATCTAGCCTGGAAAGAGGGGTCTGTCATGGAAGGGCAGCTTTTGATATCACTTTTCAACATAAAACCACATTTTTCCTAAAACGAGAAATTGACTGATCAATTTTGAGATGTTGCCGAAGTATCATATCGGGGAAATTTCCACCAATATACACTGGGCAATCTGTTGCTCATAAAAGCCGTTACACTAGTTTTCTGCACATAGTGTTAGGAAACCCAAGTTGCTACTTCATCTCAGATTAACACAAATTTTCTGTACTGTTCCTTACGGCGTGCAGCCTTCCAACTACATCAAGTGGTGTGCAATATTCAGACCACTCTGCAATTGTCCCAATAAACCGCTCCATGGTGTAACATTTTCTCTCAGGATTTAGCGCTGTAAGCAGATGGCTGCCTGAGAACACACCAGGGCAGCCTATGCGCTGTGATGATTGACTATACTAGTCAGGCCCAGGTTTGCACATGATTCCATGGTATACCATTTTTCATCACACTGAAGTATGGTCTTTCAACTGTGGTTTCAGTGTTGCTAAATATTGGCATGCGTTATCTGCAATGAAAAATAAAAACATCGGTATCAGCCCAAAAACACCTTATTGATCAAGCTCTACCTAAAATCCAATCAAACTTGGCTAGTAGCCTAGCGCAGCTAACTATTTCAAATGGATTGTGGTGTTGATCTTATTGTCAAACCACACAAGGAAAGATTTCCAAGTTCCCATTGCTTTCAGTAACAGTGCATTTATTACATCACATTTGCTGTATTCCTATGAACATGGTGCTGAAAAGAAACTCGGGGTTGCCAATTTGGATTTTTTAAGGCCAAATTTCTAATTTTTGGCTTTTTTTTCAACTCCTTTGGCTTTTTCATTTTTGAAAAAATTCCAAATGAGATATAGCTTTTTTTGGCCAATTAGATCAAATTTATGTCAATTTGGCAGATTTGAAGATGATTTTGGCAGATTTCTTGACACAGATGATGAATTTTTAAAACACCCAAACGTGCTTTTAAAAGGCAATATATACGTATTTTATACATTAAAATAGTAAAGCTCACTCCACAAATGAACTTTTCAAAACTTTTGGGCTTGCTGAAGAGTAAACCTAACAACATGAAGCAGCAAAACAAAAAATTATAAGCTTTCATGCAGAGTTTCCATTAAAGGTGTCGTTGTGTATATATCTTGTATTTGGCTCTTTTTAGTGTTATTTGGCTTTTTTAAGGCTTGATCTTGCCATTTTGGTTATGACTACTTGTCAACCCTAAAGATATTTAACTTATCAGACATTCAGCAAATGTCAACCATACAGCAATGACCATACTGTTTATCTATACATACATACACTTATAAAATCGATGTTGACAATCAGCTGCAGAACTGTCAGTGGAGCACTGTTTATCAAGATGGCAGTGTTATGAACATTGCAAAATCTCTGCAGAAAATAATGATTGAGTTGCAGTTGCTCTGATGATTTTACATCGTATTGTAAAAGTAATCACTCAAAATCAATATAATACTTTTTGCGCAGAAAACAACATTGTCAACTGCTCAGTTAAAAAAATGCTATTTTCGAAATGCAATGCTTGACTGATGTTTTGTTCAGATAATGTGACCATAATTTCTGAAACTAACTGTTGCGCCTTTCAATATAAGAAATTCCTCATAAAAATATAACTTCAGATGAAACAAGCCTACGTTACTTGGGCATGACCCTGAGGAAGGCCTAAAGTTATTTAATTTTGTGATAACCTGGTAGGTGTAAACAGCAGATTAAATTTAGGCCGAACCTGCAAAACAAAGTGATCATGATTTGAGACTATGTCCTCCCGCCATGAAGCGAAATACATATTACAAAACAGCTCTGCATGTGCCTGGCAGTGTACAAGCTTCTGGCAGCTTTGCTTGCATTGGAGCTAATACTGCCAGAAGAGTTAATTCCGAAACATGCTCGTTTGACACAGTATCAATTTGTTCAAAAACGTGGACTGTGTCATATCATTGCACTCTGCGCTATTTACACAAGGCAGGGACATTGTTTTTTGTAATAGTACTATGCAACGTTAGAAAGGAAATGCTATTGCCTGTTCCAAACCACCCTCATTAGAGACCTGCAGTGACAGTGTTTGATATTTTATCAGCTTTAATGCTGAGCACCTACAGTATAAAGGGGCCTGTCATGACAGCCAAACAGACCCCTGGATGTGCCCTTGATTTGTGCAATGCTTTTTAAATTGGGAAAATATAAAACATTTTATTCAAAAAAGCATTTTTTTTGTAAACTACTTTCTACTGATTTCCACTTTTTTTTATATGGAAATACAAAAAAATCTACATTCAAAACCAGTATTTTTGTAAAAACAGCTAATGCAGTATATGCTGTGCATGCAGTATTGAAGCTCACGATTTATACATTTTGTATGCACAGGCACCTTACATGGGTTTCTAGTAACTTTGAAAAGTGTCAACAGTGCGATTTATGCATATTAAAGTAGGGAATGTGAACTGTTGTTTGACTATAGCTTATAGCGTTGGAGGCCAAAAAATTCTTCTGCTGGACGCTTTTTAGACACAATTTTCCCTGTCAGTTCTTCTGCCACTTTGTGTATTTATTATCTGTGGCTTATATTGGTATGACAGACAAACTTGTAAATTACCCAATTGCTGATGAAAACCATATGAAACATCATAAAACACTGCACATGCTACCTTCTAGTTCCTGCTTTCGTGGAGTAAAGTCTCATCATTTGATCATGTACACATCACCTTCCAGTTTGGTGTCATTGTAGTGCAGTGCTGAGTCTGGTTTCTTTTTCAGATTTTCATTGCTTGAAACATGAACATCCAGATGTAGGCTACTAAAAATTGCCATGTTTTTGTTTGATTTGCACTTGTATGATGTAAGTGTGATTGGCATTTCACTATCAAACCGAAACAATTCGATTTTGTGCAGCTCCTTTTTCTTTTTGGGCTCTTCTGGAGCTTCTTGTTTTGTGGCATTGTTCTAACGAGACTGCACTTTTTTTCAGCAAATAACTGTACCAGGTCAAGTGAGGTGAAAAATTATCACATGTGACATTGCAACTTAACTGGAAAATCTGGCCCATTAGCTTCGTAACAACACCCTGCATGTCATCTTTTCCTACATAAAAAAACCCGTTGAAAAAATACTTGTTTGGGACAACAACTGCTTGTCAGAACTTTAAACCAAACTTGTCTGGTTTATTAGCCATGTATTGGATGCATTTGCAATGTGCCGAACATGGCAACAACTACTCATACACTGTAATGTTGTACTTGCTAAGGAAAAAATACTTTTTGGAAGTTTTCTATAAAACTATTCCAAAGTTGTGAACTGAGAGCAAATTTATTGTGCGCAAGATTTCTACACATTTCTGTCTTCAGATCAAAGCAGAGTTATCTGAAGTTTCAAAATATGATGTTACTGGGCGTAGCTTGTGAGAACATTGCTCATCCGCAGAAGTTATGTCCTCCTATCACACCACAAGCAACTGCCAATTTTTTTCAGTTCATAAAGAGCCACATCTAAGGTTTGGTCACTAATTTGTTTTGCACCTGCCTCAACAGTGCATTTTCTTATATTTTGCAACATAGCCTCAACACAAAGTATTCCGAACAATGTAGGTGGACTGCCAGAAACAGCATGACTGATTGAATATCATGAAGGCCCAGGATAAAATTGCAGAACATTTTATGCTTGCAATCAGCCCTGAGTGGCAGACGATATGGTAACCTTTTTTTACCTTGATCCAACTCCATTATCCATTATTTGGGATGACTGGTGATCCATAGTAGAAATAAAATATCCAATACCTTAGTATTGTTGCAACCTCTCCGGTTGCGTTGATTGTGTGATTCACCACGAATGGGATGTGCGTGAAGAACAAATATATGTGTGTGGCGCGAACAAGCAATAATAGAGTGATCTCATCGGGTGATCTCTATTGTTGCTTGCTGCCACGGTGCGAAGCTTTGCACATATGCCACTCGGGATTTCCGATCGCAACAAAATGGTGCTGTTACCAAGAAGTGGAGGTCATGCCGAGTTCAGCCTTCACACAAAAAGAACATGCGATCGGTGTGGTTCGTTGTAAAAAGGAGGGGATGTTGTTGCAACCTCTCCGGTGGCGTTGCGTTGATTGTGTGATTCATCACAAACGAGATGTGCGTGAAGAACAAAAATATGTGTGTGTGGCGCGAACAAGCAATAATAGAGTGATCTTGTCAGGTGATCTCTATTCTTGCTTGCTGCCACGGTGCGAAGCTTTGCGCATATGCAGCTCGGGATTTCCGATCGCAACAGTATGAAATGCTGCAACAGACTTCTGTTTTTCCTCTGACAGCATCGTTAGTGCTGAAAAATTTAGTGCTAGTGCTGTGGCCCAGATGTAGAAAAAGGTAAGCTTTGACGTCATAAAAAGTTACTGACAATAAAAGTTACAAAAGTGCAGTGGTGTGGATGCCGAATTAGTATTGATTCGGGTGGCTATGCTGATTGATTTTGGCTTTGGCATTGCCATATAGCAACATTTACTTGCATTTCCATGTCTGCATCAATTGACACATGTCGTCCTTCTAGGCAGTACACACTTTAATTTTTTTTAAATAAAATAAAAAAAGTTGCAATTCACAGGATACCAATATAAAAGTAAAATAGAAAAAGTCTTAAGTTTCATGGCTGCACTATTTACCACTTCAAAGTTATTCACCTGTATACAGTCAGTGGCAATTCTAGAATGAAAACAGTGGGGAAGCCGCTGCGGCGCCAAGGAAAAAGTAGGAGCGGCAACATAAATGTCTAACTTGCATGGTCATTTTGCATTGTTTTGAAAGTTAAGTTGCTATGATTAACCCTATCAAATCCAACATAGGCATGTGAATATCATTAAATATGAACTAGTGTTATTATTCCTAAATGCCACTGTAGATGCAATCACACATGCGTACTGCTATGTTGAAAATTCTGTGCTAACCATGCAACTTCCTCAGCACTGCGTATGTAAATCGAAACACCATCTTCGGTACATAATTGTGCCGGCCTCACATGAACAAAAGCAGCTTTAGAAAATGAAACAATTCACATGAAAGCGAAATAGTTTCCAACCACGAATTCCATCTTGACACAGAGGCAAGTAGGCTGTTGATAGCCAACTAGTTTTATCAACGTATTCTTACTACAAAGCACATAAAAATAAACCATCTTCTAACGGTTTGGTGACTACTGACTAATTCGTTTTTTTGGTAGCTTATGGAGATTTTGTGATTGTTGTGTAACTATGACAATGTTATGCAACTGCTATTACGAGTGTGCAGCGTGAATAAGGTGAGGACTATTCAATGCAGTATGCAGCCAACGGCAGCAAGGTTTTGGCACCAGTTGCACCTTAGTAGCATAGCAGCGCCGCAAATGGGCGTGCATCGGGGTGTACCTGATAGCAAGATGTAACAGTAGGCGTAAAACTTATTTTGCAGAATATTCCTTAGAAAGTCATTCATTTTATTATTCACACTGAAATTTTCCTCTGGCTGATCCTCAAAAGTTGACTTTTCAACCCTGCGTTGATTTATGACTGTCTTTCCATAAGCGAAACACGCACTACCTCCTAAACCATAAAAGATTCAGACAATAATAATAATAATTCATGCATTTATAAAGCGCCGAAATCCGACATGTCGCTCTAAGGCGCTGAACAATGACGTTGCAGAAGTGACATGCAAAGCGAATTAAAAAATATGTTAAAATACACTAAGAACATACTGAACGACAATTTTGAGGAAAGGCAGAATTAAAAAAGTGAGTTTTGAGCAGTCTTTTGAACGAGGAGAGGTTTGCAGCATCTCGCACTTCCTGCGGCAGGTAGACAATGAGCAATAAAATTCTCACACAGATCCCTGCACAGGCTATGTTCAAATTTTATATCATCATTACCTCAGCATAACTTAATCCTTCGTTTATCATCGACTATCAAATTCGTCAATGAAATCATCTAAATCTGTTTTTCAGCTAGTACCTTTTAGTTTAAAGTATAGGCCTATCAATGTTACCCAATCTTTCACTGGTAATGGAATTTCTGGGAAATGTTTTCACTAATTTCATTTTTGAAAAATTTCCCTTGCATGAAGCACTCGTGACGGAAAGAGCTACAGCTACCAGCAACAATCAAACGCAGCTTTTTAAGTAGCTATGAATGACAAAAATTGTTTGAACGATATACGCAGCTTCGACTCTTTCTGAAGCAAATTCTTTGCCAAAGTTATTTCACGTTTTAAATCATTTTCACTAACTGAATATGATTTGTTAATTCTTTCAAGTGTTTTTCTGATGGAAATGTTTGACTTCCGGGGCAAAGAGCTGAAATGCGCAAAAGAATTGCTTCTGAATCATTACAGAAAATCCGTACGAAATTCTGTGAGGTTCCAGGACATGTGGTAGAGTTAAAAGCAGTCACGAACCACTTATGTAAGATGTTTCGAAGTCGTATAAACGAGGCAGCTGAATGCAATACCACAGCTAGGATAAATTGAAATATACTAACCGAAACCAATTCCTAATGCTTTCACAAACCTTTTGCTACTGGGACAAGCAACAATCTGCTGACAGTAGTATAATTCAGCTCCATCTCACACTGAAATGCACAAAAGATCAATCTTTGTGACTGTTCCTTAGTTTCGAAATGAGTTTTTCAATGCTACGACCACTGTCTGACTAAGTTTCACGCAGGATCCAAGCAACCCCTGGTGTGTGTCGTCATAAACAACTCTAGTTACCCGACCGTCAAAAACAACAACACAGCTTATGCATTTAGGAAATGTTGAATGCAGGCTAGAGGGTTTTCGTTTAAAACATTGCTGGCCGAAAGTTATCTACTACATATGTCTATGGTTGTCAGATGGCCGGTATTTCACCGGCCTTGCTGGTATTTTACTGCTAATTTAGCAGAGGCCGGTAAAAGCCCTGTATTTTGAAAATCAGTGTCTGAAGTCGGTTTTGTAAAAATAGATAGAAATAATGCAGAATTTCTCCAATTATGATGATTCTTGTAGTGAATCTTGTCAGGACAGTTTCTTCAGCGAAGTTTATTTGCTGCTGTTGACGCATTCCTTGATGTGATTGTTATGTCACACACCGAAATGCAATGAGCCAGCCAAAATACGGGCAAATTGTTAATTGGGGCTTAACAATACTGATTGTCTCTCTGTTTTCCTGTGCCGCTTACGAATTATGACACGGCTTAGATCTGGCACTTTTGACAAAATGGCCGGTATTTTTACAAAACGCATTTGGCAACCCTACATATGTCAACCAAACGAACTTAACACTTTGATGTCCGGGTTAATTCAAGCGGTTCCCAAAAAAACAGCTGGATCGTGTGTGGCTTTGCGCGGGAATATCTCCGCTCCGGTTAGCGTTACGGACCTAGTCGAAGTGTCAAAAGACGCAGCAAGTCTTGTAGTTTGCACTTGAAAAATATTTTTTGGTTGGGGGGTCCGGGTTTTTTTGTGAATGACATCATAAGTGGAAGACTTTTTGGCCAACTTCACCTGGCCTTGGGCGTCAACCGTTAGATGGTAGTATTTCGCTGAAGTTTTTATTGGAAACTAGGCTACAATTCGAGTCTTTTGATAGTTTGGATGACCTGCTGGGGTTTCGGGTTCAAAAGTTATGATCGAAGTTAATAAAATTTTGTGAATAATTACTTAACACTTTGGCGTCTGGGTAGTTTTGGTGATTTTCGTAAAAAAAAACAGCAGTTTTCAGTTGCCTTACCAACGCCCTAGCTCCTCCGCCGATTGCGCTAGAGAGCTGTTCAACAGCTCAAAAGGATCTGCCAGTCAAGTAGATTGCATTAGAAAAAAATTTTTTGCCTGGGGGATGCGGGTTTTTTGTGAGTGACGTCATAAGTGGAGGACTTTTTGGCCACCTTGGCCCACTTTGCCTGGCCCTGGGCACCCACCGTTAGGTGGTAGTATTTCGCTGAAGTTTTTACTGGAAACTAGGCTACAATCCGAGTCTTTTGATACTTTGGATGACCTGCTGGGGTTTCGGGTTTAAAAGTTGTGATGTAAGTTAGTAAAAATATTTGACTAATTAGATAATTAATTAATTTGTTTATTTTAAATCATAACTTTTGAACCAGAAACGCTAGAAAGTCGATCAAAGGCTCAAGGGCCAGGCAAAGTGGGCCACGGTG
>Ga0210059_1015576_pt1 | contig 11077 bp, 9 predicted proteins | sample Ectturendosymbi2_FD_188042 | JGI IMG/M metagenome (GOLD analysis project Ga0210059, IMG submission 188042) | Ecteinascidia turbinata endosymbiont from Florida, USA - Sample 2 (SPAdes) (version 2) | ecosystem: Host-associated > Tunicates > Ascidians > Unclassified | place: Key West, Florida... | reverse complement strand
ACCTGCTCCACTCAGCACTCATCCATCCATCGGGTGCAGCTGCACGGCGCCTCAAATCGAGACACCTATTTGTACCCGCTGCACAACAACTCATCAGTTCATCTGACAACAACAACATATGTGCGGCGCAGTGGGCGGATCACCAATGGAATGCGGAGTGGGCAGACAACCCAACAAGACTCCGCACTTTCATCCCTGACACCGGCACCCACCCCCGGAATGACCCTCCCAAGTAGACCCTGGGCCCGGCTCAACCGCTTCCGCACCGGTGTTGGACGTTTCCGCTCCTGCTTGTATAAACGGGGTATGGCCCCCTCTGCGGCCTGCGTGTGTGGCGCTGAAGAACAAACCGTCAACCATGTTGTCCTCCAATGTCCAATCCATCGACCTACTCATGGACTGCATGGCCTGACGGTTCTAGACGATGAGACAACCGAATTGTTGCTCAACACCTGCCCCGAGATCTAGTGCGGCCAAGCAGTGGTTTGAACAACTGTCTCAAAAGAAGACCAAGACCTTGTAAATTGGTACTGTGGGCTTCTTACCAGGCACGCAATTTGCGGAAGAGCTCCAAAGAATACACCCCGAACACAAAAACAAACCGAGTGAAATGAAACCAGAAATTGTACTAATTCCGTCGTGGCGCTACAAGAACAGTGTAAATATAAAGTGCCAACAACAAACCACCATATAAAAAAAAGACGTTTCAAATGCACCCGCTGTGGTTTGGTTGCCATAGCTACAAAATGCACGTTTAGTTTTTGCATTCTCCAGTTATTCTGAATCATACGGCGCATTGCTTCAAGCTCTAATTGGTAGATGATGAAATGGACGCCGATTTTGCGCATTTGACTGAAGGTGACCTCGCGCGGTGAAAACGCTGGAAACACTGCTCGTTTCTGCGTCAAGGTGTAACTTCTAACTACAGATCCGCCTGGCATGACGCGGGTCGGATAAAACCCTGAGTTTATCAGTCAGAAGGCAGCAACCTCGTAGCCTAACAGATATATTTAAGGGCTCGTATGCCAATGCTTTTCGGTTCGGCTCTCAGCTTTACGACTTTCGTTTTGGTAGTAGTTGTTTCACAAATATAGACACTTTTCTCTCTTCGGTTTTGCTTTACGTTTGTGCTTTAGGTTTAGGGGTTAAGTTCAGGGGTTAGGTTTAGTGGTTAGGTTGAGGCGTTAGGTTTAGTAGTTAGGTTGACGCGTTAGGTTTAAAGTTTAAAACTTTAGGTTTATAGCGGAATCAGTCGAGTGCAGCACAAACTTCCCTCCGGCCCTACCTTGTCGCAGAAACGAGCAGTGTTTCCAGCGTTTTCACCTCGCGAAGTTACCTCAGGTCAAATGCGAACAATCGGCATCCATTTTGTCATCTACCGCTCTAATTGGATTTTTTATCATCTTCCGCTTTTTCATGTAAACAAGTACATCGCGTTGAATTACGAATGGAATATTACTGGAAATTACGCAGTAAGGATGCACAAAACATTAAATCACTAATGTGTCCACTATACCGCCTTGCGTGTAGTTGAATTTATTTGAAAAAGACGAATTCTATAGTGTTAATCACCGTAGCTGGCGTTGGCATTTATGAAGTTCTTGTGACTTTTGCAGTACGTTTGGAAGCTTCAGTGAATACATTTTTTTATGGAAGACGCAATTTCTAGTTCGAATTGTCGCAGTGGGTGTTGTGCGATTTTTCATTACAGTCTTGAGGTTGTTTACTTTCTCTGACCTTGCTTTAGCCTTTCAACGTTTCACCTGTTAGCACTGTTTGCAGATGTAAGGACTGACGATGCGTGGTGTTACGTAAAATCGATTTCCTATTAAAATTTTGCGGTTGATTCCTTGCTTGTTTCACCTGTGGAGTAATGCTACTGGAAAATCAAGAATATTTTCATCTTGTGACAATTTTGTCAACGCATAGCATATAATTAAGCAGTTGGCCTACTGCGTTGTTTATAGCAAACCATTTTTGAATGTCCTGTAAAAGAATTTTTTCAATACTGCCACTGATAAACTTTTTTAATAACATATATTTTGCACACTGCAAGTAATTGCAATCTGAAATGTATATTGGCACTTTAAAATTATAATATCTTTCAAATTCAGTCGTTGCGGAAGTAGGTAGAATGCAAACAAGTTGGCGAAAATGAATTCGTTATGCAGTAACAATACAAAGTCTACGCAAGCCAATTATCCTCGTTTTGTGAATAACTCTGGTAGGCTCAGAATCGTTGCCAGGAAGTTTTTAACAGGAGGGCTTTACGTTTGTGCAAGGGGGCTTGACGTTGTAAAAATTGACAAAACTCCACTGATTTGGAGTGTTTCGCATTTCAATTTTGAGGCTTGAAGCATTGTTTGGGGGAATTTAGCCCATCAAATCCCCCTCGGCGGTGGGGCGTGGTAGGTTAGTGGCTCAATGTGGTCTGAAATAGCAAGATTTTTGCAGTTTAAGTCTGACATCTCATCATGGTGTATTTAAACACTGTAACAATTTGTAACGTCATATCCTTTTCCACTCTAATCCTCGATTGTCACAAATTGACACAAAATTCAACTTCCTCTTATGAAAACCTGACATCATTTATGGACAATCCCTAGTCCTGTATGTGTTTTTCGCAACTATGAAGCAAATATTTTGCAGTCAATTTTCCAGCACCGGACCCAACCTTGGACTCGATTCCGGAAGTTGGTGACGGGGAATCAGGCGCGCAACAAGGGGGGCATCCCTCGAAAATTTCAAAACAATGCATAGCAATTTTGACATTTGCAGAAACTTTCAAAGAATAAAGATGAAATTTTATACTGTATTTTAATCATTTTTAATAAAAATCTTTTTTGAATTTTTCGGTGTTCTGCTGGTTAATTATCTCCTTACAAGATTAATCTTGAGACGCTATCTGATCGAAAAGATTGCAAATGATTATTTAACCACACAGATATGCTGGAATTGTCAAAGCTTGGGAGATAGTTTAAAATGTGGGTATTTTTAAAGCATTTTTATCTTTTGGTTCGTGTACCACTTTTTCTGAGACAGGTCTCAATTCGGCCTCATGAAGCTTTATAAGATTAGGGTAGTGTTGAACCGTGAAAACTACTGAAACTTTCAAAGTGATTAGAAAAATTTTGACATGTTGGTTGTTATTAAAAAGGTTGTGGCCGCGTTAAACCAGGTTTACTGGTTACCTATAGATCTGTCGCACTAAAGCCATGGCTGCACTAGTTCAGTACGGAGCCAGATGTTTGTTTTAGGCTACTAATTTTTACTCTGTCCTGATCGTTCGGTCTGCATCTTGATTATAACTGAAAAGTTCTCATTTTTGGAAATGTTGCGAGGAGAACTTTATCTGTGACCGTTTGCGAAAAATTTCTACCACGGTTGAACAAGCACGATGACGTCATCGAATGAAATTTCGTGAAAATTGCCCTCCTCGAAGTAAAAAACTGGTTGCGTCCCTGCGGGCAATTGGACTTGAGTACAAAAATTGACTATCAAATTCGGATTCAAACTTAAGTAATTGCGATTGGTTGGACATGTTCTAATACTCGAGTTCAGTCGCGTCGCACTCGGAGTTGGACTTGCCTTTGTGTGGCAAGTATCCAACACTGCTTATATTTTCAAAGCACAACTGTTATTTTTTAAAAACTATCAATTTCGTGTGGAATTGCTACATCATTAAAAATCACCAATGATCTGATGGGTGTGAAACACTGTTGGTTTAAACAAGTCAGTGCTAAGCATAATTGTTTGTTTATAGTTTCCTCACTCTTATGCAACGACGGAGGTGAGAGACAACGTGGTGTAAGATTGCTTGTCCTGAGTGGCAAAGATTTTGGAATACGTATTGTATTGGTGCATTTGTATAGGTAAGGAAATACTTTGTTCAGACAAATCCTTAGCAATTAAAAGTTGGACAGTATTCCAAAAAAAGGTGCCAATTGAGAAGATGCCAGTGGTTTTAATTCAACTACTGTTTGTTTCCTATTCCTGGATAAGGACTCAGAAAATACGTTTGAAAGCAACAGGGTGTCAATTTTTCCTTGCCATCTAACAGTTTTCAAGCAAGAAAGTGATGGAACGATGTAGCACACCTGTATTTGAACGTTAGTTTCCTCGGTAACACCAGGCAAGCTATCTCTGAATCTGAAAGCTTTAACACTGAATGCATTCATCAATGGATTGCTTGAGTAGTATGTTCGCAAGGTTGGGTCAGTTTGGCATCTGCGAGAAACAAGAAACTAAAAAGATTCATGTGTAGGTACAGTTAGATTCGCGTATAGAATTCGTGTGCCTTTTTCAGTACTCTGATGGCTTATGTAAGTTTTATTTTTCTTTCTCTTCATTTCCAAGGCGGTGACCCGGCAATGCGGCAAAGTACGAGATTGAGTACACAGCGCTTACGCAGAACAAATGCCTAAAATTACCTTTGATGCAAAACCTGTGAACTACAGCATCGTTTGTATTCAAACATGATTCAATGTTAAAGCTGTAAAGCATTGGTCGTGCTGCAAAAACGAAAAGTGATGAAGCTTATTAGGAGTTAAAAGCACCTATTGGTACAATTTATTTCAATCCGACACAAACTATCTATGCAGTGTTCTAAAACAGACGTAAGGTTTTTGTCAATCAACTGCCGCTTTCTAAACAAATATATTGCAACTGTGGCGCTAAGGTGTTTTCTCTATTTTTGTGATATTGCCTAATATGTGAACCACACCTAAACTTAAATTATTAAAATTTCAAGACAATAATATTTTGTTTGAATTTGCAACACTTTCTTAAACAGATCGATAAAGAAAATTTCACTTTCTACAAAGTGCAACATCATATAATTTTTTTGAAAACAGCATTTAATTACTTTGAGTGGACTTCGCAATTTTTTTCAAAACTGCGTTCAACATGCAATTATTCTCACAAGAAAAGTTCAGACGAAAGCAAATCGTTTTTTGTTACCCATTGTCGTGGTTGCGGTAAGCTTTTTTTCTATGAACAAAAGGGTCAGAACCAAATGGAAACCCAACAACTTTCATCCCAGCTTTCTAAGCACAAAATGAGTCTATATGCAAGTTTACCAAAGCAAATGAGCAATTTCAAAAGTGTCAATGATGAAAAACTACTTCTCAACTAGCAAAGTTAAAACTTTTTATGTTGTTTTGGAAAATGTATTGCAAGAGCTCGAGTGGCAAAATTTAAAAAGTAACCAAGATTATGACGCAAGAAATCTAAATGCAACAACTGAATAACAATGGCCAATTTTCTCACGTAGTGTAACCCCAAAAATTTAACCCTTGAAAAACTTCTTCAAAATTTTTTTAATTGATGCTTTAAATTCTTCATAAATGTAAAAATATTTGTTGTTGACACACAAACATTTTAACAAACCCGGATGTTATTATTTCGTGATACTGATCCAGTCCCGGATCGCGATCTGGTCTTGAAACGCAGCTCTCTGTGAAAAGTTCGAGATCCCCATCGGTGCTGGTTGCCAAGATCCCAAAATACACGTCTTCGCTCACGTTGTACGTCAAGGGGTAATCGTACGGAGAGAAGGCGTCCTGTTGGAAAACGCTTTGCCAGAAGTTTATAAATTGCGACATTTCCCTATACTGAGCTCATCAACAAAAACGTGAGGTGGTAACTAAGGTCGTGTACGATTTGATAGGAGGCAGCCACCAGCTATTTCAAGTTAATTGAAATTTGTTAACGCTAAAACACCACATTAAAACACAAATGTGTTTTTTTCTCTGAAATTCAGGATAAAAATGCTTCGGTTCTGTGGTGTTGAAATGTTGTCAAAACAGCTCATAATCATAATAATAAAGCTCATAATAAAGCTTGTTTGCATTATTTTACAGATCACTACAAAAAATTAAAATGTAACCTAACTGAACGTTGTTGCAACTGCAAACCAAAAGCTTAATCTATTTCGCGTACTCTTCTCGCAAATATCGAACAACTTCACAGAGCATCAAGTCATGCCAGTATATCATACAGCTGCTTTGTGACGTATGCGATCAAGACATAATCACAGGTAACAATGAGAGCCATACGTAACAATCAAATTATTATTTCGGGTCAAGCAACGTGAATTAGGCGTGTGCAAACCAGGCTAAAGTGCGGTAGTTGTGTAGCAGACGCGTTCAACAGAATTACGAAGAAAAACAATTTGAATTTCGGAAGCAAAGATTAAATAAACCGCGAAAAACTTTGAACTCAGAATATCATTGAAAGTGCAGAATAGTGCTGTTCTTTTTACTACACATGTTGTATCGTAGCATTGCCACCAAGTTTCAAATTAAGCAGATAAATTAGTTCATCTGACGATTATTTTATTATTAGCCAATAATAAAGTAATCGCCAGTAGAGCTAAAAATAATCGCCAGAAGAGCTAATTTATCTGCTTGTGCAGAATAGTTTCTGGAATGTGCTGTCTTAGGCCAACTTTTGCCGCCCCCTCTGATTCTGCCGCCCCTGGATAAATACAGAATGTCCAAATGGCTGCTATCCCACTGAGTAGAAGCACTCTACCTACACTGCCCCAGTCGCTTCCCCCGATCAGTAGCGAGGGCAAAGTTTTAACTCCAGTTGCGGATAGCTGATGGTGGGAATGTCGCGAGTTTTTCGCAAGGCTCCTTTGTCAAAAGCCCGAACGCGGTCCTTGGTCATGCGCACGACCTCTGATGCGCGATGGTATTCATTAATTTTGTGCATTTCGTGGTAGTAATTGCCGAATCGTAACGTTCAACAAACCGATCGCGCCATTTACACAGCCACCTATTCGATATCAATATAAGGCAACTTTTGCGATATCAATAAGTTGCAGAGCAACGTATCAATTATTACACAGCAACAACTTTTGCGATCTCACGTTATAGTGCATCACTCAATTAAGTTGCTTTTTTGTGAAGTTGGCCAGCAAAATGGGTTTCAGTTACTAATGTAAAAGAATGGAAATGCATTTTGCATTTCAAAAATATGCAGTAGCTTGCGTTTTGGGTAAAGCTTTGAGACTACATTATACGCTCAAATTCATTATCCATTACCTCTACGAAATAAGACATGAAGTTTACGATACTAGCTTGTGAAACGAGCCTGTGAATTTGCTAAAGTAGAAATCACATGAATTCCAAAAACACTTGATACTGGAAATGGAACACATGATTTTTTCAAAGGAGGATACATGAATTTACAAAAACACGTATTTAGCATAAAGCGATATAGAGTAGTGGATTTTTCAAGGACGTCACAGTTTGTAACATTACAATACATCAGAAGGATCAATTAACTATCTGTGAAGCATTTCAACTTGCAAATGAAGCGAGCGAAAGAAAGTGGATATTCTTTCAGAAAGTAAACGGAACAGCATACTTTTTTTCTTTAAAGCTCTTCTTGCTCTTCTGACTGCTTAGTTCATTTTTCACCCATAACCCCGTAAACACAAAACTACGTACTAAGAGCGATCTGCCCTATAAATCTCCTCACAAAAGCACCGTTTTCTCCATCAAAACCATTTTCATCTCACTGGAAGACTGCAACTTAAATGACCCAGACCCTCTGTAACTCCCTGCGTGCACACTGCAGCAAAACAATGTAGTCTCGCCGGTTCTTGTGGAGTACGGTTGCACTGACCAGTAACAAACAAATATGTTTTCCACTGTTTATCAACAAATGCAATGTTTCCAACAGTTTGATAAATGCTGAAAGCGCATAGTGTAGAGACAAAATGCTCAAAAGGTCAGGTTGATAGAAAGTAGTCGAGTTGCATATTTGAGTTACACTACTGTATTTCTTTAATGATTTTGTATGCTGATTCATAGTAGACATTAAAGCTTTTTCCACAAGCTATTCTCTGGATCTTTGACATCAGTAAGCGTTTTATTGTCAACAGCTGGTCACAACACTACAGTTAATCAAAAGTCACTGTGTTGCATTACTTAAAACATTCTTGTTCTTGTGTTTTTTTACCTGAAATGTTAGGTCACTGTAAAAGTCGAACGATACGCTTATTTCACCAAAACCATCTTCGACGATCACAGTTGTTGTCACGGATGCGTCCACTGGATTGAACGAGCCAGCCGCTTCAAAATATTTTTCAGCTGAACACAAAATGTCAATGGAATACCAGTGTCCACGTTTAATTAGTGACGAGTTTCCGCTTTCATCGACCCACATCTTAATCTTGTTGTTGTGGCGAATCTGGTCCGAAAGGTCCTGAAACGGCATTGAACGTATGAAACAGAGCCCAAAAACGTCAAGTCTCGCTGATGGGCGTCGGAAGGGGAACAAGGGTTTAAGGCCTACCGCTGGATTTTAAAATTTCACATTTTCCTCTTAAAATTGTAGTAAGTAAGGTTGTTTTCTTAGTTTCGAATGGTTGAATAACACTTCACCACTTTTTCCCCTTGGAAAAATGCTTTGGCTGCCCCTAGAAAAACCCACTTCGGCTCCCCTTTGGAAAAATTCATTGCGTCCCCATGGTCTCGCTTATTTTTAAAAGCAGTAAATTTATGGACCAAGTCCGCCTTTATAGAGAATGAGTGATTTATTGTAGCGCCCTGACGACAAGAACAATAACCTCCAAGGGCAATCACAGTCCAGGCTTCGGTTTGCGGTTCGCCCACCTCAGCCACGTTAGTTACGTCACTGTGTATAAGAATATCAGGGTTTTGTTCATTGCACGAAAAGAAAAAGGATCTCATGACGATATTTGCCTTGAGCTCAGAAATAAAGTAGTTCGGCTTTGGGTTTCAGCGCAGGGGCGACTCCAGGTCAACAGCGTCACTCGGACTCATCACGTACAGTTTTTTGTATAAAGTCCATATAAAATAAAATGTATAAAAATGCAAGAGGTGTTATGCGCACACGGCGTCTCTGAAATTTCCATTTGCTCTCATGATGGCTGGCTTTATCGTTGCTTTGTAACGTGTGTTACGTAAGAATGAATGAGATATTCGCAAGAGAACTTCTCCATTGATGCGTTACGTACAGTACGTCACAGAGCAATGATAACGCAGTTAGTCCTCTGCGTGCTAGACTCGTTCATGTTAGCCCGAGTTACTGGCAGGGATAGCGTGACTCGGGTCAATTACTAGACTCGAGTCACGTTAAAAAAACGATGTTGTGATGACTCGACCCTACTCACGTTTTTCACCGAATGACTTGACTCGAGTCGCAAAGAATTGCTCGAGACTCAAGTCAGAGTCATTGTTACAAAAGCTTTCAACGTCTTATTAACAAACACAGGCAACTTGTGCACAAAGAAATGAGCTTTTTTGCTTCAGTAACGCAAGATTAATATTGACGCAAATTTTCTGTTGTGACTGTTTCTCCTTGTGGCGCTGTGCTGGTTTTTCGAGATCAGGGCTTCTACCTGACGTTGAGGTAGAGCTGAGAATTTGCTTTTCACTGGGAAGCCAGCAGTGCACTGTACATTGGACGCATAATCGTGGTTTAGTGTAGTATTTACATGTGGTGATTGTGGCCGTCGCAGGCCCGTAGCCACGGGAGCGAATTCGGGGGCAGTGCCCCCCCAATTTTTTTTGTGCCTCCCCAAATGATTCAAGCTCGAAAAATTAATCAGTTTTGTTAATGCTTGTTTTTAATCTGTTTAATCGTTACGCCAACTCGCAACATCACTGCACGTTGCGTTAAAAGGTACCCTCATTGTTACAAAATGAATTGAATTAAGGAATGTCCACACTGGTAACATTTCGATTTGTGACGTCACAGTCACTGGAGATAGGTAATGGCAATGGTTTATTGTTTCATATGACTCAGCCAACAAGCAGAAGCATAAAAGCCATCGCATGCAGTAACCCAACCATTAGCGAACATTAGAGCAAATGAAAACACAATGGCACAATAACTGATCAGTGTAAACAAATAAGGGTGCTGTGTCATATAGGATTGGCGAAAGACCGTAGCGGTCATCTGGTCAACCAACCCCGTTTATCACTTTTTGACAAGTGTTGAGAAATAACAGTTGGACATCAAACGAGCATAATGAAAAGAAAAATAAAAATAAAAAACGAATGAACGCAGGACATGGTGAAGAAAATGTACAGGTGAAACCGCATGCCTATGTACACAGAGGAGTGGATCGAATTCAAGTGAAGGAATTTGGTGTGGTTGGAATATTTTTAGCAATAAAAAGAGATTAAAAATAGTAATAAAAAAGGTAAAAAGTTTACAAAAACTAATTAATGAGGTACAAAAGAAAAACAAAGCAAAACAGAAAAAAACAAAAGGTGTACTTTCATGCCGAAAAGCATAGAATGTGCACGCAGAAAATACGAATAGCAAATATACACAAAAAATAAGCAGAGTTACAGAATACTAGAATACACGGTATTTTGTTCCGGACAAGTGAAATGTTGTTAAAGTTCATAATTGGGAATTTTTTTCATGTAGGAGGTGCTTCTTAACTTTCCATTTGAAGGTGAAGGTGGTTGAAAATTTAATATCGTCTGGTATTGAAGACCATACTTTTGGGCCAATAAATTTAAGAGAACTTTTTCCTGAGGAAGAGTTAACTCTAGGTAAAACAGGTTTTTAGAGGTTGCTAGCCTTTTGGAGTGATAATGAATTGAGCTGAGTGGAATAAAATATTCATCAAAATGATTTGGAAGCAGTTTGTTATGATAAGAGTGCATGAATTTGCCTACTGAAAAGCTGTATAATTTGGGAAGGCATAAGATGTTTAAGTGCTGGAAATGTTCTTCTAGCGATCCCGTGTTAGTTGGATTTATTATTTTTATATCTTTATTTTGGAGCTTAATGAGAGGCTGAATGGTTGCATTTGAAGCACGTCCCCAACTGAGGATTGAGTAATTAGGTAGGGATGGATTAATGAGTTATAGACAACTTTAAGTACAGGTAGTGTTGTATAATGTTTAAGTTTGGATAGAATTCCACAAGCTCTTGATAGTTGAGTTTTTACTTTTGAACATGAGGTTTCCAGCTTAACTTATTGTCAAGAAGGACACCTAGGTATTTTAGGTTATCTTCAGGGGAAATGTTGTGGTTATTTATGATAACTTTAAATGAAGCAGGATTGTGTTTTCGAGAAGTT
>Ga0210059_1015574_pt1 | contig 11078 bp, 8 predicted proteins | sample Ectturendosymbi2_FD_188042 | JGI IMG/M metagenome (GOLD analysis project Ga0210059, IMG submission 188042) | Ecteinascidia turbinata endosymbiont from Florida, USA - Sample 2 (SPAdes) (version 2) | ecosystem: Host-associated > Tunicates > Ascidians > Unclassified | place: Key West, Florida... | reverse complement strand
AAATTCTGCAAAACGTTAGTGCCTTGGTTGGACACAAATTTCGACCTTAGGCAGCAGGATAAGCACAGGAATTGAAACGTCAGTATTCTCCAGCTGCAAGTCATAGACCGTTGGGCGGCGAATTCACCAACTCTTCTTCGATGCCCGCGCAATGCTCGATAAAGTGTTTTTCGGAAAGATATGTTGATGTAAGTACCACAAACAGTTTTGTTTTGGGCCGTTCAAGTTGAACAAAGTTCTCAGATTGAAATTTGATGTGGAAAACTCGAAAGTCCCAGTTTAGCTTTTGACAAAAAAGACTTAAAGAACGAGAACATGTTAATCTGTACTGGCCCTCTAGGTACAAGGTAGGGCAATTCAAACAAACGAAGTTGAAAGTTCAAAACCATACAGTAACGTAATTAAAGGTTTTAATTCATTTTTCGTACTGTCAAACAAGATTTTTTCCAAGACATTTGTTACTGGTTTTGCGTAATATGTTAAACTTTTTCGGTATTTCAATGAATCCAAGCTGAAGGTGAATCAAAATTATTTCTTCAGAAACCGCATGGTTCGATGTTACATTCGATTTTGTGTGATTTCGGCTTCAAAACCAGCTGATCACAGAACATTTCCAATAACCAAGGTATATTTCTGAAATCGATTCGTTTCTGACAGCAGTTGCAGTTATTTAAAAAATTCGTGTTACACACAACTTTGGCGCATTCGCTGCAACATCCAGACCTCCTCAGTCATTAACAAAATCAGTAGTCGAAGTAGCATCGTCGCAAAAGGGGGAAAAAATCTTGGTGAAAACTGATGAACCTCGAGCAGCTTTCAAAGGACCAGCTTCCTTAAGCCTCTATAATGCAACGAATACCAAACAATACCACACTGACGACGTAACACGACGCAAGCTGCATCACTACGATTTTTCCTTCAGCGGTACAATTAAGCCAGCTTGTTCGTGCAGCAGAATCGCTAGTTAACTTCTCAGTGTCCAACTTCAACGACAGCGAATTTTTGTAGGTGACTCCTAACAAGCGACTGACGACCAGAAGCACGATGCGTCAATTTATGTACTCCAGATCGTATGGGATGCAAGCTGCTGGAGAGAGGCAACCTGGTCAAACAAATTGACAAGTGGCGGTTACCGATCACGCAGAAGATCAGAAGCACCTGGACCGCGACGACAGCTATCCTCACGCCTCCTTTCATCGTACAGCGATCATCGGGTCTTCGTGAGATGAGTCGCTGTCTCTTCAACGCTTTTCATGGAGCGTTAATCAGAAAAGGTGCACTTGAAAGACACGTGGCAGGTCGGGACAGGTGGCCAACAATGAATGAAGTCTTGACGGATTAACGCAACTTCTTTGGAGGATTTATCTCAAGTGCGATGGCGAGCATTACGGTTGTCAAAATCATAATGAATATTTTTCACGAAAGCCAGACAGCAAACATTAAATGTCAGATAATTACGTCTCTGAAAGTAAGAAACGGAATATCTTCTTTAATCACTAGAATTGAAAATTGGGGAAGACTTGCTGAATGACTTTTACCAGACGGAAAAGCAAGGCGAAGAGGAACTGTGCAGCGAACAAGAAAAAGGAGTTAACAGTTTTGCTAAAACGACAACGCAATTCGAAAAAAATGCGGAGCATCACAAAGTCTTTAGGAAACAAAGGCGGGTTTGAAAGTGCTTCAATCCCGAAATCATACACAAGTCTCAGGCTGCCGTGAAGTTAAACACCTGACGGTGCCTGGGCAGTGTCACAGGGCGAGACCCTTCCTATCAGGTTGCGTCATGAAGAACCGGTGCGGCTTCCACGCAACCGCATGCGAAACCTACTGTCTTGCGTATCTGCGCTGCATTGGTCAAGCTCACAATTTGGCAGCTTGTAAAAAATGAGCGAACGATCAACCAAACAATACGTTGGTGCCTTTCATAGGCAACCACCTGCGCAAACAGCCTGCAACTAGATTTCTTGAGAAACCAACGCCGTGTGGTTTTTTAGTCACGCAAGAGTGGAAAGTCATATTTTTTTGCATGCTGTCGCTTGTGTACTGCAATGTTCAACGAACTTCACACTTGCGTCGCAATGCTCCAATGATTGCATATTTTCTACTGGTGCTCTACGTTGCTTCATGTCAAGCTACTACTGCCAATAAGCTACAATCACGTCGCCTTCGTATCGCCGTGGATGATTCCAAGTTACGCACAGTAGTATCGGCGTGACAACTTTTCTGCGAACACTGCCAACTTCACCGTCCCATTTACTTGACGCCGACTAAGTTTGACAGTTTTTGAAAAGTAAGGATATCACCAGGACTGAAACGATCTGAACCTCGTCAGTTTCGATTCCCACTTCAACCAAAGCGTGCTTCGATTCCAACTACTATTCATTCGTTCTTGTTCAGCTCTAAAAAAGTTCGACTCGGACTACAATCAAGACTCCTCTTCCGCTCCGACCACAATAATACTAAGTTTTTTCGGCTCTGGGTGGGGTTACATAGAATCAGGGTTGCGGAGTCGGATTTTTTTATCTGAAGCCGACCCCGGAAGTCCAATTGAATCACTTTTTACATCGTATTCCCAAGTTATGAGTCCTAACTCGAGCTTGTTGCAATGGTACAATTTTTCTTTTGAAACTTTTATTGACACAGAGAATTCTTGCTGCGCACCACAATTCTGCGCAAACGGAAAACCAACGATAGCTGCAAACAAACCGTCCATAGGTACGTAATGCAAATAAATTTGTTGCTTCATTCAGTAACGCAATGCAAGCAGTAGGTACCATTAATATTGCAAGGTAAAATAAATCTTAAGACTTTTGTTGTTATGTTTTATGTTCAGAAAATTGAAAAATTATCAAATACAGAATAGTTCCAAAGCTAACTACTCGCTCTCGCTATATGACACTTACAAAGGTTTCTTGAATGTAGTTCATATGTCAATGTTGTTATTGTTTAATTCATTCACGCTATAGAAATAGTATCTACTCACAGTAAACAGAATTACTCTTTTATGATTAGCAAATATTCTTGAAATAAATAGATTAATGCAAAGCCACAACTCATGTATCTAGCGACAATTACAGAATGCTCTATTTTCTTTACTATCGTTGACACTTGACAACAAACTTCATTCACATTATGTTGAGGAGTCGGAGTCGGAAATTTTGGAAAGGTTGGAGTCGGAAAATTTTTGGAAGCTAGGCAGAGTCGGACATTTTACCTCCGACTCCGAAACCCTGCATGGAATGGTACCGCTCACCACTGACGTCTTTGATACTCAGTTGTCGATCGTCCGGTTTCAACTTCAATAAACTATACACGCGCGCACGCGTAGGGCGAAAGCACTTGAAGCCCACGGCTTGCAGTCTGTGAAAACGGTTTGGCCTCGGCTGCAAATCACTGAACTTCAAACGGACTATACAAGCAGACAACGTCACGAATGTTATTTCAGTAAAGCCTCCCGACTGCAGCTTTCAGACAATTGCGGTCTCGTCAGCGGAGCACACTGCGCTTCGACTATCATGCCGTAAAGCACTGGCTGACCTGGAATGTTCACGGCGCGCCGCCGAACCCAGTTAACACCGGCGCGTGACGATCCGTCTGCGGCGCGTGCGATCGTTCGAGCTGGCAAGAAACCAGCAAGAAAAGCAACGAAGCAGTTGCTTTTCTTCTTTTCTGAAAAGTGCCACTTCGGCTACGGTCGCTCGGGGGCAACAGCAGCGTTGTAAACCTAAAAACGGACGGCAAGTCGACAATCTTACCGGAGGTCGCGGAAATAGGGATGCCTGAGAGCTTGCTTCGCCGTGATCCTCTCGTCCGGATCGTACGCGCACAGTTTGTATATGAGCTCGATGCACTGCTGCGAGGCGTGCGGTAGAAGCTTTTCGATTCCAGTTCCTTTTTTCGGCGGGAAATCGAAATTGATTCCGCGATTCCGGCTGCAATCGGACAGAATTGTTAAGAGAGTGTGGGTCAGGACTTCGTTTGATGTATATTGTGTCGTTGGACGGGTGCGTAGACAGTTACGACCTGGGTTTATTTTTTTGGTGATCTTTTGATCATAGGTCGAAATTTTTTTGAAATGGCCGAAAAAAATTACGGTAGGTCAATTCGGTCATAATGTTTGAAAAGGTATGCTAGTGAATACTGTTACGGCAAGTTTCAATACTGTTTATGGGACAAATGACCAAAATGCCTCAGTGAAAAAAAGAAACCCAGGTTACGACCACTTTCCCTTTCAGCCAGTACAGGCTTGCTTCCCACTACAGTCACAAAAACTTTTCGAAGCGGTTTTCGAACACACATGATCAGACATTCATTTGCATTTAAAGACTGTTCGCGGATCCCCACCCCCACAGGCGAAGTCTATATTTCCTTTACTCCGAGCGAGTTTAAAAACTGATTCAAAATGTCAATTCAGTCACAAACATGAGAAAATCTTTATAAGTAATGCAAAACGTGAGTGAAGGTGGCAAGGAAGGCATTTTAAGTTTTGCAACCACTTCGCATTTTCCAAAGAAAACGACGTGAGTAGAGCTTTAGCGCAAAATTATTCATATTGTCACAGCAGTGACGCACACAAGCGAATCATGTCGCAATTTATTTGCACAAGAAAACATAGTTTCGTGTTTTTTAACACATCTTCAGATAAGACCTGAACTGATCGGCGACAAAAAGTATATTCAAAACATAGTTAACTCAGTTTCGAATTGTTTTGAAATCTTGTGGATGGTTCAAAACATAGACTTTTCTTTTATTTTAAGTATGCTTTGATCCTTCCCGCCTTGTGATTGCATGCAAGTTCAATGAACGTTTTGTTGAACGCTTTCCTAATTGGTCGATGAAAATGGAAGCAAACTTAAACTGCGTGTCTTGTTGGGGCTGACGTTCCGGTAAATTAAGCGCAACAACGTTCTGCACAGTGGCCTTGGTTCGATAATAATCCATGGTTTCGATTGAGAGGCCGACCGGTCCCATTGAGCTATCACTGCTCTTTTCAATACTTTCTTTCGTGTAGTGTGGCTGACCAGCTGTCAATCAAAAAGCATGTGTAGCACTTGGGGAATTCGTGACTTGATCACCGTTGACAGCGCATAACAAATATATAAAATCAAATAAAGCTAAAACATATGAGAACTGCGCTTCGAGAGCTGCCGGTAAAATTCATGATTTGCCCCTTCAGGCATTTCTTATGTAAATTTGTTCAAATTAAGAGCAACTGAGGTCTTGAAGTACCTTTGTTGAAAATTTCTGCAAAGCGCCGAGGTATTTAAATATGGTACCCAACGTTTGTTGGGGCAGTCTGGGGGAGGAAGTGTCTTTAACGAAGGATTAGATAATTCGCTCAATGCGTGAAATCTTAAACATCACGTGAGAAATTAAAGTACGCTCAAGCACGCCTCAGAATTTTCATAACTGTTTTAGCAGCAGTTTGTACTAGGCTACACTAAAACCTTAATAGAGTTCCGCCCATAAACCCATAATTCGCACCGTATTCCTGTATCGAAATCTACAAAGCATCACTAAGCACCAAGAACCCTACGCTTTTAAGGTTTTGCAAAAAGCATTCAGCAGCGGAGTGGACAGACAAAACTGTTTGAATAAAAGAAGTGCATACGAAAACCACCTTCGCCGCTGGTGGGTGTTATAGCGATCAGCTGGTTGTCACCCGTCATAATCATCCGGAAGTCACGTGACGCATTAAAACATGTTACGGCTCTGTTGTTTCTTAGCACCATCAATTTTTTAGAGTTCCCCTACATTGGCGTGGAATTAAAGGCATGGTGAACAGAAACTTTCCTTTCATTGACCGAATAATGTGACCCTCCAGCTGCACCGCGACCGGTCTTTCCAAACCCAGACACTGCAGCCGGGTTCACTTACTGCTTCATTTTGTTTAAAACCGAGGCGTCTGGGGTCCCGAGCACGTCGTGGATCTTCGCAATCTGGTCAACTTCGTTTGCACCCGGGAACAGAGGATGAAGGCTGAAAACAAAAGCAAACGCAGGAAAATAAAACAAGAAAAATTCAGCACGCCAATCATCTGTGCAGCGCATCAAGGCAAACTATTTCCATTCCAGGCAAAATACGCTTATAGCTCGATACTTTCTCCAGAAACCTAAAAAACGAAAAACGACAATGCTTTTCATTTAATTCACGCAAAACAACATACGGATATTTGAAATCAAAAGCAATGCAATAACCCCATTCCCAGTTTCAAAAATAAACGTTTTGACAATGCAGGCAAATTGCAAGTCACGCTTATGAATGAAATAAAGGGGATCTTCAATAATTAGTAATTATTAATTACTTTTACATATTATTTTTATTAATTCTTGGCATCAATTGTCTTGCAATTCACTGAAACGACGGCCGCAATGAACAGGGTCTGGGGTCGTTTGATGCAATTCTGTCGATAAGCATCAGAGAAAGCATTAAATGTATCGAAAAAAAATTGTGCTAATACTTTTACAACTTACTTGAAACGTTTCAACACCAATTAATCTCTACCACAAAACTGCCCCCGTTCTAGTCATTCCCATGGTGTCGAAAGGATTGGGGGCCATTAGTGGATTTTTTTAAGGGGTAGAACAACGATTTTTCCAGGGGGGCAAAATGGTGAAATTTCATTTTATCACTCGAAACCAAGAAAGCAACCTTTTTTGCTAAAAATTCATAAGAAAAATGTAACATTTCAAAATCCAGGGGCAAGTCCCCCTTCCGATACCCGTGGTCATTCCGTATAAACTCGCTTCTGCGCGACGTGCAAACAAAAGGACCAGTGCCAGCGGACAGCTCGGCAATACTCGCAAACCTAAAGGTTCTACGTTCGACTCTAGCTTACCTCATCACTTCGAAAAAGACGCAGCCAACGCTCCAAAGATCCATGCGGTACGAGTAGTAACCATCTGTGAGTAAGCACTCGGGCGCGCGGTACCACCGCGTGCTTATGTACTCCGTATAAGGGGGCTTGCTGTACACACTGCGGCACGATCCGAAGTCGGCAAGCTTGAGAACCTCGTCCTGCAAGACACGAAGCGCAGCTTGTCACCTGGTGCACATCACAGGCGGCCAGAGACACTTTTTCGGACTTCAACTCCGCTCCTGTTTTAAAATTTTTGAATCCGGATCCGGGTCCGGAAATTTTTCAAATTTGAGAGTCCGACTCCTGTTCAGACTCTAGCTACGGTCGATCCAACTGAAATTTACCAATGTTTTTTATTTAAGAAACATCCACGCAGATTCCTGGTACTGCCGAAATGGAAAAGTGATTCCTGATCCGGGTCCAAAAGAAAAACGCAGAATCCCGCCGGAGTTGACTCCGGCACTCCGGATCCATGGCCACCTCTCGTACACACCTCCCCCAGCAACAGCGAATCAACTGCATGAAGTTTCGAGAGCTTTTGCGGCTCGACACTCCGCGTTTGACAGCGCACGCTTTCGCATCTTTTGGCCTGTTGTTCTTTCAGCAAACGCAGTCACGACTCGGTCAAGAAGATCTTTCTGGAACATGTTCTCTGACAGACAGGGGCTAAACCAAGACTTGACTTAGCCACGACACGAGACACCTGTTCGGCAAATCTGCACTTCGGTAAGCGGTTGGCAAAAAGAAGTAGAAACTCTTACGAAAGCACGAAAAACGATATCTTAAAGCGGTTTCACAACTAAATTACATGTTTTTAAACTAAGTTAGTTGCACTTTCTACTGCGTGTCGGGACGAAAAGACTCATTTAAGGAAACTTTACCGAGGACCAGTACGCCACGCTGCAAGTGAACGGCAAATAATTTTATTTCAAACATGCCTCTCCGGCCACCAGGGGTGCCAGTTATTTTCAAGAGCTGCAGGGCTAAATTTAAGCGCAACGGTGCCGCACATCACGTGGTACAAGCCTCCAACAACCTTACAACAGCGCACGGCGGTGAATGAGGGCAAAGGGCAAGAAATCGCAGGTACAAGTGGTCGTAGGCGAATCGAGTTGATTGCTTTGTGACGGTGACCTATTTATGCCCTGCTCTTCAGGCCAGACGGGAACCAACACACGTTTCTAATGCGAAGCGTGATTTACGAATTTCATCAAAACAAATGTACGTTTCCAGATCACCCTGACTTCTGTCTGAAAATACAACGTGAGACTAACGTTACAGTTAAGCAAGGAAGAACGGACAGTGGAAGCAAAGGAATAGGCAAGCGAAGATCCGGATGACCCATCGTCGTAGTGCGTTGATCTCGCATTTCCAAAACAACACATTCCAACATTCGTGTCTTTTGGGGGAAACCCGCTTTGCAATGAATTATCAGAAAATATGAATAAAAGGTTACGGCGGAACAATTTACCTTAATAAGGATATTCTCGGGTTTCACGTCACGATGAAATATTCCACATCTACAAAAAATTTAGAAAACTACATTTAAATATTGTGCAGAACAATTGCACCGTAATACCAAAAAGTAGTAGTTGACAAATTAACTTTAAAACGATTACAGTCATAAAAGAGTGGCTTGGCAGTTCACAGTAAGGTGAAATTAATGTTAGAGCAGTAATTCGACACTGAGATAAAAGCAGGGTTGAGAAAAACCCGTTTTTTTTTCAAAAAAAAACAACCCACCTGTTTTTTTTGTTTTTTTTATGAAAAAAATGTTTGAAGATTTTGTTCTTTTTTAAGGGAAACGGAAAAACCCCATTCTGAATTGTTTTTATTCCATCATGCAATATCACCATTTTCAGAATTACACAATAACAACTTGTTATACCTATAATGGCATTAAAATTGAGAGTAAAGAAATGGACCCTATCTTTGTTTTCGCAAAGACTTGTTGGTCAGTTCACTCCTAAGTGGTAAGGCTTGGCAATCATGCGCACAGCAAACAGAGAAAAAACATTCCCACAGAAACTCTGCATTTTCACGTCAAGTTTATGTGCATGCCCTGCTAGTTGGAGCATCCAGAGTGTATTTTTTCAACATATGATTCGCTATGGTCCAAAATCAGAAAACGTTTAGATGCGGTGAAGGCAGAAAAATCGATTAAAATATACCGATTGTGCAGAGCTGAAGAAGATAACCATTATACTACTCAAACTGTTCGATTTATTCTTCTTTTTTTTTCAAGTCCTTGAAATTTCGTTGCTGTTCGTTTTGTTTGTTTAAAAAAAATTACAGTTAACTGTATACGTGTCCTGCATATTTTATTTTTTACTTCTTAGTATATTTTTTAAAGGAAAAGTAAAGAGTGTTTGTTTGGTGGTTTTATTGTTCTTTTTAAGTGGGCGTTTTGAAAAAAAACGGGTGGGTTTTTTGGGTCGGGTTATTTACAACAACCCTGGATAAAAAAGATGCGCACAAATCAACAAACGGCAAAAAGTCAAGACCGATACTTAAAAATAAGCTGGCTAAGGAAGAAGATTAAAACCTTTCTCACTGCTACGTTGTTCTTATTCCCAAGGTGCATATCACTGAATTATAAGTAGATTCTATAACCTGACCTCGTCCACAAGCCATATAAACCCAAACCTGAGAGAGACCACATTTGGTACGAACGATGCTACCTTTAAAGCTTGCAATACAAAACTCCAGTAATATTTCGACTTTATAAACTACTTAATTGTTTCACATCTACATTTATAGCAATAAGTTTTCTAACAGGTTGACAGTTTTTCAGAGACCCCTGATCAACGCAGGTGTGACCTCGTGTAAGGGCCGCAACAGGCCCGTCGCCAGGATTTAGCAGTAGGGGGGGAAAAATCAGAAGGAGGGGCCAAAAACCAGAAGGGGGGCCACATTTTGAAAATACTGTATTGGATGTACGCAGCAACCAGGGGGCCAAACGTGAAATGGGGGCACAGATTTCAAATGGGGGGCCGGGCACCACTGGCCCCCCCCGCTGGCGACGGCCCTTGGCCGCAACCAGCTAATGTTTTTTATGGGAGGGCAAAATGATTGTAACTTGTTGTTGTACCTAACAACTAAACATGTTTTTGAAATTTTTGGGGGGGTGGCAACTTCCCGGTTGCCACACCCCTTTGGTTGCGGGCCAGCGAAATAGCTAGGGATGAGGCTGCCCACTTTACCTGTGCATGTGGTCCAGCGACTTGAGGAGCTGAAACATGTAGTTCTTGACTTTTGGCTCAGGGACGTAATGTCGACGACCTGAACGAAGCAAAGCACCGTTGTTAAGCTTGTGGTAAACGCGCAGATACGCATTAGTTTTTTCACTTTAAATGTAAATACTCTATTACTGCACGTCTTTTCGCACGTACGTTCACTTCCTAGTGAATAGAAGCCATGTTTTGATTTTTGAGTGTTTTTAATTTCTATTAATTTTGTGTTCAACGTTGAAGGTTTTCATCAAAAGTTGAAAAAACTTGCAAAAACGTAATTTTTCACCTATTACCCGTAGAGAAATCGTGCGAAAAGCTACATACGCCCCAGTATAGCGTGTAATCAACCCACAGCGCGCTAGAGCCATGCTGAGCGCCGGACCACAATCTGAATAGCAATCCGGCGTCGTGTTGTTTTGGTGCAAAAAAATTGGAACTAAGATAACGAACAAAGGATCTATGTATCCTGACAACAAAGCATATCGCAGTGTTTGCTGTCAGGTAAGCGGGGCAGCTAATGACGCACAACTTAAACGTTGTCATACCGCGATATGGAAGATTAAGCTATGTCCCAAACCAGTGGTGGCGAACCTGTGGCACGCGTGCCAGAGGTGGCACTCATAGCCGTCTCTGTGGGCACGCGCACCTTTGCTCTAGAGTTCGTTTCCAGAAAGATAGAGGAAACACGGGACCAGGTTGCTCCCAAGGTCGGGACAGCCACCTGAAATGACACTGCTAACGGCCGCGCGGAGAACAGTTACTCCCAGTGCTCAATCAGGACGCCCACTTACCCTGCATGTAACTTTAGAGATTATCCCTTTGGTAACATTTCCGGTAGTTATAGCATTATTTTAGTAACACTGTTTTGGTTTAGACGCGAAATTATCTGTGTTTCTAAAAACGAAGAGTAGAAGAGCCAGAACACTAGCAAACAACATTATACCAAATCTTTGGCATTATCCTTAAAGCATTTTCAATGGTAAAGC
>Ga0210059_1015572_pt1 | contig 11078 bp, 7 predicted proteins | sample Ectturendosymbi2_FD_188042 | JGI IMG/M metagenome (GOLD analysis project Ga0210059, IMG submission 188042) | Ecteinascidia turbinata endosymbiont from Florida, USA - Sample 2 (SPAdes) (version 2) | ecosystem: Host-associated > Tunicates > Ascidians > Unclassified | place: Key West, Florida... | reverse complement strand
GTTAAAACGTTTTTGATCGTTTTGCCGTTTTTTTCAGCAATGTTCATACTTGCTCAACGAAACGCGATTTTGAAATACTGTAAAGGTAGCTGACACCCTATCTAGCAGATCTCTGCCTAGCTGACCCCTACATACCTCCCGCCTATTACATCTGTGTCTTTGGCTTTTGATCTTGTGGGATTTCGACGCCAAAAACTGGCCCTACAAAAGTCGAAAAATGGTGGAGTTGTAAGAATTCGTTTACAAAACTCTTCCCTGTAGTAATTGCAATAACATTATGTTTGCCTCACTGATGATACCAACGTTCAAATGTAAAATGCAGTACCTTTCCACACCTAAAATATACAAAAACCATATTCGACAATGCGTGCTTTTTTGTATTACAATTCATCTTTGACAGCTTAATGCAAAGCACTTTCATTATTTATCGTGACGTGTCAACTGCATTTTTGACGGCTGAACACCTCTGGCTGTGCTTTATCAAGGCCTCCTAGATAATATCTCACTCTTGATGGCCTTGGCTTTATCAGCAGCGGATCTTTGCTTCCCAACGTGTGACCAATGCATATGGCAGTGTCCAGCACGCAAGGCTCTGCACAACCTTCTTTACATAATAAAACATAACGCGCTATCGCGCTTTGTCCACGGGAGCTATGCCCAAGTTGGGAGTTTGTTACAGGAAAGAGGAAATAGACTACAGTATTTGCAAAATAGAGTAAATTTCATTAAGGTCGGTATTTATATGTATGCTTGTTTGCTGCAGCCCAAAAATTTGGGAGGGGCCCAAACAAGTTTGGGGGGGGAAAAATGCTTGATTTTAGGCAAATAACACTATTTTGTTTCGGATACTGCCTCTTAAAGCACACAGTGACTATATGTTCCGAAAATTTGGGGAGGGGAATGACCCCCTAGCCCCCCTGAGTACGCCTATGATTTCAACATGAAGTTTGTCAAACCATAAAAGCTCAAAATTTTTCCGAAATATCAGATCTGTAGCAGTAACTACCAGGGGCATGTAGATAGGTCTGGAGATTCCCGGGACAACTGTTTGATGCATGCCCCCACCAAATTCTAGTATTGATGAATGTGAAAAATGCAGGCATTTGAAATAAGTAAAACCTAGCTTTGACTAATAAACAAGTTTTGAAACATTGAATTAAAATGAATTCAAAGAGAATTTTTGTTTTTAATGTGTTAGGTTTTTAATACTTTGTTTTATTCTGTGGGCTTGCGGCATCTGTTTACAAGCAAATTTATTCCACTTATGGGTAAGCTATGCATTGAGGAATTAGATATTGCATTTGTTCATTCAAGTACGTATCAGATAGGCCCACCAAAAGAAGATAGCACTCACGGCATGTTAGGAGGTAGAGTTGTCTATTGTTTCTCTTAGAAATAGTATCTGAAAAAAGTAGTACAACCATGCAATTTGATGCAATGCCGCCGTTTACATTTTTCTGAACTATAAAAAATTGCTAAGGATGCTTTTCTTCAGTAAAAACAGATGAAGGTAACGATGCAGTGCTTCATCTCTCAGGTCACTTAACATACATTTGTATGCTCCCTCAAAAAGTTCCCATCAGATCCTGCAGCACGTTTTAGTGACCAATACGAAACGTCTAGGTCAGGGGTGCACAAATGCGGTCGTGCGTTCGCGCTGCGCGACCAAAAATGCGGAGTGCGCAAACGGTTTTTATCTTTCATATTTCATGCATATGAATGCTGTATGACAAAGCTTATATGTGTGCACTGCTAAAAATTGCTGCGCGCTACTAACATCCACAGAAAATTTTGCACCCCTGGTCTAGTTACAAGATTTTGATAAATGCACTTTTTGTATTTTCACTCTTTGGATGACCCACTGCCTTGGATGTCCGGGCCCGTCGCCTAGTTCATGTCCCCTCTGCACATCCCTATTGTTTAGTAACAACATTGTGTAAGTTTTATCGCTGCTCCAAAAGCATGCGCAATATAGCACTCTGCATGCACTGTGAACGCTGGATCCCGTCCCATTGTGACGCAACTATGAAATGTTGGGGAAGGAAGTCGGAAGGTTTGCAACCCTGGCTTTCTGAAAGCGTTGTGACGTAGCCGCGAGTCAAACCACAAGCGGGCGCTTATTGTTGGAAACAGAAACTCCGCCTTGAAACGTCACTTAGGTTCATAATTGCTCGCTTTGAGAATCTTTGTGATCTTGATGAGATTTCGCAATGACATTCCACATTTTGTAAATTGTAGTTACTAGCATCCGCTGATATTTGACATTTCGTAATTAGTACGTAATATTCCGACCTCAATTTGGCGCCCCCAAAGTGCTGCGCCCGGGGGCAGATGTCCTCCCTTGTCCCCCCCCCTTGTTACGCCACTGCCTCGGGGCCATGCCTCCCAAAAATTTTAGCATATATAGTCATTTTGTGCTTTGGGAGGTGGTATCCCAAACAAAATGGCGTTATTTGCCTAAAATCTAACATTTTAGCCCCTTCCAATTTTTTCTGACCCCTCCTAAATTTTGGGCTGGCTACGCCACTGAACGGCCAAACTGCGAATAATTTAATTGAATTTCGAAAGTTATAGCCTACTATTGATCGGAATTATATTGATCTAGGGCTATTGCTAGGCATTTTAACACATACTGCCCATCTTATCACGGCGTAGGCTTTTTGTTCAATATTTTAGGAGCATGGGCGTCGGAAGGATTTTTTCCAGGGGGGGGGGGCACTAGGGGATTTTTCAAATTTTTTCCAGGGGGGACCAAAAGTGGTGAAATTTGTTTTTTCCTACTCAAAACTAAAAAAACAATCTTTTTTGCTAGAAATTTCAAATCCAGGGCCCTTCCGACGCCCATGTTTAGGAGGGGCAAACTGAAATGCTGGCGTATATCTTCTATCACCGACATCCACTTCTGAGCTTCCTCACGCTGCCACATTAATCTTTTTTTTCACAAGTATAAGCTACTATCAGTACATATCAATTTTGCGATGCTGATTGCTTGATTTCTTCACAATCTTAGCAATTTCTCAAAGATTGGTAGGATTTCAAAGCTTAAGTATGCGCTTTTATTGATTGCGTCATCCGTGAACCAACTGCACTATGTGACAATGGATAGGATGCTTCATACTATATGCACTTTGTTCCGTGTTACGTCACAGTCCTTTGAATGATGAGCGTCGAGCATTCGATTACTGCAGTTCCAGCACTTCGTTTGTGAGAACAAAGACAGGCTTGGGTTACAAATGTTTCAGGAATATAGAATTACAGTGACAGCAGCGATGAGTTTTTCTCAGCAAATAAAAGTGATATCCACTGAGCAGTGCGGAAGTAAACTTTTCATTACTACTAGCGAAATGAAAGTGAAATGAATCGCCGAAGACAACTGATATACTCTAGGACAGAAGTTCCTTCACCTGGAAGCTATGCCCAGATGAAGGTACGACATGGTATGTCGAAACCAAGTGCAGGGTTTGCAGCAGTGCCTAGAATAGCATTTAAACTGTTGTGTATAATGCTCGGCAATGGTTTAGGTTATGAGATTGTTTCAACTGTCAGGCTGATAACCAAGTAGTAAAATTGATAAGAGTAAGGCGTTCAAGCTTTTTTTCTGGAAACAAACTGATAGATGTCTAGGCTATTGTAAACAAAAACAAATCCACTACCTGAAACAAGATTTCGCTTGGAATATTGACCAAACCATGATACGAGACGAAGTTTTCACGCCGAACGGTGAACGTACAAATGATTAACTAAATAGCTGGCGCTATAAAATGGTGAAATGTCCATGTTGGGCATATATTGTACGCTATGAATTAAGAAGAGCCTTTGGTGCCTTAAAAGTTCGAGCAAACTTCACGAAACAGCTATAATAGTTAGTTCCGAAACAGGTATGAAGCAGAACCCCATACTGGGCCAGCAAAAATTTGTACGCAATGCAGCACTTACAGTATGTCCTGCTGCTTGCAGTTTAGCATGTTCGTTTTAAATGAATCAGCAGCAACAGCAGTACATTCTTTCATTGCCCAAGGCACTAGGGAGATGTTGTACTTGATCGGCGTGTATAGAATCCAGTTTGATGAAAAGGTTGCACACCGCCATAGCACAAGTGCAGAGACCGAATTTCCATCAGCTGGCGATATCAGCTATTAATATTTAAAGGCTTGCAACGTACGGTTAGAAGGCGCAACTCATTGGTACACCCTTTGATGTTAGAACAACGGATTTTGGTTACGAGAAGCTCGTTGACGCTTTCTATAAGATTTCAAGGTACGAAACCTGGCCTGCAGTCGAAAGGTATGAGGTGGTTGCTAATACGAGTGGTCGCACAAAGAAGGCATCAAGCAATCCAGCTGTTTTGTCCGATCATTCAGTGGACTTTGATCAACGCTGTTAGACGGACAGCGTCAAATACGTGAAGAGAAGCTGTCGTCTCTCGCAGGGTCGTAATGAACTTAAGCTGAACTTTCAACTCACATGCGAATATCACCAAAGTGGTGTCGCTGAGCTGAAGGAAAGGTTATCACTGCGACAGAAGACGATAAAGTTGATGACAGCCCGACGCTTTGGAAATATTTAAAACATCGCCAAGTTGAACATTATCTACTTTATCAATTGGTTTGCGAAAGGTTATACTTTAAGAGCAACTGGCTGGTTGGCAATTACGGGTGTTAACAAGAATTAAAGCGTTTAATCTGTAGAGTGACAATCAGTATAAAGGCAGGGAGAAGTCTTGAATACATTACGCCACGGTCTGGAATAGACAAGTGCATACACAGTCGCAGTTTCTGAGAAATGGAGGCGTGCCATGCATATGGAACGGATTTATTGTAACTGCTTGGAATGAACGCAAAATTTCGTCTAAAACATTTTGCTAAATGCCTTCGATTTATGTTTTGAATTTGCGAACGTTACTGAGAGGTGCGTGGGTGCTGGAAATTTTTCAACTGATACACAGCAGGATCTTTTTTCTCAGTTATCAAGCAGCGTAGGTGTAATGCAAACCGTCTCCTTGTCAGGGGTGGGAACCTGCGACCCGCGGGCCATGTGCGACCCACGTGGCCATTTCATGTGGGTTGCGGCAGAATTATTTTAACCCCAAGTAGAACACAACATCGCGTCAAAACGAAATCCAGAGGTAAGCATAATATTTAGACAAGAAAAAGTCTCTCTCGCTCCTCATGGTTTTCTCACCTTCTTTCTCCTTCAAGTAAAGAAATATTGTGTACTTTGTTGCATTTTTCATTAATAAAAAATCAGTTTTTTTTGCGGCCCGCCCGTTGTATGTCACAAGTCATGTGGCCCATGATAGAAAATAGGTTTTCACCCCTGTATAGCAAATCATGTGGTGAGAAATGAGCGAATCAAAACACGTGGAGGCTCATTCATCGCTTGCTAAACATGAGTTGATTACGCAGTAAGTCTAAAGCAGGGGTTCCCAACCTTTCTTTGACCATGTACCCCTTCAGAATTTCGACAGATGAGCATGTAGGCCTACCTTTAAAATTTCTTATGACCAAAAGGCTGAGTAAAATAACAAAAATCCACTGAATTTTCAATAGAACTGCTAGATTTTTAGAACTATAAAGGTAGACTCCGTTTTTATGTCTTAAAGTTAATATATTTGACAATTAGCATGTAACGATTTTTGAAAATCATATTCACTGATATATGTATAAATATTTGGAAAGAAATAATACAAAAATATATTTTTCCATTCTACTGCTAACCTTAAATGTACCCCTTCAGATAAACAAATGTACCCCTAGTGGTACATGTACCACAGGTTGGAAACCACTGATTTAAAGCACACCGACATCATGGCTAATGCACGAAACGCTCAGTTTAGCTCATCACTGTTACAACCTATCTTTCGTAATCGCTTTGGGAAAGGCTTCATAGTGTCCGCAAGTTTGCGAAAATGATAAATCCATCTGAGACACCAGCTGCAACGAAATTCGCTTTGGATCCCGGATCACGTTCGTACAGAGCGTTTCATTAACCATGTCAATTTATCGAAAAAATTTAAGCTGAACCTCAGAAGTTGGATATAAAGTATTCGAAAAATTTCCTTCTGCGACGTTGACACGAACTAAGCTGTATCTTGTGAATATTGAGCTGAGAAAAATTTTACGCCTTGATAAATTTTGACTTGTTTTCTGTGGGCCTCTCTTGAAGATTTTTGCAACACAACCGACATGGCGCTGTAGGTCATTTGGTTTTAAGGTAAGCATCTCTGTCAGTTTTCTTGAGACTGCTGGAGCTGCACAGTGTGAGTTGGTGCTAGTGGCCAAACTGATAGTAGTAGCATGAAAGGAGACCATCTTCACAATTTATACTCGTACAGTATATGAGGAATCACGTGGCTGTAGAGGTGTTAACGGGTCACGTGCCTTTTAATCGGATCAACCTAGTTTGCTATTTGCGTAAGGGTTTTTGAAAGTGTTTAGTGGAACTCTCCGAAACGCCTGTGCAGTTACTGCTCGAGTGCTGGCATTTATAGAGGAAATATGAAATAACATTTTTGCAACCAGCTTAGCGGAAGCATAGGACGTTCGATTCCCGGTGGAGTCAGATGCATGTAGAATTCAAAAACTGGTACTTGGTGCCTCTCCAGCATCTTGCTGGATATTACTGAATGGATACAAGAAAAAGCAATGTTTGCAATTAAGCTATGAGATTCATAAAGAACATCCAGACTCCTGCTGCTGCCAAAAGTAAAGAGTGACTCCGGACCCGGGTCCGCTTTTTCACAAACTTTAACTCCGGATCCGAAATATCGCAGAATCGTGCCGGAGTCGACTCCGGATCCGTGGCTACCTCTGCGGTGAGTCCGAGTGTGCCGAGGTAGCGGAAATGCGCGTCTGCAAACCACTCATGATACCTTAAACTGGATGTACAAAGCGACGAAAATGAGTTTTTCTTTCTGTCCAATTTCCTGGTGCTTGAGCACCGGTGAGCCAAAGTTTCAGTAGTTATCTTAGGCTCAATCCAATATGTCTCCACAATGATCGTTTAATGCTAATGTACTGGCGACAGAAATGTACATTTTTCTCTTTAACTTTGCTTTTTAGGTTTGGAAATTGCACCTCTGCCTACAATGGGAAAAATTTCTGCCCAAATTTTTTTGTTTAGGGTTCGACAAGGAATCAAGGATTCCAGAAAGGGTCGACGGTTTAAAAAATTTCATGATTCCTGGTTGAACAAGATGCGAGTTTTCAGCCCCTGCGCAGTTTGCCACCAGCAGTGCAATGAAACCTCCGCGGTTGGCTTCAAACATTACGATGATCAAACTCTCAAATGTAGATTTTTACATCGCTGCTTTGTTGAGTGTGAAAAAAATTTGTGTTGCTGCTTAAGCAATGGTTTTTCTTGCGCTTTACGAAATAGGCAGTGCGAGTTTAGAGCTGTTGTAAAGAGCAACCTAAAAGTCTTCATAAATACAACCAAAAGCAAATAATTAATTGAACATAAATTAGCATTTGAAGAAAGGATTGCTTTAACTATGACGAGTCGATCATTACGCAGATCTGGGAAAAGTGTGTTCGTCCGCGAAGTAGGACCAGAGATGTCGCAATTTTTATGAAAGTGAAATTAATGAATGATTAGTGGAATTCATGATGTTGCTGTTCTTCTTTAACGTAAGTAAGACGTTAAGTTACAGTATAACATAAGCGATCTTTCTGTGTATTTTTTCTCAGTCGAAAACGAGCGTGATAAAAAATCATCGAAGTAGTCAAACACGAACCATGTAAAAGCTTGTTGTCTGCATAACCAGTAATATGGTTACGTATAAACACAACCGGTGTTTACCCGGTTCAGAGGGCTATCGTAGGATTTTAGAGGAAGCAGTTAGCGAACGAAACATTTCGCTGTGTCAGGGGTTCGACTCAGCGCAATTCGTTGCCTATAGGAAGAACATCACTCCTTATAGTCTGTGTTGAAATGAGTGAGGCTATAAGGATGCCGAATGCCAACATCGAGACCAGACTTAGTGTACGATAACGTGAACAAGAGCGAGGGATATGAAACTTTGTAGTGCGTGAGTCTTGGTCATGACGGATAGAATAGACCAGATCCAAAAGTCGGAACATGAAGAAGATAATTTTTTGTCGTTTTTGAGACAGCAAGTATACAAAAAATAAACTTATGATATAACCAGCAGAAGTTTAGGAAAAGTTTTCCAATACCACTTTGATATGAAAAAGTTTATTTGCGGAGTATTTCCCAGGCTTGTCCACGGGACACTTTTTTCTGCCCAATCCGATACCATGGTAACTTATGACTGTCCCATCTCATGGCATTCCCACGAAACACTAATACGAAGTGCATGAAGTGCATTATATCATGAGCGTATCTAATGTCTAGCTTCTGCAGGGCCGTGGCTAAAACAACCCAAAATTTCCAAATTTCCAGGATCCAATGAAAACTGCATGACCATTTTTTACGTGTCACCCAAAAAGATTCCAAAAACCTTATTTTTGGGGGTCTCGCATCACTCCGCCATTACACTGAGCCTCCACGTGTGATACTTACTGTGCTGTGAGCATATAATAATGATATTCAACTTCACATAATTCCTTTTATATGACGTAAAATTAATAACTAATGGGACATGGGACAAATTTCAAGTCCACTGTCCCATCCCATGGGACAAATCCTATGGGAATTCCATTCCCATGGACAAACCTGTTATTTCCACAGTTGAAACCCTGTGTTTTTTCGCTGAAACATTTCGGTCATTTTTAGCTGAGACATTTTGGTCACTGAAACATTTCGGTCATTTGTCTCACAGTTGTGTTAAAACTCGCCATAAAAGTGTTTTTAGCTTATACTTTCAGACATTCTGACCGTAATGACTTAATTTTTTCGGTCATTTCAAAAACGTTTCGGTCCATGACCGAAAAATGACCGAACACAAAAGGTTGAAACAGGTGCAGTTATCATGTGAAAATGGTGTAATATATGAGAATACTGTATTGTATGATGCCTATAACCAGGGTTTTCGCACGTGTTCGCATCGGGGATGTTTTCCGACTTGTACCGACATTTTACGAACGTCACAGCGCCAGTACGTTTTTGGTTGTTAGGCACAACAACATGTTACAATCATGTGCCCCCTAAAATTCCAGCTGGTGGCGACCATGCCTATCGCATTTTTCGCGTTTGTCATTTTGTAGTTGCGAGATCCGGACAAACTGGCTTCATGTACTGAAAGTCATTTACTAGCGAAATAGTGACGATAGCACTGGCGCCAGATTACAGTCTGATGTGAGACAGCTGCAGCAGAGAACAGCTTGGAGTTGTAACTGTCGTCTAGCAAGCTGGAGAAGGAAACGCTTGCGTTGTAGCCAGTGGTGATGGTGGTACCGGCTCCCCATTTCGTGTTTAGTGCTTTAATATGCAAAAAGTGCATTTTTTAGGGTAACTTGGTAAATTTTTCCGGAATTGTGAATTTCGCATGATATGGTGATCGAAAACCAGCGATGACACTTTTTCCAGTCATTCTCTGAAACTTGATGAGAATGGGCCAATACTGGGCAAAATTTGTTTCCTCTCCTTGTGCCTCCCAAAAGTTTTGTCCTGCTACACCGGCTTGAAGTTGAAAATGTTGATGCAGCCCCTTCTTGAGTTGTTTTGCCTTCCAGCAACAAAAACCTGTGACGCCTTGATATTCGCCCCAAAAGGAATTTTCCCACTCTTTTAAGCGATTTCTTGCTGGGGGCTTGTCACACATACATAAGCGTTTCGGACTTGGCATTATAAGAGAGAATGACCCAGGAAAAACTGTCAGTTCATTCTGCACCATTCTTAAGGAGGTTTTGCCAGGCAAGCAAGTTCAAGATTCACTGAATTCCCGAAAACTTCAAAGAAACGATGAGATATTATCTCCAGAAATGATTCAAAATTCCTGCCAAGAGTCTGGAAAAGTTTTTTGTACAGTGTTTTTGAAAATAACGCTGTTATTTTCTCTTGAAACATATGGGTTTTTACTTTATGTTGAAACGCGATATTTAGGCGGCAGTGGCGTTTGGAATGCTTTTTGTATCGAAATGAGAAGGCAATATGGCACAGTGAGTCTTTCGGTGATGCTAGGTAGAGATAACTGCAGCGGCTTGCCAATCATGCCCCCGAGAATCACCTGCAATGCTCTAAAATATTTTTTGAGAAACCGCCCTGATAAACGTGTGGACAAGCTTATTCGCTGCCAAAGGTAACTTTCTGCACAATAAATGATGCCTCTATTGGGAACATGGTGCAAAAAGTTTTCTTAAAGCTGAATTGCATAATTGCTTTTCATCAAACGTTTGAAATATGCAGTAAAATTTCACTGAGGTTCATAAAGTTTTGTTTCAGCACAAAAGTGATTTTCAAACTCATTTTCCTCAAATAATACTGCTAAATCCTTTGGTTCACGCTGTGTTTGTCGCCACATTTTAGGGAAACATCAACCGTGAGAAGAACTCACAAGATTATATTATTGTTTTTTTGCTCATGAAAGAGTTCTTCTGGTTTGTTTACAACGTACCGTCCATATTTAAAGAACTGTCCAGATTTTTATTGTAAATCCGGCGCGTTATTCATCAGTGAGCAAACATCACAAAGCTAGTATGATTGTCACACTTTATTTTGGATTATTTTTAGTAACATGAAATAAGTGCATATTTCTGCACAGTGAGGGTCTTGTCTTATGCGCTTGTTTTGCTTTTGAAAGGAGGGAGGAATGTTCGTGACATGCATTTGCAAGGTCGAAATGACGACTTCCTGAGGGTCGATGTAAAGCATGAGAATGAAACATTCGATCACTATGCTCAGGCTTTCGTTTTTAGAAGTCACACAACAAAAAATGTGGTAGGAATCGAATACTTTTGCACACCCTGCCACTGATCTTACGAACGTCGACTGACAAACGTTTGATGTACAGGGTGTCCATAAAGTCCTGCACACATTTCAAAATGTAATTGCGAAGTAACTAAAGTAGATAAAATCATACAGTTTTTTGCAAAGTGAAGTTTGTTTATTAAAGTTTAAAATTAAAAAATTTGGAGTAGTTTAAGTAATAGCCATATTTCAAGAATTTGCTTTTTCAT
>Ga0210059_1015571_pt1 | contig 11079 bp, 10 predicted proteins | sample Ectturendosymbi2_FD_188042 | JGI IMG/M metagenome (GOLD analysis project Ga0210059, IMG submission 188042) | Ecteinascidia turbinata endosymbiont from Florida, USA - Sample 2 (SPAdes) (version 2) | ecosystem: Host-associated > Tunicates > Ascidians > Unclassified | place: Key West, Florida... | reverse complement strand
AGTTCTGAGGCAATTCGCGCTGCCATTACTTACAGATAGCTTTCAATCTGTTTTCTCGACAAAGCCTATGTGACTAAAATGAAATGAAATGGAATCCTTTCCCAGTCGAGGATTTTTTGGCATTTTTACACTAATGGATTTAAAAAAGACTTCATTCGCTTACGATAGCATGGTTAGATCAGCGGATCCCAAACTTTTGAGCGCCACTCATATCTAAGTTTTAAGACCTCGCGACCCAAACCTGAAAAAACGTATGAAAAAATAACAACTTTGTGGATGACTTTTGATAACAAGTTGCTAAGTTCATTTTTAATGTTAGCCATCTACCTTTTGCTCAAGTGCCTATATAGACGGACACAGAGAAGCAGAAGTAACGTTGAAAATACTCAGCTCCAGCTTGGCTTGCTTCTGCGCGACCTATTTTTTGACCCTTCTCCACCTTTGTTTGGGTTTCGCCCATACTTTGGGAACCACTGGGCTAGATCGACTAACCAACCGTTGTGTTGTGTTGCAGCGACCTTTAGTGCAGAGCAGTGCTGGTAATATTCGTTTTCGCAAATGCACAATCATTTTCACACTTTGTGTAGCATTCCCCAACTTACAAAATTGTTTTGGGAATTACTTGTGAATTATATTGCTAGCTCTAAATAGATGGATAAATACCTAATAGTTTTTGGGAATCCAGCATAGTGCAAGTAGCATACAAATATGTTGCCGCAGTAGCATTTTATGGCGTATCATGACATAAAACCATGCGCTCTTCTAAGGCGTTGTGGGCTAAGCCCTTTGCGTTATGAACTGCCTACGTCAACCGGTCACTAAAGAATCGAATAAGATCGAAGTCGTACATTTGCGCAAGTTTTACAGACTTGCTTCGGCAGTCGGTGTCTTAGAGCAAAGTCGCTACTCGACTTCGATTGATCGTGCTGTATTGTTGTGCATTAAAAAAGCTTGTAAATATAAAAAAGGCTGGTATAATGGTGGACACGATTGTTTATTGCTCAACTACATGTTGGCCGCAAAAAGCACAGCCTAATACAGAACATGCACTTATAGCATGGAGACTTTTACAATTACAACCGTTTTCGCAAAAACAGTTTTACGAGCAAATGGTGGCTTTCATATAAAGTAAAAGCTTTGAACTTCACTGAAGACAAACTTTTAAAACTTGTCAGTTCAATGAAAGCAGACTTTCTATATGCCAGCGTAAATGCAAATATAATTAGAAAAAACAAACGACAGAAAAAGGCACATTTTACGGATAAAAGTTTAAAAATAAGGGGCATTAAATATATAAATGTTGAGACCCGGTTTGTTGTTTGGCCCTCCCAATCAAAAATCCTGGCTCCGCGCCTGCCTGCAACCTCACATAATTTTCTATGGATTTTCTGTAATGATTCAGCAGCAATGCTTTCGAGTATTTCAGCTCTATGTCCAGGTCAAATATTTCTATCAGAAAAAAACACTTGAAAGAGTTTGCAAATCGTATTCATTTAGTGACAATATTCAAAACATGAAATAACTTCGGCAAATAATTTGCTTCGGAAGGAGTCGAAACTGCCTATATCGCTCCTACATTTTTTTCATTTATAGCTACTTAAAACACTGCGTTTGTTTGTTACTGGTAGCTGTAACACTTCCCGTTACCAATGCTTCATGCGAGAGAAGTTTTTCAAAAATGAAATTGGTACAAAACATTTCCCAGAAATTCTATGACCAGTGAAAGATTGGATAACATTGATCTACTTTTAATTGAAAGGCACTAGCTGAAAAATACATTTAGATGATTTCATTGAATTTGACAGTCGACATGGTGATCGAAGGATTAAGTTACACTGAGGTGATGATGATATAAAATTCTAACGTAGACTGTGCAGGTATCTGTGTGAGAATCATATTCTCATCGTCTATTGTCTGAATTTTTTGGGGTTTAGAGTTAGTGCGTGTTTCGCTTATGACAAGACAGACATAAATCCACTCAGTGTTTAAAAGTCAGGTTTTAGGGTCGGTCAGAAGAAAATTCAGTGTGAAAATTAAAATGAACCGGTGTGCTAGGAATATTTTGCAAAATACGTTTTTCACCTGCTATTGCATCTTGCTATCATGTACACGCCCTGAATGCCGATGCACACCTATCTGCCACGCTGCTGTGCTACTTTAGGTACGACTGGTTTCAAAACTTCGCTCCTGTTAACTGCATGCTGCATTGAATAGTCCTCACCCTATCCACCCTGCACACTCGCAATAGTAGTTGCAATAACATTGTTATGGTTACACCACAATTGCAAAATGTCCATAAGCTACCACAACAACGGATTAGTCAGTAGTGACCAATCCGCTGGAAGATGGTTTATTTTTATGTGCTTTTTAGTGAGAATATTTTGATGAAACTAGTTGGCTATCAACAACCTACTTGTCTCTGTGTCAACTGTCAAAATGGAATTCGTGGTTGGAAACATTTCGCCTTCATGTGAATTTTGTTCACCTTCGTGGAGTTGTTTTCGTTCATGTGGGGTCGGCACATTTGTGTACGGAAAATGGTGTTTCTTTTTAAATGTGCAGTGCTGTGGAAGTTGCATGGTTAGCACAGAATATTCGACATAGCAATACACGTGTGTTATTGCATCTGCAGTGGCGTTTTGGTGTCTCTGGTGAATAATAACACTAGTTCATATTTAACAATATTCACAAGCCAATGTTGGGTTTGATAAGGTTACTCATAGCAGTGTAGTAGTGGCGGATCCAGACCAGGCGTTTGGGGGGCAGTCAAATTGGGGGGCGCCAAACATGACTTCACTTGCTTAAATACCAAAGGTTGTCAGCGAAAAAAGAGGTTATCTTTCGTAGGCCAAAAATGGCTATTTTTGTTGGTCGAGCTATGCTATTTTCAGGGAATAACCACAGTTTGAAAGCGCTTTATATCGTTTATACACAGATCTCATATATCTACAAAATGTATTTAAAAGGTATAAAAGCATGCTGCGCGCAAGCGTTTGCCACTGTTTTGGCTGTCCCTAGCGAAATCAGTGAAGAACAGTGTCTGAAACGCATTCCTGACCTGGTTAGAAACAGAACGGTTCTTCTTAGACTCGGAAGTGACAACTCATGTCCCTCGATAGGACTCAAATAAAAAACTAAATGACGATCATGTTTCCAAGCCAACTTTGTGCATTTACATGTACATTAAAGACTGATTTCTTGCTGAAGCGACAATTCAAAAACAACACGCGAATGAAAGGTATTTGCCAGGACACTACTCCCATTTTAGGTAGCTTTGTTGACTATCGTAAAAAAAGATCTTACAATTGCATGATAGATTTACACTGGGCCTTAAAGCATATTGCCCTAAAATACATTTAACGCCACTTATAAAGGTAAATTTTCAATCATGTCTTTAAATACCGTTTCACATTTTTCGACACTGGATTGCTGATGTGAAGAAAAAACATCAATTCCAGTAGACCAGGTTATAAAAAGTGTTGACACATTTCAGGAGAAGTGGAAACAAGCCGGCTGAGCCCCCCAAATTCACAATCAATACCTCAAAAGTCAAGCTCTAGTCACCCCATGAAGTCATTTTTCAATTCATTGTATACTATCACAAATCCCAAGAGGAAGCTCAAAGCCTCCCCCAATGATGATGATCTGGCAATGGATCTGCATTTATCCAGCCAGGCCAAAAAACGCAGAGGAAAATCAGCCTATCACCAATTTGAAACCACGAAACGTCGCCAACACCACGGCCGCTAGTAAAATAGTTAAAGATTTCAGCAGAAGATTGCTTTTTTGTTCAAATTTATATGATGCAAGCACAATGATCTAACAACAACCAAGCTAAGCATTTTTCTGTCGATTGCAGATTTCGCTAACCATGCCAAATTTGCAGGGTTGTCCATGGGACATATTTATCTGTCCCATCCCATAGCAATTTATGCCTGTCCCATCCCATGGGATTCTCATTACATTATTATCATATTGATATGGAATACAATTCAATTAAAATTATTAAATTGTAATCACAGTTAAGAATTTTAATCCACTTCCTCAACATCAAAATTTTACTACCACCCAAAACAAAGGCTGGATCTTAAATTTTCGGGTCTTCAAACAGACACTCACACTACCGTAAAAATGTCTCATCAAGTGAATACTATTCATAATGAAGATATCGTTGTGCTTTGTATGTGCGCTATAAGTATTAAATTTGTTCCAGGAATCGTTTTTTAATGGAATAGAAATTTCTTCCACCTCACTTTGCATCAATGAACGAAAACCATCGCACCATAGATTCATTAAGTTAATGCATGGCATGCTGGATGGCTGTTAAAATGTTGTCGTCGAGTACCACACAGTCCCGTCGCCATGGGGGGGGATTTGGCGGATTATCCCCCCAAACAAAGCTCCAAGCCTCTCAAATTCAAACATGAATCACTATAAATCACTTGATGTTGTGTCAGTTTTTAGAGTGTCAAGCCATCCCCGCACAAACGCAGAGCCCACCGCAGAAAAGCAAAGTCCCCCTTTTGAAAACTTTCTGGCGACGGTTCTGGTACCGCATTAGTAACTTAGTTGCATTTGTAGGACCAGCTGCATCTCTTCAGATTGTACCTGTGTGTGGAAAATATAAACTGCAGTTGAAACAACAATTGCAAGTTTCAAAGAAAGTCAGCGACGGATAAAACATTTTACAAAAGGAATGGTCGCACGCAGGCTCTTGCGTCTGAAAAGAATCAATAATAGAAATCTATTGTACAAGATACAGTTAATGTTGAATGCACAAGTTAAGCCGCATAGACTTATTTCAATGCACCTTTCAGCTCTTTCCTGCCACATAAAAGTCATTTCGAAAACATTTCGATAAACTAATCAAAAATTTCTGAAAACTAGGCAGAGGGGGAGACAAATTTTTATTTCTCAATGAACAATGCAAACCAACAATCACATCTTACAGCATCTTCTGTAAAGAGCCGTATCTCGTTGATAACACATTTATGCAGGATTTTTGGGGACTTGAAGTTTGTAACGGATTTGGGTATTTTGGGGGGCGCTGAGTTCAAAAATCGAATCCGTTTTTGTCCATCTGGTCAGGATTAGACGCTACAGGTCATAGTTTTTGTAGTTTTTCGCAAAATATTGAAAAACTTCACCAAGAGTTTCAAGAGTTATCTCCCACCATTTTAAACTTGAAAACAGATTTTGTAATGAGTAGTTGTGCTTTTCAATGTTGAAACGCTTTGTCAGCTGTTGTTGAACTGCGTAGGCCCACAGCGGAGTGAGTTAGTGGTAGCCTGTTATAAGCGGTAACTGCAATAAAATCCTATGTCAGAATAGTCTGCGCCTAGTACGATAGTTGATGAGCATGACTGGATGATTTTCAGTAAATTAGAAGAATTTGTCTAAAAAATATAGTCATTTTGCGCCTTTTAAGAGGCGATATCTCAAACCAAATAGCGTTATTCGTCTCAAATCAAATATTTTGGCCCCCCAATGTTTTGCCCCCAAAATATATTGGGCTGGATACGGTGGTGAGAGCGTTTGCTTTCTGTGTGATAAAGAAATGTTAGCAGAGTACGTAGTCCCTGTGACCAGAAGACCGCACACCATTCGTAAAAGCAGGGCGCGACAAGGGGACAGAATTGCAAAAAGGCTGAGTGGCCTTTCATCCATAAATGTGCATAGCGCACACAATATGTCACAAAAACCATACAAGAAAATCTAGCATCGTGCCTGTGCTTTATCCTGACCTCCCAAAACTGCACGACTGCGTGGCATCATCACTGCCACTCAGTAATTTTTAACAGCACTGCATCTTTAAAGGGAACTCTGTGATGTATTTGTCGAAACACAAAGAATCCTTTGAGTAGGCGAAAAAGTATACACGAGGTGCGAGCAATAACCTGTAAAAAATTTATTGCCAACGCAGGAGTTGAACGCGATAATGAATGGGAACACACACTACTTCCAGCGTTGATACCATGGTTGACTTCGTGGCTGCTGAAGCTTTCAAAAACTTGAAGATCTTCCGCAATCTGCAGAACTGAGTTCTGAGAGGACATTGAAGTGAAAAATAAACTTTTGGTGAAAATATTTTAATTAGCAGCAGACGCGAAAAAATATCAGTTGTGTGTTTCAAAGACACAGGATTTAAGATTCTCAGTGACGCTTGTTGTGAGCAAAGCCTACAAACAGAACATCTGAATGTCAATAAATGTTTTTCCTAACATTCAAATTTGAACGTTTAGGCTGTTTAAACTTAAGATACTTTCAATCTACCAATGGAAAGCTTTGACTATTTTCACCTCAAAAAATGATTTTCTGTTATAAAGGTTTTCTTTTATGTTTAAAATTCCATTGGTGTTTCTGTTCAAATTCCAGTAGTTTCTGCTATAAAAAGATTCTCAGTTGCTTCCATTGCTTCCTGTCAAAAATTACAACAGAATGCTTTCATCTTCCTCGAAATATATAAAGACAGCATGGGAAAATATGCGTTTATGTTTGTTTCAAGTTATAAAAACAAATGAGTCTAAATAGATGCTACAAATCCTGATCGGACCACGAGCTTACGGTCACTCGCCACGAAAATCTTTTACGCTCCTAATAGAGTTAAATCTTTCATGCCAGCAGCACCAATCAAGCTAAAACACTTAACGTGATAGCTGGACGAAGTGGCAATCAAAAGAAGAAACTACCAAATGGGTGTAGTTGCTTGTCAGATACCATTCCTCACCACACGATTAGTTTTGGGCAGACTTTTACCGAGTCGATTTGGCAAAATTTTTGAACGATTTACAGATGCGTTGTGGCTACGACACAGCTACCAATCATATTGTCTTTTTAATAATTTTATTCTGGTCATATCCTTTAAGTGAAAGCTCATATAACTTGGAGAATGGACCCTTTTTCTGGAGTGGACGGCAGAAAGAAGATAGTGGACCTACTGCACGTTCTACTGGCGCGATGTACAAAACAAGTGGTCACGCCGTACTAGACGGCGTATCCGAGAAAGTTGCAAAACCTTGTCATTCGACAAACCAAACGCGTAATACAAGAGTGCATTGTAGAAGCGGTCCGCAGCATGACTACTTCAAGACGAAATACGTTGATTAGCAAATTTTGATACTTGGTTATAATGTCATGTTCCAGCATCACGTAATAGAAGTTATGCTTTGAAAATTTGCTGGTCATCTAACGAGCTGGTAAAAGTTGTGTTCAATGGATTAAAGCCTCGTACTACAGCTGCAGTAATCTGTAGCCCTACATTGTTATCTTCAGCAGTTCGAAATTTAACATTTGAATATAAAAATAGGCAGTCTACGAAAACTAAAGCAGTCGGTAGTAGTTGTGGGGAATTCGAAAAGCATTGGATGTGATAGCTGAAATACTTGTGTTGCGATCGGAAGCCCGAGCGGCAAGTGTGCAAAGATTCACACTGTGGCAGCCAGCAACAATAAAGATCACATGCCATGGTCACTATACTATTGCTTGTTCGTGCCACATATATACGGGTGTTATTCTTCGCGCACATCCCCTTCTTGGTGAATCGCACATTCAACGCAACGCCAATCGAGGTGTTGCAACACTTGACAACGAAATTGGAGGGCAATGACGAAACTGTAATTTTATTTTCTAAGCATTTTTTTGGAAAATGCTCTTCGTATTTGCCAAGCAACGAAAAGTAAATATTGCGCCTAGGACAATGCCTTACATTCTCCTGTAAAATAAGAATTAAATGAAAGATTTGCGAAAACGATAATGCTGAGAGCAATTGGTGTGTTCCGATTTATCCGCCTTATTGATGTTACTGATGCTATAAAACAAAGGATTTTAATCTACTTCATAAAATAAAACTTTTACAGCAACCACAAATAGGGGCTGGATCTTAAATTGTTTGGGCTTAAAATTAAACGGACACCTCACAACAGCCTAAACATAACTGATCAAGTGAACATTCTTTTCCTAAATATATTTGTGCTTTGTATTTTCGTTGTCGTTATGAGTTTTTGTTGTTGGTCAGTGAATCTTTTTCACAGAAATCGAAAGTTTTTCTGCCTTCAGTTTCCATCAGTTGATGAAAATCATAATGATGTACATTAAGTTAATGCAAGCCGTGATGATAGGCCGAATGCAACATGGCTACCAAACTAGTTTTCGCCGAGTGCCACACGAGCTCTTGATAGTTGGATTCCAAGAGCTAGCTATATTCTTGAGATTGTATATGTGTGTCTAAAGCATCAGCTGCAATTGAACCAAAAATTGCTATATGCGAAGAACGTGAGCAACATATGCAATATTTCCGAAAGCAAATGGGTGTTACAATCTTGTCAGTCTGCAACAATAATTGAAGTGTCACGTGGAAGATGCAGTTCATGGTCAATGCACACTGTTAAGCCGCACAGACTTATTTCACGGCACTTTTCATCTCATCCCTTCTACATAAAACCTTACAAAAAACATTCGAGTTAACACATCAAAAATGTGGAAAAATTGAGAGAGACAATGAATTTGTTTCTTTATGACCAGTGCGAAACGACAATCACACCTTTTGTCTGTAAAAAGCAGTATCTTTCTGTATGGCCTTTATTTGTGGTTATATCTATTTTAGGTGTGTTGTACCTGAACTAGAAGTTCATAACACAATCTCTAAATTTAATTATTTTTCAAGTTACGAACATTGTTTCTTTAGAAGATTTTCTGCTTTCGTCTTAAATTAAAAATTTCGTTAAGACATTTTGTTTGCAAAATATAACACAAGTTTGTGCATTACTAAAGATGCAGCATTCATTATACAGCTTGCAGAAGAGCTGCTGCTCAGTTTATCCATGAGCACAAAAAAAACAGGTCACAAGACTGAATTTTGCAATAAAAGCATATGTCTAGAGCATATGACTGTAAGCAACGACCAACTAAGAGAAAAAATGACACATGCTCAGGCACATGCCAAATGAGAGCAAAATACGATAAACAGCCTGAGAGCAAAACAACAGTGTCACAAAATTGTTGACGTTGTTACATGTTTGGAGTCACGCCGGATAAAAGTCAGAAAAGCTGGATTAAGCGGTCAGAAAAGCTGGATAAAGCGATTCTTCGTGAATTAACACACCGACAAGGTATGCTGGAACACCAAACAAGAAGACTTGACAGCTTTCACTTCTGCGGAACCATGGAACGAGTCACAGAAAAGGCTCACAAGACACCCAAATAAGGAAAGTTAATAGCCTTCACTTCTGCGGAACCAGGGAATGGGTCACGAAAGTACTACAAAGAATAAAGGTAAAAATGAAACTTCTGTACTGACACAATTCACAAATGAAACTTGAAAAATCACTCTAACAAATAAATGCTATATGTTGGATTGGACAACTGCCATGGACAGTCAAAACAAATGTTTCAAATTGAAAAGTAAGTTGCTGTGTTACTTCTTTATAAAGGCGTACAACTGTCTTTAAAAGTAACCATTTAAGTAATCGCATGAATATTTAATAACAAAATGTTTCTGAAACTTTGCGGATTGAGATTGTGGCAATGATTCATTAATTTAGGGCGGTTACACCGTCATTAGATACAGCAACAACTGTCCTTAATGCTTACACCTGTCTGAGTCACTGCTGTTCCGATACGTTGTCCAGAACGCACAATGGATTTGTTTCGTACAGCTGAGAGTTAGTGCGGTATGGCGTGCAAAGGGATGCGGAGTCGGAACAATATTCAATGCTTGGTTGGAACTGAATCCGGAGCCAACAACTTTTTGAAACGCCGAGCTGGAGCCAAACGTTTTAGTTGTCTGGAACAGGAACTTGAAATCTGGGTACCGTTTTTCGCATTTCACTGCTGCTTCACAGCATGTTAACTGACTGTCACTAGCAACCCTTGCTCTGAGTGGTATTGCCTAAATTTGTGCTTTGCAATATTTTTGCCCAGTTCTGCTACACCAGTTACGTTGTGATAATTTGCTGTTTAATTGTTGATTTTTTTCTGCTTCACTGGTGTTGCTGACTCAATTTAGGCGCTTTCGTTACTGGCTTTCTCAGCAACCTGGAACTTTAGTTTAACTGCTGGTGCTTTCGCGTCGCTGAGTTGTGCTTTTTTGTTAGACGCATTTTTCAGGTTAAGCACGTTTTTGTCAGGTTGATGACATATTGCAACCTATCGCAAAATGTTCTTGGAATAACACACTTTTTCCTTCTTGCCTTAACAATTTTAGCGTGAACTTTTTAGGCCTTCCGCACATTATTCTCGCTAATTACTTAAGGAATCGTAGCTCAAGCTACTTTTTTGGAAAGTGGTGGGTCAAAGTCAATTTGACGACAGGGCGGAACACTACGCAATGTTCCTGCTCAATAGGCGAAAATGATACTTGGTAAACCTCATGGTGTCTGATTTATTGCTGCGCAAGGTTTCCTAGATATTGAGTGCAGTTTCGTATTTACAGTTATTCAACTCAGGATATCTGTGCAATTTCTTATTGATGGGTGCGGAACGTAAACTTTCAGCAGGGTTTTCTTTAAGAAAATGTTAGGTACCCGGTATGGATCTGCAGGGACCCGATTTTCTCTGATTCTAGGGACCCAATGATAATTTTCTCTGATTCTAGGAAACTGATTTTCAATTCCAGGGACCTGAGTCGGGTCCCTAAAACACCTTAAAAAACTTGGCTATCAGTCACCGCCAGTATGATGTTATTACCTGCAGGTGCTGCTGGAGGCGATGATGCACTCTCGCTGAAGAAAGACGCCAAGCGTTCGGCGCGACAGCTGCTTGAACAGCATGTGACCTACTTGAGACTGGTGAAATTTTCGAAAGCGACAGAAAATCAGGGCAAACTCCCTCTGCGTCGTAGGCATTCCGGATTACTGGGTTTGATGCCGAGCTCTTCGCCGTCGGCTTCTTCGGAGAGAGGAACAAAGATTTGAAAGCGTTGTTTTTTTGGCACGCGGCGTGCAACTTCTTCGCGGTCGAAGAAAATTGCGAATGCGCGGTGGCTGGCTATTTGCGTGTGATATACAACATGAGCAAAACGGTTGCAGCTTTACTGAATGAAGGCGAACACAACCGGGCGCTCGTGATCCAATACCAATTGCT
>Ga0210059_1015570_pt1 | contig 11079 bp, 5 predicted proteins | sample Ectturendosymbi2_FD_188042 | JGI IMG/M metagenome (GOLD analysis project Ga0210059, IMG submission 188042) | Ecteinascidia turbinata endosymbiont from Florida, USA - Sample 2 (SPAdes) (version 2) | ecosystem: Host-associated > Tunicates > Ascidians > Unclassified | place: Key West, Florida... | reverse complement strand
TAAGGGGTTAGGCGTTGGCAATTGGCAGACAAAGACGTTTCTCTCCCTGGGAATCATGATGGTTCGATTCCCCGGCTTGAATTGGCACAGGCGGGCAAAAGTGCCTCTTCATTTACTTCTTATTACACAACTGTTTAAGATGGAACAAATCTACATGTTATTGTGTTTAATTACATTTTTTAATCTTAATTCTTGAATATTCAAGGTAATCAAGAGTTCAATAAAGAACAATTTCACAATTATTCAAGAACTTTCAAGCACGCCGGAAAATACTCAAGGAAAACAAAAGGCTTTTCAAGGATCAAGGACATAATCAGTTTTGATAGCAAATTGAAGAAGTCCTTGGCGCTCAAGGATGTCTTGCAACCTTGGGCCGGGGAGGCAGTAGAAGAGTTGAGGGAAATGCAAACTTATGAAAAAACAAAAAATTCTTCAGCAATATGTTTGTTTCTGTTCAGCAACAATGTTGACCTCAAAAAAATAACAGAAATTATGGAAAACGTTCTGAATTTTGTGGGTGTGTAAATAGCTGCAAAAAAATTGTTTCAAATCAAGCTTGATAAACCATGAATATCCCTATGATGCTCACTGTTATGAAAAGCAACCTGCGCTCCCGTCATCCCCCCACTCTCCGACACCCTTGGGAATTACTGAAAAGTTCACAATTATAAGTAACATACTCAATGCCGCTGTCCATTTGCAATTAGAATTTTGAGAAAGTAGTCACTATTTATTTAAACATTCTACAAATAAAAATCACCATAACTACCTTCAGAACCACATCAAATCCATTACAACACGAAGCTTGTCAAACCATCAAAGATCAAATAATTTCCTAAACAACAGATCTGTTGTCGCAAAAACGTACTGTTAAGGTTTCTCGCTGCTCTAAAAGCATGCGCAGTTGCATGCACTGTGAGTGCCGGATTCCCGTTTATTGTGACGCAACTATATATTGAGAACGAAGTGGGAAAGTTCATAACCCTGGCTATCTGAAAGCATTGTGTCGCAATCGTGACTCACGATTCGTGAGTCAAACCACATGCGAGCCAGTGTTGCCAATCTTGCGATTTTCCCGCGAATTTGGGCTTGTTTTTTTGAGTTGCGAGTTGTTTTGAAGACTTGTGAGTTGCTTGTTGTAGGCTTGTTTTAATTGAAATTTGCTTGTGTCTTGGGCTTGTTTTTTGCAGATTTCTGGTTGATGGATTGCTTCTTTTCAAATTTTATAGCACTTTTTCTGTTCTAATTTACTGCTGAGGGCAATTTGGGCGTTTTTTGTGAAAATATGCTCATTTTGGGCTTATTTTTTCGGATGTGCCTCCCTGCTTTTCTATTTGATTTTCCTGCCAATGCATGTTGGACTTATTTTTCGGTTAAATTACCTATTTAGGGTTTGTGTTTCAAATTTACTTGCTTATTTTTGCAAAATAGCTTGGCATCACTGATGCGAGCGCTGATTGCTGGTGGAGACACAAGCGACGCCTTGAAACGTCACTAAGGTTCGTAATTGCTCTCTTTGCGAACCTTGGCGATCTTGATGAGATTTCGCAACTGGGTACCAGCGACTGGCATTCGACATTGTGTAAATCGTAATTTTTACTTAGCATCCGCTGACATTAGATATTTCGTATTTGTTACGTGACAATTCAACCTCAATTTATGCCCCTAAAATGCTGCGTCCAGGGCAAATGTCCCTCCTTTCCCCCTAGTTACACCACTGTCTTCAAGACAGAATCGTAAGTTTGTTTTAAATTATGCACACAGCCAAACATACTGAAATTGAACCTAGCTACAAAAACTGTCATATTGACAAACTTGAAAACAAAAGCCGTATAGTTCACAAGCAACGAACTGTTGAACCCAGTGCCATATTTTTTCCAAGCATTCAATTCACTTAAACGCAAGTTTACCTAGCAGTAGCCTGTACTTCCAAGCCCAGCTGCTTTAAGTTTTCGCTTGATGCTGACTTTTCTCCGAACTAACCTGAAACCGATCGATCAGATCCAAAGCAGCCTGAGCTAAATCTTTCCTAATGCTGCTAGCTTACTGTAAACAAATCAACCAAAATCGGTTGAAAACAGTGAAAAGAGCAGCTACCTGAATTTCTGCGGACAGAAGAGCTCTTGCGAACTTTTTGCTTTGGCCACCACTCACGCCAAAGTAGCGAATAGTGGTAAAATGGTGATAGCTCGTTACCGCATCCGTTATTTTTTTCAAAAAAGAGTAGCACTCCCGCTATCGCTACTGAAAAATTAGCTCGCTACAGTAGGTCGCTATTGCTCAGCTTTGCGTTCTTTACATTGTACCGTAGCCTAATCTTGGACGTTTTGTGTAGGTGTTCCACAATGGTTTTGATTGATAGGACTTGACGGCAACACAGGTTGTTAAAAAATGTTTCATGGCATTGATTTTAACTGCACACGAATTCGTTTCTAGGTTGCATTGAAAACTCAGAGTATACTTGCCATGAGTAATTACACAATTCCCTTGGAAATTTGATTCTGATGTGAGGTTCGTAATTTTTTGTAGGCTACATTAATTTATCCATCAAATTTTATTGAATACATGACTTTATTCGTCATTGTCTGTGTTGGTGTCATTGTCTGTGTTGGTTTAATCTTAGTTTTTGTTTATAAGAATTGGAAAGCTTTTTGGACGCAACAGTTTCGTTATGAACTTCGAGTGAAGTGACAGGATGCAGTCGTCCTTTTGCCGCCACATCCTCTTGTTCGCCCTCAAGCGTTTGAGCGTGCCGCACTTGTTTATACTGCCTCAACGGGTTCAGTTGAAAGGTTTGTCATCTTCTGAGGCAGGCGACAAAGCATAACTCTACTCAGTACTTGTGCTGTTATGTACTATTTCGCTTTTTCATGAATGTGTGACGATGCGTATGTAGTATCTTATTACCTTACCACTAATTTGCATTCCTATCATATTTTTGTTCTTGACCAACCACAAACGCGGTTTAAGCAGTGTAGTGTCCGTGCTGTGTAGTGTCAATGTGTTGTGTAAGTACTCATAATACTGTCCTGTGTAAAGAGCAGCTTATACTATAGGCTAATGGGCTATCTAACTCTTACTCTGCTCTAGTAAGTAGGCTAGCCTAGTTCACCTCTAAACCAAAGATTATTAAAGAATGAAAGCATTGTTTACTATTGACTAACCCAGTATTACTTAGTCTACGCTATCAGTCATTGTAATTGGCTACTGTACTGCTTAGTAGGCCTAGTGAAGGAAGGAAATTTGATTGGTTTACACAAGATCTGAATCATGCCTCTTATGTTGTTTAGTTATTGGTCAGTGATGCCCAGATGTACATAAAGTAATTTGGGATAACTGCTATTGTTTAGAGTTAATTTATGGTGATAAGAATGGCTGACAACATTCCACTAGTAATTAGTAGGCCTACGAAAATATCTCCATGGGATAGAGTAGGTTACAGTATAAGCAATTATGAACTTCCTCTTTCAAAAGTTTGTACACGAAATGGAATTTAGAAATTATTATAACCTATAGCTGATAGTATATATCATGCCCATCAGATTTGAAAACAAGGTAATGAATGATAAAGAATGCAGTCAATGCCTTGACTAAGACTTGGTTAATGCTTTAACAAGACTGAGACTTGAGAAAAAGTAGCCAAGGCCAGGATCTTAATGACTTAGACTTTAAACTTGCAAATGTGTTAGCTTTACTAAAATTTTTCTTAAATTTTTTTAAAGATGTCACTAACCTCTGTAACTTCATTAAATTTTTTGTATTTGCTGCCTTTTTTGGTTTTCTCATATGACAAACAATGAACAGGTTGATTATAAAAACTTTACCAAGCTTATCAATGAAAGAGTCAAAGTCTTAAAACAATAGGCTCAGTACTGAGACATGCAGCCTTTGCGATAGAAAGGGACCAAGAAACAGTAAAATGGATCTTGAGGCAAGTATCAAGACTAAGAGTAAGCCTTTAGGCCTAAGAACATTTTTATAACTAATAACCCATGTTGTTTTTAAAAATTGCATTAAACAAATTTGTAACCTTTCAAAACCTTGATGAACTCTCAGACTAGGTTCAGCTAGTATAGGATGCACGGTGAGAAATATGGTTGTGAATCATTTAATGTTTGCTGATGATGTGTGTGTGTTCAGTGTTCAGCCTTGGTATTAATGGACTCCAACGTCTTCTGGATATTTGTGGTGACTATGTTGCTGAACACAAAATCACCTTCAATTGTGACAAAGCAATTGGTGTTCTTTTTTACCTAAAAAGTATGACGACCTGCTCCATCAAATGTTTTTCTGAATGATATATGTGTACAATTTTTTGACCAAAGTTGTATACCTTGGTGTGTTGCTAATTGCCTCACTAAAGGATGATGATGATATTCAAAAACAAGTGACATTGCTATACTCCGGGGCACGTTAGATTAGTGTTCTCCTGCAATAAAAAACACTTTATTTCGTTCCTATTGCATGCCAATGTATGCTTGCCAATTGTGGAGCAAATACACATTGAATAGTATAAAGCGCTTATGCACTGCATACCACAATGCTTACTAAAAGATGCATTACATCCCAGAAATGTAAGTGGTTGCCCACACCAAGTTAACCATCATGTCACGACTTGTGATGCCTTATTGAGAAACATGAAACAACCTGTATTGGTTTTAAAAAGTTATGTTTTTTATCTAACTTTTTTATCCAATCTTTTCAAATGTCTGATGCTTTTTACGAATCTTCACATTTCCTCAATTATTTAACGCTCCTATATGGTGGTGACCAATTGTATTGGTGTACGCATCAGCGCATCTCATCAGTATTGTTTTTGCATAAGATAATGAAAACCTTCTGTGTGCTTCATGGCACCTCAGGGTTTCTTCATTTACTTGTGATTCTTGTATCACTAACGTGTAGACAATGTGTGCAAACCAAACATACAAAAAGTAAGACATATTATTAGTAAAACGTTAACAGCCAAATCCTGCTTTAAAATTCAGGAAAAATAATTGGCTGCCGATCTCATGATAAATGCATTGAAAGACATTTGAAACCTTGATTGGAACAATTTGCATGCCTTTGTGTGTCAATATGCACCCCCATCTGATTCATTTTTTACTTTATTTTCTGTTAGCTGTTTACCTTAAAGTTTGATGTTAGAATGCCTTCATTTCTCTCCCACCACTGGATCCCTGTATGATGATAGGTGAATCTGAATGACATATATGTTGGGGTTCTGTTAAAGTGTTTTGCTGCTATCAGTGTTGATTGTGTGCAAATGTCTATTCTGTAAAACTACGGCTAAACATTTTTTCTGCTCTTGCGCCTGTGAAATGGACCACGAATCTGCGATAAATAAATTATTATATTATATTTATGCACTTGTAGTCTTGCTTACTAATACTTAGGTATGTGTTTGTTTGCTTTCAGTTGCTGGAAAAGCTGTAGTAAGTATAACAGAAACTAGCTTTGTCTGAATATTTTTCACAAGTAGATTTGTTTTTGTAGTAAAACAAGCTAAGTGGTGTACATATTCTGTTAGAAGCAACTACTTACTGACTCAAGGCTGTGTTTGGTAAGATTTTCAAAACTTGTAATTTGATAATAGAATTCAATGCTACTAATAACAAAACTTGTGAAGTTTTGCAGAGCTCTGTTTTACAGAAAAAAATTGTGTTAAATTCACCAGTTTAGCTGTGTTTCAAAACTAGTTTTATGGCCATAGTGTTGATGCTGTGCTCAAACCAAAAATTAAATTTTATTATCTCTTCTGTGAAGCAGTTCTTGAAATGGCAGTAGTATGCAAGCACTTCATCAAAATTTTTAAGAAATGTTGTGTTGATGCATACTCCTAATGTAGCTAATGTTTCAAACTAAACAGTTGTGACTTATGCTGTTTTGCATATATCAAAATTTCTGAACATGCATCTGGTAATGTCATGGCCATTCACAACTGATCATATGTGTTGTATTCCAATAGAATTTTTCAAACCCTTTTATCCCATTTAGTAGCTTTGTTGGGAAGGTAAAAAGCGGAAGAGACTATGACTTTATTTCCAGTCCTTAAATTAAGATATTTGTTGATTGGTGGAGATTTAATCTGTAAGGTTTCTATTTGGAAAATTGCACCTGTCATAATAAATATTGTTATATACAAAGAGTATAGCATATTTTAAAATTTGTTAAGAAAATTTATTAGTGATTTGGATCGACCTTTAAAAATACTGTATGTTTTCAGGTTGTATAGGGTGGTCATGCTTGCTTTTAAGATTGACATCTAGGTGGACATATATTTGTTGTTGAGATGACATTTAGTCTATTCAGAGGATCCTTTCAAATTTATGAAAATATGCCCTGTGGTAGTTGCAGAAAACCTTCGTAGATTGGTAGTTAACAGGTGTGCAATACCAAGGTTTTCCAAAGCTGGTGATCAATGAACTCAGCTTTTATTTACTCATGCTCAGTGCTCAAGTTTCCAGTTCAACTAAAGGAAAGGACTGCTCGAGTTTTTAATTTATTGACAATAGTTGTGTCATTCTTAGTTTTGATCAGTTTCAAATCTTTTACATCTAACATGTGCATTGTATGATTTGACTAAGATTCCAGCTGTGTATTATGAGCACTCATCAGCTTCATCTATCTGTCTTTCGACTGCAGGTCACCACAGAAATACAGATATTTTCTCTTAGTGCCTATAATAAATTCTTGTTTCATTCCAGGTATGTGATGGACAGTGCTTCCTGCTATTCACCATGGTCCACTAATGCTGATGAGAGAAAGTATGTTTATGCATGTTACTATGATAAAAGCTCAGGTATTAGTGTCGCTTTTTGTTTGATGCTTCTTTCATTATTAAATTATTAGAGTTTCATATCACATGATAAGCATCGGTGTGAGTGAATGATGTTGCTTCATTAGTTTTTTTTGTGCATGATCCTAGCATGTCACCAGGTTTTGATGAATGGGGATCCAACAGAAACAGAGGCCCTTATCAACGAAAGGTTAACAAATGTCATTGCCTGTTTCTAGCAATGCATCATCAATTCCAAAAAGGGTTATGCCCACGGTTGAGAAAAAACTTTTTTTTTTCAAAAACAAAACACCTGGGATTTTTTGAAAAAAACGTGTTTTTTTGAGTTTTTCAAAATGAAACAGAATTTTGTTCTTTTTTAAAAGAAAACAGAAAATCCCCATTCTGAATTGTTTTTATTCCATCATGCATATCACGATTTTCAAAATCACACAATGATAACTTGTACGTACTTATGGCATTCAAAATTGAGGGTAAAGAAATGTACCCTATCTTTGTTTTCGCAATGTGTTGTTGGTCAGTTCACTCCAAGTGGTAAGGCTTGGCAAGCATGCGCACAGCAAACAGAGAAAAACCACTCTCACACAAACTCTGCAGTTTCACGTCAAGTTTATGTAGCCTACGTGCCCTGTTAGTTCAGCATCTATATTGTGTATTTTTTCAATATATGATTTGGTATGGTCCAAAATCAGAAAAAGTTTAGATGCAGAGAAGGCAGAAAAATTGGTTAAAATACACCGATTGTGCAGAGCTGAAGAACATAACCGTTAGAATTAGTCAAACTGTTCAATTTAATTTTCTTTTTTCAAGTCCTTTAAATTTCATTTCTGTTCGTTTTGTTTGGTTTTTAAAACATTTATAGGTAACTGTACAAGTGTCCCACGTATTTTTATTTTTTCTTAGTACTACATTTACTTAGTACTTTACTTTTACTACACCAGCTCAAACTGCTCTATGGGCCTCCAGCAGGCCATGGGCCCATTAGTTGACAAACACTGCCGTAAAGCACATTACAGTCTAGGTATATATTATAAAAGTGATTAGTGTGTTGTGGCTCTTATATCAGAAATTTATTTTTATCATTAAAGTTCAAGAGTAGAAAAAATTTGCAAACACTGAGAAGAGATTTTTCCTTTTTCACTGTTAACCATAAGATCTCAGATGCCACTAGTATGAGAGGTAAGTACCGTTTTATCCCTGGACTTTAAAATAAAAAAGTGTGCATGTAGTCCTTGGCTGAAAAAGTTTTGGGACATTTAATTTAGCTCAATGCTGTTTAAGGTCTACTCTGTTCATCAGCGCACATTTCATAAAATCATAGCCATTTGAAATGTTTTTTCTTCATGTAGGTCAGATGGTGCTTTGCATGATCTGGTTGCACAAATACTTAATGATGGACATTCAGAAGTTATGACAAGGTAGTGTTCTATGTATGTTTTTGTCAATTAAACAAATTTGTTCAAACAATGAGAGTATTGTTGAGCAATTATATATTTGTTTTAAGTGATGTATTTCACTTAGAGCAGTTCTCAACCTTTCATGGTTTGTGGGCCCCTTCCAAAGACTCTCAACACTTGTGGCTGTCTGCTCATCAATAGGGTTTTGCAATATCACAGCAGAGCTATTTAGTAAAGGCCTCTGCTCGTGGCTCCCCGAGAATCACTCTGGCCCCCAAGGGGAGCCGAGGGCTCTGGTTGAGAAATCCTGACTTAGAGAGAGCTTCTTTGTTAAGTTGATATTGCTCATTTAGACAGGTAACTGTAAGATTCAGACATGAAATGCTTTCCAAAAGTTGCAAAAAATCTCTGAAACACTGAGGTGTAAGCTTGTTCTTAGATTTGCAATCATCTCTACAAAACCTTTCATCAAAAGTTTATAATAAATATCTACAGTATGCAGCAAGAGTACAAGCATGATTGTTTTCATTCTCTGCAATCATATGTTTTATCAATGAAATATAAGCACATTCATATAAAAATAGCTACTGTTTGTACTTTGTGACAACAAGTAGTTTTGGTTAGAGGATATTTAAACTACTGCAATTAGTACCACATAAAATGTTAAGATATACAACAGTTTTACAATACAAGCACAAAAATACAGAGTAGGTTGTTGATATATGTTTTTTTATGCCCCAGCTGCAAGAACTGTCGTTTTCAATCAGTATTCTATTGCTTAAAAATTACAAAACCCAACAAAACGAGTTCATTAGTGAGGAAAGGTTCTGTGTGTTCATCAGGTGACTTCTCAAAAAAATGACTTGGCTGATGTCAAGCTGATTCCTGAATATTTAGCTTGACATCAACCAAATCATTGCTTGAGAAAAAAATCTTTTTGGGAGGAGAAAAAAAACTGACAGGCTTGCACTAAAATGGTCAGTTGTAGCAAATTAATTTTAACATTGTATTTCTGTGAGAAGTACACACAAAGTGTCGCAAACTAATTGCACTTTCCAGTTAATGGCTGCACAAGTCCCAAAATATAATGATGAATGTATTGCCATTAGCACTTTTTTGTGTATTTAAAGGTTTTATGTTTCTTTGCCTTATTTGTGTTACAGACTACTGCAGTCTGTGGTAGATAAAATTTACTCCCTAAAATTTCCTTGAAACCATTTAAAAATGAAACATCCCAAATTCCAATTATTTCAGCAACAAACAAAGGATACTGTACCTTGTTATGGACAATTAGATGCCATCATAAATGTCTGTTATGCTTAAATATGGATGAATTGTTTGATTAATGTTATTTCAGAAGCCCTTGTTTTATTAGTTATGCTAAAACACACAATGGTTCTGTTCGTCACTTTATATTTTTACCAAGGGTCGTTTCGATTACAGAAACTGCAGTAACCCTGGAAACACTTGCCATTTGCCTTCTGAAAACGATGATGGGGATGAAAGAAAATTTCAAGGGTCCAATCCATTCTGCACTCCATCTCCTGCCAAACAGGTATAACGTGCAGCTGTTGTTTTTGGCATATCACTTTTCAACATTTCTTAGAGATTGCTGTAGCTCGGTAAAAAGTTCCATTCAGGCATATTGTTGTGGGAAGACATTTTTGATATGATCTAATGAAAGAATCTCGTTTTCCGTTCGTGATTTATTTAGTGCATAACAATTATTGTTTTGTAATGATATTGCCGGCTTTTCGTCGTTTGGTTTATTTATTGCAAAACGAAATAATTGGTACAATTGGTTGGGCACGCACCATCAAAGGTTGTAGGCTGCACGAGCTCGATCCCCAGTCGGGTCATACCGAAGACTTTGAAAAAAGTACTGTACCTGCGACTTTTCCATCCTCGCGCTCAGCGTAAATGTGTGGGGCAAGGAAGTCTCGCGCGGTGCTGCCATTGACTCGCCATCAACGCAGCATTCACTATGAAAGCAACCGAGCGGTCTATGGCGCAAGCAAGCGGTGATGGGCGCCGCTGACCACTCGTGGCACTCCGTTTGAGTACAAAAGCGAGCATAATAAAACTGAACTAGCTCACGGTAAATGTATCAGTGCCCGTTATGTAGTTGACGTGATACTGTACCACTTCATCCTTCTTCCGTGACAATTTCACAAGTCCTGACTTCTAAGTGAATATTATTTTTATCGGGAACAGCTATCTTTCCCGTACTCACAAGAAGATCTTGTTTTAGTGATATGCTCATTGAGTCAGGCGCTAACAACTTGTTGAAATACTCAGACATTTGCTTAATTTAAAATAACCAAATAGTTTTAAGTTTGGTGCAGGATAGTTGTTACGATTGCTTGTTAATGTTTGCCGGTTGTATTTGCTAGTAGGTACGTTATATAATAGTTTTTCGTTGCTTCTGACGAAATGTTGCATTAGATTTAAGCTTTTTATGATGAGCTCGCGATCACAGTCACAAAATCGTATTTACCGGTATATTTAATAGCTTAAAAAATCATGTTCACGCTGTTGCGCAGTCAGATGTCTATGAAGTAAAATCGAAATGTTTGAAGCCTTATTTTAACAACACGTCAAATATAGGTTCTAAATGAGTGAGAGCTGATTATGGCTACTATGTACAGGGTGTTTCACTATTGTTGAAACAAAGCGGCAGCTTCTAAAACCTTTATCGATGACCTTATTCATTTTTCTCTTTCCAGATTGTCATAGGGAAATAGTTAACCTTTCTGTATATTAAACAAAAAATAGTCTAATGATGCCTTGGTCGATGGAGCAGAAGATCTTTTGTGTAAAGACATATTACGAAACGAAGTCTTTCCAGATTGTTCAAGCAAGGTTCAGAAGGAAGTTCAGCTT
>Ga0210059_1015569_pt1 | contig 11080 bp, 6 predicted proteins | sample Ectturendosymbi2_FD_188042 | JGI IMG/M metagenome (GOLD analysis project Ga0210059, IMG submission 188042) | Ecteinascidia turbinata endosymbiont from Florida, USA - Sample 2 (SPAdes) (version 2) | ecosystem: Host-associated > Tunicates > Ascidians > Unclassified | place: Key West, Florida... | reverse complement strand
GTGCGATCAAGGGAAAATCACAAAAAAGAATTGAAAGAAAATCAGGTTTGAAAAAAAACGTTTTTTTAAGCCCAAACCTCCTTTTTTTAATCCGGGTGTTTTGGGGGTTTTTGAAAAGAAACAAAATTTTGTTTTAAAAAAAACACAAAAACCCATTCTGAATGATTTTTATTTCATGATCCAATATTATCATTTGCAGAATTGCACAAAAATAACTTGTTATACCTATTATAGTATTCAAATTCTAGGGTAAAGAAATGTACCCCATTTTTGTTTTCGCAAAGTGTTGTTGGTCAATTCACTCCAAAGTGGTAAGGCTTGGCAAGAACGCGCACAGCAAACAGAGAAAAGTCACTCCACACAAACTCTGCAGTTTCACGTCAAGTTATTTACATGCCCTGATAGTTCAGTATCTGTATAATGTATTTGTTCAATGTATGGTTTGGCATGGCCCAACACCAGAAACAGCTTGGATGCAGAGAAGACAGAAGAATTGACGAAAATATACCGATTTTACAGAGCTGAAGAAGATAACCAGTAGAATTTTCTCAAACTTTTCAAATTATTCTTCTCTTTTTTTAAGTCTTTCAAATTTCGTTTTTGTTCGTTTTCTTTCAAAAACAATTTGCAGTTTTCTTTCAAAAAACAATTTGCAGTTAGTTTTCTGTACAAGTGGGATGTTCATTTTACTTTTTACTTCACAGTACAGAAGCAAAGAGTAGGACTTTTGGTGGGTTTTATTGTTTTTTTTAGTGGGCTTTTGAAAACAACGGGTGATTTATTTTGGTTGGTTCCAATTACATCAACACTGAAGATAATTATGGACGTTTAATTGATTTTCTGAGACAAATTTCAAAATTGTCCAATTTCAACTTGCTTGATTTAGCTGACTTTTTGATGCATCACTGATTTCCCGTTTCCGTTTTTGATGTGGCAAACCTGGGTGTGCGCTAATACAACCGCACACTTGTGATTGCCATGGGCGCAATTTGGTGGGGGACGTGTCCCCCCACTTTTTTAGACGGAGGGGACATAATATGCCATGTACCCCCACATTTTTCTCTTAGGGGTTTGTTTGGAGAGGTTTTAAAACTAAATGTGACGTTTGTCACGCATTGTGTGAAGAGTTTTTCATGTTAGATGTTACACATAGCCATATTGATGTTGAAATAGAGTTTGGTGTGGTATCACTGATTCTGATATTTTTAGAAAGTTTTACTTCAAAAATGATTTTTAGCATTTTGCAAGTTTCTAGTGACCGCAAAAGATTATTAACTGCCTCTGTCCGACATTTATCCAATGTGGTTTACTGTAAGAAAGGTCACTGTCATGAAACAGTGAAGTTTACCGGCTGCACACGTGAGATACCACAGTACAGCCGTGATTTGTTTCGTGCAAAAACCTTGGCTAACTGGTTTTACTGTAACGTTGGTTGTCACGTATTCAGAAACAGACAGCGTAAAATTAAAAAATGCAACTGTATAATGTTAGAAAATTACATTTTCCGGCAAACCTCTGCGAAGTTTTTTACCGAAGACAAACAGCAGCACTATCGTGGAGACTTAGTTTTAGGATGGGCAGTTTTGCAAAAGATTTTCTTCTACCATTAATAAACAGGATTTTCATCAAAATTTTAGAGAAGTGTTGACCTAGCTATATATTGTCCTATAGCTCAAAACTTAATGACTTAACAAGAATTAAAGGTAACTTATACATTTAGCCTTATTTCTTGTATGTCACCACAAGAGTGACCAACAAATTCAAAAGATATTTAAACCCACAATGCAGCAATGTTTTCATCCAAGTGCAAAATATTTGCTTTACAGGTAGCCTATGCATGGGTGGCGGAACTATTTTCAAAGTGGGGGGACAAGTGCACGTCAAAAATACTAGAAAAATTTTGTGATTTGAATTGGCAACTGTGTTGTCACAAGCACTGAAACATGACGCCATTAACTTTTGTCAGCATGTTTAAGCAATTTTATTCAAAATTTTATAAGCCCTCAACGACCCCTATTTACACAACACCCTATTTGTCATACACCACACTGACTTGAGCACATACATGTAACTAGTTGTTCTTTGTCTTACACAAAAACAATTTACTTTAACAATGGACCCAATCAGAATTGTGTTACTTACTCTTATTTAAGCAAAATTCGAAATTTAAAAGTGAGAGAGCCAGGCCTTCCCAGAAAAAATTGTGGGGGACTAGACCCATGCGGCCCCACAGGTTCCGCTACTTATGAGCCTACGTAGCACCTAGTTTTGCTGGACATTCTTTTCGTGTTATTTCAGGTGAAACGTGGTACTATTTTCCAATTCACCGTTGTTCATTTTGATTTCTGTTTATCTCAAATGTATTTTCGTGTCGTTGTTCATGTATAACTCTAGAATAAAATTTTTGACATTAATTTCGCCTACCAAAATTTGATGTTAGACCTGAAAAATTTGATTGTGAAAAGACTGAGCTAAGTGGCATAACTAATAGAAGTCACAAGGCAACAGTCACCAGCAGACCTGTAAACAGCTTGGGACACCAGGGGGTCGAAGAATTTTCTGAGGGAGGCCAAATTTTACATCGACAGCATGTACGAAAACAATGGTTATGCATACAATATGCCCAAGACATTTTTCCAGGTGGGAAAAATGTTTTTCCAGGGAGGCGAAGCCCTCCCCTTAGTTACGGGCCTGTTCACCAGGTGAATTTAGGTATGCAGAAATCACATTGTAGTTTAGATTGGTACGTGGGTATGTATTCAGAAAGATTTCTGGTTCGTTTTCTTTTGGATATTTTGAAATATTCTCTAGTTGGTTTGGATAACTCTGCTTAGGAGTTTGATTGATGCTGGGAAAGAGTATGAGATAAACGATGTTTGGACAATCGAAAGGGTACCCAATAGCATGCAGGGGCTGACAAGGGGAGATTGAAAGGATACATCCTCCACCAGGGGCCCAACCAGCTCTTCATTTCGAGGGGGAGAATTTTCATGAAATTTCTTTCGATGACGTCATCGTGCTTATTCAACCGTGGTACAGCTTTTTCGCAAACGGTCACATATAATAATAATGTATTTTTGCCCGCAGATACGAAGTCCATAGTACAAACACACACATTCTGCACAACGCTGGTTAATAAAAACAGACAAAAAGGAACATTTTACAACAGCGTTGGAGGCTGAATCACCGGTGTCAAGCGAAATTTCTGATTTCACGCCATATGCACATGCACAGAGCAACATTCAACATATCAAATACGCTGAGAAAACTGATGATTAGGGCTTAGGATTTGGTGTTTAGGTAAATGTTTCGGGTTAGGGTTTATGTTACAGTTAGAAAACGAAACATAATTGAAGTCTAAGATTAAGTCCAATATTTTGCACTGGTTATACTTATTCCCGTACTGTAGCTTGTTGTGAGTATCTGACATCTAACCAAAAAGTTTAATTTACCCAACACGCATAAAAAAGTAATCGCCAAAACCTATTCCTTTACTCTGAGAAGCAAAATAACTGACAAAAAATAATAGGTCAGAAATTTCGCAGAGTGCAGAAATTTCGCTTGACATCGGGCTACAGACACTTACTTAACAAAACGTTTTGTAAGGGCGTTGGAGGCCGAGTCTCAGGTTTACAGACGCATTCTTAACACTATTTGTTCACTTGGTACAACACTACTGCAGAGTGGGACGCTAATTCCTAAACTGGTCAAGCCCAGGTAAAGTACGAATGCATTGTGCCATGCACATCCTCAAACGAACAAACACTGCAAAGTTCGATCACTCAGTCACAAAGTAAAATGCGGTTGTAGTGTTCAAAGAATAAGGAAGAATATAAACAATCTGACTGCAGCAAAGCAAGCAACCATTACGTTATTAGACCTTCTGCATCTTTCGAGAAACAAGTGCATATTTTTTCTTATAACAGCCTCCAATGTAGGAATGTTACATTGAACCTGATGAGTCATGACTACTAACGCTCGCTCTCCAGGGTAGGTTGTATAGAGCTCTGCATCCAAAATTATAGGCCACACGCAATCTTTGCATGCATGACTTTCTGAAATTCCAACATAATTGTGATGCACACATGGGCGTACAAAAGGAACGAAAAAGAACATTTTAAGTGCATTTGAACATCGGGAGAAGAGGCTCGCAGCTTGTTTGCTGCACAATATTTTTATCGCAGTTTTCTTTCAATGTCTTTGTCATCTGGGAGCTCAGAATCCAGTACAGCTCCCAGATATTGGTATTGGTTAACAGATTTTAGATTTTTACCATCCATGCGTCAGTAATGGGGTGACTGTGCTTTTTGCACTCTTAGCCTTAAACGTCATACAAACAGTTTTGCTGTAGTTGAAAATATTTCCATATGATTCTGCATAAGCCTGCCACACAGATAAAAATTCTCTTCGCAACATTTCCGAAAACGAGAACTTTTCAGTTTCAGTTAAGATGCAGACCGAACGATCGGGACAGAGTAAAAATTTGTATTCTCATACAAACACCTGGTTCCGTACACATTTAGTGTAGTCATGGCTTTAGTGTGATAGATTTATAGGCTACTACAGTAGTAAAACTGCCTAATTTTCGTCTAGTTTTAGCAAATTCGTTCTATCCCTATTCTTCTAGCATGTGCTTGAATTTCTATCACAAATGAAGATCCCAAACTTGAAAGATAGCCTATGTCAAGGATGAGGGGTTCTTTGAATGCTGCCATTCCGGGCAAAACGGATCAGGTGTCTTGTGTTTTTGGGGCATAACGGATCAGGTGTGTTTGGGGCAAAACGGCTTTTTCTGGCATCAATGCCTTGTGTGAAAGTTTTTAGAAGCATGTTTAGGGCTATGAGGTTTCAGGACTTGCACTGGTTGCAAAAGTTAGGGTCTCGTAAAGCGTCATTTGGAGCCAAAGTGGTCTAGTAGATAGGAGCGTTCAATACTTGACTAGCACTTATATGACACTTCACTTAACCTTTTTCCCAAGCCGTGGTACTGGGATCAACCCAGAAAGACGCTAAAACGTGAAACAGTCCTTCACCTAAATTTAGTTGAAAACTATCAGGTTTTGAAGCGAAAATGCAGCTTAACAATGCTTTTTTAAGAAATGTACTACGTTAATAATGGTGATCCGTTTTGCCCCTAACAAAAATAATAATCAAAAGGTCATAGAAGAACAAGTGGTTTGACGGGGCACTAACTATGTCAAGATATCTCTTATCAATTTGAAAGTTTCAGCAATTTGCACGGTTTAACAGTACCCTAATGTTATAAAGTTTCATGAGGGCAAATTGAGGTCTGTCTAAGACAAAATGGTACACGAACAAACAGATAAAAAATGCCTTAAAAATAAGACCAGTTTAAACTATCTCCCAAGTTGACACTTCCAACATATTTGTGGTTGAATACCAATAATTTACGAAATTTTCGATCAGACAACCTGTCTCAAGATAAATCTTGTAAGGAGACAATTAACGAGCACGACAAAGAAAATTCCAATAAGATTTCTTAAAATTGATTAGAATATAAAATTTCATCTTTATTCTTCGAAAGTTTCTATTAATGTCAAAATTTCTATGCAATGTTTTGAAAATTTCGGGGGGGGCAAATGCCCCAAATGCCCCCCCCCTGGTTGCGCGCCTCTCCTCCACCCATCAGCAGTCAAAATAAATTGTAAATCATTTTGTGAAGTGGACTACGCTAATTTTAGCCAAACACTTTTTGCTACTGTAAGAGGATATCAATGGAGATTTGGCTAGGGGTGGCGCTGCATGCATGATGCCCAGTAGCTAGATTTGTAGCATTTAAAGAAGAGAAATGTGCAAGAAAAATATTTAGCTACCATACTCTGCAATATATATATCATACCTTCCAATTTATCGTCTTTTTAACGTTTAAGCAACTTAAAGAAGACATCAAATCGCGCTGTAACTCACACTTCTTACAAGATGCATGAAAATCGATGTGTTCTACTTAAGAGTGATATGCACATGCGACCAATGCGATTCACTGTTTCGTGCACTCCAACTGACAGCTCTGATATAACCCAATTGATGTGTTCTACTATATTGCTGTGCTTGTTTGTATCATAGTCTGACAAGCTGAACTACAGTACCATGTCCAACAACAAAATTAGGTTTATAAATTTCTAAATCACTTGTAGGGACAAAGCAAAGCGTGATTAGTGTTGCTTTGAGAACACCTCTAAAAAAGATTGGGAATATGTATTTATAAAACTTCACTTCTGCATCGGCCCGACAACTATATTGGTTTTACATCAAGCTGTCTCCTCCACATTTTACAACAAAACTGCACCCATGGTGATTGCAGTATGTGCACCATTCTCAGCTTCGCCATTGGCAGTTCAGGCGGACAGTAGCGTAGCCAGCCCAAAAATTTGGGAGGGTCTAAAAAAGTCAGGCGGCCAAAATGCTTGATTTTAGGCAAAAAACACTATTTTGTTTGGGATACCGCTTCTTAAAGCACAAAATGACTATATGCTCTGAAAATTTGGGGGCCACGGCCCCCTAGGCCCCCCTGGCTACGCCTATGTAGGCGGATTGATCATACCGGCTCACGCAAGCCCGTATCTGTTCTCAGGGTCGACAGAGAACGGGGTCATGAAGGGGGCAACGGTCGTCGAGGTGCTTTTTCATAATAGTATTCTAGTATCATGGTTGATCAAGATCTATTTGAAACAAATTTATTGCAACTATTCGCGCACCCAGAAAATTCAGAGTTGTTTTCTTTCTGTTATTATTTTTTAGGTCAACACTGACCAGAAACAAACATTTTTTTTGTTTCTGCAAAAGCAATTAAATAAGTAGCACCATTAACCATATAAAATTGGTTCTAAATCAGAAAGCGCAACCAGATTCATACATTAGGCCCACCGCATTATAAGGCGCGCTTTCGATTTTTGAGAAAATTAAAGGATTTTAATTGCCCCTTATGGTCCGAAAAATACGGTATTGCTTTGTATATTTGTGCCACCACCCACGATCCCACTTCACTAAGTTGATAACTCGGGCTCTTTTCTTTGGGCCTTGTCACTGTTAATATATGTTCGTTCCATGCCTTTCGCGTTCATGTTGCAGGTGACCTGAATAAAACAATATCGTTCGCAGTAGGCGTTCTCTCTACTTTTTTCGCTTTCGCTTTACTCGGTCTCATCCATTAGAGCCCGATCTGCCCTATGCAATAGTATTTTTTGAAACGTAATTCATATCGGACTGAATGTTTTTTGAAGCAATGGCTTTGTATAGGACATTGGATTTGAAGTCCAACCCAATGTTGGACTTCTCAATTCTTGTGTGGTTTAGCAAGTTTCGAACTGTCAGCCCCGGTTGTCCGCCATCCCAGCCGCATACCTCCTCTGCTCCATTGCTATTCGACGAGATGTTCGCGCAGCCTGATGTTTTTGCAGTTGTGAACTGCACTGTCGTAGCGTTGAGTGTGTTTTACTCCACTGTTTTAATGCTAAGTCTTATATTTTTGCAGTTGCGAACTGCGCTGACGTAACACAGAATGTGTTCTACTCTCCTTTTTAACGCGTTGCCGGATATTTTTGCGGTTATGAACTGCTCTGTCCTAGGGTTACGTGCTGTCTTTTTCGCCGGTCTTCCAACTTGGAGCGCTGATAATTATGTTAATTACAGTGACACGTTACAAACAGCATATGTCCAGTTGCAATTACCACCAGACGCCACTGCTCAATATTAGAATTGATAGAGGGGTATACAATCAGGCAGTGACCCCGAGCATCACCAGACCTCTGCACGCCATTGACTACACCTCGACGTTTGTTGGCGGGTACGATATCTTTTCCTGAAGATAGGATTGTGCTTGATTGGTTTGAATATATTGAGATAATTCGTTTACGACGTTTCTCCAGAATTCGTTTTGAAGACTCTCCCAAGTCAGTTGCGCACGGTAAAATAACTTTAGATATAAACTCAGAAAATCTGTTGTGTTGCAACTTTTTGTTCTGAATCATCCATTTGGCGTGACAATTCAACATGAGAGTTCGTTTCACATAATTCATTTCGCTGTTCAGGTCCTGGGCTGTGGAGGAAAGTTCTTAAGACCGTTCGAAAAAAGCGTTAACCACTGATTGCTCTTGTTGTATAGAATGTTCTGATCTAAAGTTGAGGTATCTGTCTAAATTGGTTGGCTTATGATATACTTCTCACAATAAGTGGCCAATTGATGAGTGTTTGATCAATAAGTCCAAAAATGGAAAACGTTCTTTGTTTTCTTGTTCCATACATGGGTGTCGGAAGAGGGGCAGGGGAGGCCAAGGCTCCCCACTAGATTTTAAATTTTTAGCACAAAAGGTTGTTTTTTAGTTTTGAGTGGGAAAAAACTAATATCACCACTTTTGGCCCCCAGGGGAAAAATTTTGGATATTTCCCCTGGTGCATCCCCCTGGAAAAAATCCTTCCCGACGCCCATGGTTCCATATAGTGAGTTGGATAGAGCTCTCTGTTGTTGTCTTCAGATGGGTGAAAAACTCGGACAACTTTGATTTCTTTATGATCACAAAAGTGTCGTCTACATATCTTTTCCAGAAACGTGGAGAGTCTGCAAAGGTTTCTAAAGCGGGTTTTGCGACATCTTCCATGACTGGGTTTGCAACTACTGATGAAATGAGTGAACCAATCGCTGTTCCAAAAACTTCTTTGTAGTTTTTCCACGAAAAGTACAATTTTTTGAACTTCAGCAAATTCTAAGTCTTAATTAGGTCAGTAGTTGAGAAATTTGTACGTTGACTCAGCTCGGGATCGGATTGTGGATGTTGCTTGCCTATATTTAATGCCAATTGAATTGCAATTTTTGTGAATATATAACATCGGATGAGGCCATTATTTCATCAGTTTGGAGTAATTCAGGAGAATGCAAAGTCTAAAGATTTCTTACATGATGTTTTGATTTTTCAATAAATGGTTTCAGTAGTGAGTATAATTCTTTAGTAGCCCGTAGGTAGGTGAGTGTGTAAAAAAACTGTTGGTCGTGGGGGAATGTTTTCTTTGTTTGATTTCGGTAGCCCGTATAGCCGGGATGATGTGGCATATGGGTTTTTCAGTCTAAAGCTTGCTTCTTTTGTGATCTTTTTGGTTTCGAGCAAGTTGTTAACAAATTTATTGACATCTTTGGTTGTGGATACGGGTGGGTTGGTTTTAAGATGTTTACAAGTTTTTTGATCATCCAGCATTTTCTTACTCTTGTCATACCACTCTTTGTCTAAGACTTGGTTATGTTACCTTTGTCAGCCTTGGTGATTATTATGCCTGGATCTTCCTTTAACTGTTGCAATGCTATGTGTTCTTTTTTCGTCAGAACTGCTCAACTTTGCTTATTGTTTCGTGTGGTTGAAACCGCTTTGCCACGAATTAAGTCAGTCTCGCTGGGAAAAATGCCTCGTAATCCGTATTCAACTGAGGCAAGGATATCTTTTACTGGAACATCTATACAGACAATAGCAACATTCTGGACCGATTAATGCTTTTCATTTTTCATTGACGGTAATCGAGGCCGATATTTTTGCATAGTTCAAACAATAGTTGAAAGAAATTACATTGCATTTTTCTCTTCATGCAGGCCACATAAACAATTGGAATAGTTGCACAAGTTACAAATGAAAGACAACATTATAAGTAGTTAGGAACATAATACAAATTTAAGCAATATGAACAGCAAGAAATGAAGCGCAACAGTCTTTTGTTTGAGACACCGCTTCTTAAAGCACAAAATGACAAGATACGCAAAAAATTTAGGGGGCTATGACCTCTTTGCCCCCCCCCCGGCTACGACTATGTAAAACACACTCAGTGCTACGTCATCGCAATTCACAACTGCAAAAATACAAGGCTGCGCGAATGTCTCGTCGTATAGGAATCGATCAGAAGGTATGCGGCTGGAATGGCGGACACCCGGGGTTGACAGTTTGAAACTAGCCAAACTACATAAGAATTGAGAATGCGCATGAAGCGCGAAAGAAATTTTTCGCTTCATATTATGTGGCTATTGTATGTATAATTATTAAGGGGAAAGAAAAGATACGGGCTTTTATGAGCCGGTATGATTAGTTCGCCTGAACTGCCAATTAATGACGAAGCTCGAAATGAAGCACATATTGCTCGAAATGAAGCACATATTGCAAGCACAGGGATGCCATTGTACAATACTAGCACAAAAACTAAACGGGAAACTAGTGATGCATCATAAAATCAAATAGAACAGTTGCTAGGACAACTTTGAAATTTTCCACGATTATCTTCAGTGTTGATGTAATTGGAACCAACCGAAAAACACCAGTTTTTTTATAGTCCACTTAAAAAAATCAATAAACCCACCAAAAATCCCACACTACTTTTCCTTTGAAAAATGTGCTATGAAGTAAAAATAAAATAAGCAGCACACTTGTACAGGTAACTGTGTGCTTACATTTTTTAATGAAACAAAACGAACAGCAACGAAATTTGAAAGACTTGAAAAAAAGAGAAGAATGATTCGAAAAGTTTGAGAAAATTCTACTGGTTATCTTCTTCAGCTCTGTAAAATCGGTATATTTTCACCACTTTTTTTGTCTTCTCTGCATCCAAGCTGTTTCTTATGTTGGACCATACCAAACCATACGTTGAAAAATACACTATACAGATGCTGAACAATCAGGGCATTTAAATAACTTGGCGTGAAACTACAGAGTTTGTGTGGGAGTGGCTTTTCTCTGTTGGCTGTGCGCGTTCTTGTCAAGCCTTACCACTTTGGAGTGAATTGACCAATAACACTTTGCGAAAGTAAAATGGGGCACATTTCTTTACCCTAGAATTTGAATACCATAATAGGTATAACAAGTTATTTTTGTGCAATTCTGAAAATGGTGATGTTGCATGATGCACTAAAAACAATTCAGAATGGGGTTTTTGTGTTTTGCTTGAAAAAGAAGAAAAACCTGTTTCTTTTCAAAAAAGCGAAAAAGTTCGGATTAAAAAAACAAAAAACAGGCGGGTTGTTATTTTAAACAAACGGGTTTGTCTCAACCCTTGTTTTTTTTCAATCCTTTTTGCGATTTTCCTTTGATCGCAC
>Ga0210059_1015568_pt1 | contig 11080 bp, 11 predicted proteins | sample Ectturendosymbi2_FD_188042 | JGI IMG/M metagenome (GOLD analysis project Ga0210059, IMG submission 188042) | Ecteinascidia turbinata endosymbiont from Florida, USA - Sample 2 (SPAdes) (version 2) | ecosystem: Host-associated > Tunicates > Ascidians > Unclassified | place: Key West, Florida... | reverse complement strand
ATGGCGTGATTCATGCGTGTATTTCAACAAAATGCATTAGCGCCATCAAGCGTATACTCTATACTACCGCAATGTATACGTCCTCATTTTCTTTCATGTATATGTGTTTTTTCATTTCTCTTTACTGCGATGCATGTTAAAAGTCTAGCGTTTTGCGTGTGGGAGTGAAGACGTTACTCAATACAATGCAATTGTTGCCCCTTTTAATAGGGCAGGGGCAATACTTCCGTCATTTCACCGCTCTATGATGCTGTTATGTCAGGGCACCTGTGCCTCCGTTTCCCCCCCTTTCAAGAGCAGGGGTGTAGTGCCCCCGTCGTGCACCCCCGTTCCGGCGTCCGTCAAGAACCAAATAGTAACGTTGAATGTATTGGGAGCCTGCCAAAGGCATTTAAGTAGCGGTTAAGATGGAAGAGTTGGTTAATAGCTATATATGAAGTGGTCCTATATACGATAATTGCAGCTAAACATGCTGTGATACAAGTGTCAAGAGGAATTGACTTTGCTTTGCCGCAATCAGTGTTTTGCAGTTCTCGCGCGTTTCATAAATATTGAGTGATAACATTAGATGTTATTGAGTCGCGACAGTTGTGGATTGATGCAGCGTCACATCGCATGTTACTAAAATAAGCAGACTGAGAACAAAGCGCACAATCATTGGAAGGGAAAATGGATTTTCTGTCGATGCTATGACCGAAACAGGGAAATCATATACTGTGCGGTAGATACACAATCAGAAATGCCGGCAGTGCCAGTTGAAGAAAGTGCATTATACGAAAGTCGAATGCAAAAATCCCGTCCAATTTGTACTGTAGTCAACGGAACAAAAAAGAAATTAAGGCAATGTTGTCATGTATTCTTTGAGTAGAAACTGTAGAAAAGCCACAACAACAATACAGAATCAATGCACTTGGTTAATACCCATAAAATCGGCCGAGATCAGGTCAACGCTCAACCGGAATCGTCTTCTCAGGTCGGCGCGTCGATCATATGCAAGTTACTTCATCGTGGCTGCCAAGTGCTACCAACCGGTGGCGTGTCTGCCTACGACAAGCAATGGTGAGCGCGCGAATGTATTCCTTCCGAACCTTCTTTTAAACTTCACTGCATCAACGCTTTTTTGCCTATTCTGTTAAGCAGAGGAGCTCCATGCACTGGTCGGAGCGTAACCTTCAGTTGTATTTTACCTCGTACTAGTGTCGATGAGGTGGTGAAGCGTTAGTTTCTTTCTCATGACATTCATACAGCCCACTCACAAGAGTCGTTCAGCTTGTTTAGGCATTAACAAATGTTGCTAACATGGCATCAGAAATTTGATTGAAAATGTTTATTCGTCGTTGGTTAAAATTACTGTTGGCTGAAAAAAGATTGAAGGTTTTAACGAAATAGCAAAAATGTTGGTTTGGAAAATACGTTTTGCTAAAATTTCATCCCCTTCAACACGTTTTGAGTTGGTCACACTTAAAAATCTCTGCAGGAACAAATTCATCAACGACCTCTGCGACGTCGTCATGGCCGTAGCCAATCCTAGAGAAGGGTCACGTCACGCTCGACCAAGCACGCCGTCACCCCTGCTGGAGGAATTTACGCTTGATTTGTGCGAGATCCTGGTCGCCCAATCAACGAATGGTCACCAAGCCGACATGCTGAAGGCGTCTTTTAAACGAGTTATCGAACAAAAGTAGAGTTTTCTGCGACGCTCGTATCAGGACGAAGCTGAGGTGGTCGATCGAAGTGCGGCAGCCAAAAGTTCGCCGCATCGAAAGACTAGAGTTTTGCTATTTTCCTGATCAGGGCCTTTTTTTAGAGGAAGTTCGTATCTGTTATATGGCATTTTTATTGAAATTATTCTGTTCGCTCGACGTTCACGATGGGCCAAATGTTTGTCATCTTGTTGCGCGCAAGATGTGCGCCACCGCGTGTCCGTAAGACACTGGAGGTGGAATAAGTTATGCCTCTTGGAATTTGTGTTTTTATTTGAACCGCGTAGAAGCAGCTAGCATGTGCTTTTGTAAAATGAATGCACTACAGTTTATTAACAAAACCTCTTCGCAATAAAACTTCTTTTTCGCCCCAAGTTTCTCTTGTCTGCAGCAACTGCACTTTTGATTTGTCAGTCATCAACGCGCAATGAGAGGAATCAGGAAATGTATTTTGACAAACGCGGAGTAAATAGCACGGCACCTCGCGTTAAACCTTGTGCGGGTCAAGCACCGGCAAATGCGTGAATGTGTCAAGCGACTCAAAATGAAAAGCAGACAATTTACGAAAAAACAAAACTCCGGCAGTTTGTCAAGCGCTGGTGGCAGCTGAAACAAGATTAGACGCAATTCAAAAACAAATCTAAACAATGAAACTGGTGATGGAACGAACGGCCAGTGCCGAAAGAATGTCGACGAAGGCGAAAACGTCATCACCCTGCCGAGGAACTTGATATAACTGAGATGACAGCTCGAACCAGTTTGGAGAAGTAGAGGCATGAGGTGCTGGGCACGTTGTTCATCGCTTTAAGAATTTCTTCTTTGCTGTGAATAAAGGTGGATTCAAAAGGCAAACATCAACACACGTAGTGATACTCCAACGTATCTGATGAAAGCCACAACTAGACCTTTCAGTTGGAAATGGAACTGGCAGATGCAGTTTTTTCACAGGCAGAAAATTGTTTTTAGTTGATTGAACACTTAAGTTGAAATACTCAGTAGGATTAGGCCAGATGTGGGCAAACTACGGCCCGCGAGGGCATTTCGTGCGGCCCGCAGGGTAGTCACACGTACATAGATAAAAGGAATTGTTATCAAGATTTTTTTTCCACACGTTTCATTCCAAACCGCATTGTTACTCAACCGTAAGTGACTATTGTTACCTTCATTTTGTGGTAGCTCATGTAAAACTTATTTTAAGATTTCATAGCGATTATAGATGTAATGCGAGCATGCGGCCCTCGGTAGCAATAAAATCTTCAATGTGGCCCTCTGTAGAAAATGTTTGCCCATCCCTGGATTAGGCTCATCGAATGTAGCACGTCAATTCTTACTTGCAGTCGCCGTAAGTTGACGGAGTGCCGATGAATTGATATTTGATCGGAGCGAACGATGCTCTCTTCTCATCGTCCGAATCCGATTCCCAAAAAACGAACTCCATCTGAAAACTGGAAAAAGGAATATATTTCTGACTTCTACAGTAGTTGTGACTGCATTTTAGACCCGCACTGTTTCCACTAAGTTTTATCATGCAGTAGGGAAACAAAAATCGGTTCAATGGAAAACAAACACGGCTTCTTTCATCATTTTTTCATTATCATTATCTCTACGCTTCGCTACACTTTCTCTTTGCCTGTGCTTTTAGGTCATTTGTCCCGACGAAGGCCCGCTATCAACCGAGTTGAAATGTCGGCCTTTTTTAAACATAAGCAGTCGAGCAAAACATTTTTATCTAGAGCTTCTGTTGATTGGTGCTGCCACGACGGCTTCTGCTAAAGAGTCAAGCAGCTTAGTTTGGCGAACACCTTCATTTTCACATTTAAATCCAAAATGCCTTCGTGTGGTTATGTTGATCACCGTGGAAGGCCAGAGCACGCTCTCATACAGGCGCGTATTATTGTGGATATCAATTGCAGTCGAAACGTCTCTTTATTATCGAAACATTTGAAAAACATAAAGCGAAACACCGCATTACACCAAATTGCTTAGTATCAGTCAGTGTTCCCTCTAAGAAAATTTTACACTGAGCAAAGTTTGTTTTAGTGAGCATGCAATTGAGCAACTGCGTGGACACACATCCAGTGAAGCGTTTCAACCGGTAAAAGGGCTTTGCGATATGTATAAACGATATTAAATTTGGAATGCTGCAAGTAACCGAGAATGAGATTTCACTTCGCAAATGGTCTGGTGGTACTGCGCAGTTGTGCACCTTAGAGAGAAAACTGGTGTCAACAATGAAGGAAGCTATTGGAAGACGACACGAAATAAGGAAAGACCTGCACAAGTCAGGAACGTCCCCATCAAAGTCGACTACGATCGAGTCCTTTTTGAAAATCAGGCCAACGTTGGTTATCATCGACGTGGCTTCCAGCAGTTGTTTGACCAGATGTTTCGCCTTGACCGCTTCTCTTGAGACAAAATTCACAGCCTGAAACATCACAAAATAAAAGCCTCGACCGCGCGCACGTGTCCTCTTACTTCACACGCGCAAAAACGATATGACGCAACGCACCGCACGCGGAGGTTGACGTCTTGATGACGTGGGCAAGAGAACTGGTGAAGTGAAGGGATTCACGAAGCAAAACTCACTTCGAGGCAGGACCCGAAACTAGGGGGGGGGCGAAGACCCTTTTGAAAAAATTTCGCCCCCCTGGAAAAATGTGTTGGACATAGTTTAAAAATTGGGCCCCTCTCAGAAAACTCTTCGCCCCCTTCTGGTGTTCCAAGTTTGTTATGGGCCTGCTTCGAGGTCACCGCTTCGCAGACCAGATCATGACATAAGTTGGCCAAGCTACCCTTTTCCCTTTGAAAGTCTGTAGGTCAATCGCTGTTTCGGTTCCAAAGCAACGTACAGCTCCCTTGGCACTTCTATAAAGGGCATGGGTGACTTGCTCAATAAAAGGCACGGCTTTAAGTTGATCCCCATCGCTACTGCAGCAAACATGTGTTATCTAATAAGCAAGCTACTGAGTCTAACGGCCCTGGTCAGAGATGCTGGTAGGTGCAGGCCTGAAGTCCAACAGTCTACCCAGAAAATCGCCGGTGACAGCAAACCTTCCGTAGGTCTCTTCTTCCCGATGCGAGAATCAGGAGATTTCGAGGATCAACAGCTTGAAGTAGAATGCGCATCACGAAGTTGTACACTTGATGGTATAAGTGCATCCAATGTAAATCTGAAAACAAATCAACATTTTCCGCCACGATCTATCTTGTCAGTGCAACTGCAACATACTGTGACGCAACAACGGCAGGATGTTTGAAACGCCAACAAATGAATGTCTACTTGTATCGCACGCACAAAATTATTGTTATTGGTGCGCATAACCATCCCTGCTTGAACCAGCATCATCCCTGCTATCCCTGCTTGAACCAGCATCATCCGTTGCAAAGGTAATCACGCTGACATCACGTCGCTGAACTTAACACTGGTGCAGGCTACAATCGAGTGGTGAAAAGCTATACAGTATAAAATACAGTATTTTATACTGCAGGGTATGTAGGGCGCAGTGACTTCGAAAGCTGTGCTCGTCGCTTCGATTACATCACCAAATGACGTAATTGGCATGGTTTTGCTTGACCACAACTTAGCTTGTATTCTTCAGGCGATAAAAGATCACAGAATGGGTCATGAGATGGGTTCCGGTGGTTGATGTTGTGAAAACGCTTTACACAACTTGCGCAACCAGCAGTTGAAGTCAAACTTTGCCGACGTCCCGCGGTCGACTTTACTCGGCAATCCGACCACACTGCTGGGCAGCAGGTGAATGGAGAATCGCGCACATTAAGAACACGATGAATTACCTTCCATTCGATTTTCCACGTCGTATGACTTGACCATAGACCGATCGTCCGGGCAGAAGTGGACGGTGACGACGAGCATCTTGTTCAAAAAACCGAACTTCATCTTGTCTTGCTGATCGTACAGGATTTCCCAGTGCAGGTACCTAGACACATCAACGAAAATCTGCTGCGTGACTTCAACATAACGATGACGCCGGTCGGATTCCAACTGCGCCGCAGAAAAATGGACCCGTTTCGGAATTTCGAACCTAGTCACCTTTGGTTTATTGTTTGACACAGTTTCCAAGACTCGCAAGGCACGTTTTGACAGAGTAAAGCCGATGCGTCTGAAACGCCCAAAATCGCACTCGTTGGTCTGGGGCCGATTGCAAGTTTCCATCATACTGATAGTGTTACCACGTGCGAGACTGTGAGCAACACTGCTGCGGAAACCTTTGTCAAAATGTTGAAAGGTGAGACGGGGTCAGCACGAAGAGGTTTGGGTCACAAAGACAGTGACATCTGAGTCGATGAGGGTGTCGCTGTTGGAAGTTGCGGGATTAACCGTTTGTTTTTTTTCGGACTATTTGGTGCTGCTAACATTTTCTCAACGGGGTCTTCAACATTCACTTGCCGCTTTTCAGCTGCGTGCGATCAAGCGGGATAGATGATTAACACTAAAAGACGGAGGTATCACGTCTCTCGAGAAACCCAAGCGCAGCAACTTAGCGGGAATACATTGCAGCAGGTGGAGAAGTTCAAGAACCTTTGTCCCAATCCCCGCCGCGGTTATGAATCTCGGGTAACGACTGACAGAGTGTTCTCAGGTACAAGCGGCAAAGATGGGATTTTTGTGTGGAGGTCAGGACAAAGTGCGTAGATTCGCACAACTTCGAACGTAGAGCTACTTCTCCAAATAGGGAGATGTCAGCTACGATGTTTCGACCACGTGGCAAGAATGCCCGGGAAAGATTGGCGAGTCCTGCTGGTTACACCTACAGGAAAGAGGCTCAAACGTCGACCAAGGACCAAGAGACGTGATTACATTTCTGACCAGGTTTGTCCCGTCCTGGTGTGGAACCAGAAGAACAATATTCCACACCCGTCCTGGTGTGGAACCAGAAGGCAAAGGTTTTCCACAAACACCTGGTTTTCGGATAAACCTCCAAAATTCAATTCGGCAAACCGCACCTGCACAGGCTGACAATTGATTGACCAAGTAACATGGTCACATGGTAAAGCGCATGCGCAACAAACCTTTAAAATGGATTTGTGACCATCAAATGTAGCAATTCGAGCTCCCAAAATTATTGTCTCAGGCCGTCCAGCAGTCAGCAAACATTTACTTGACAGCGATATACGAAGTTGAACAACTACCGTCATCGCTAGTCAACTCAAAGTGGTGGTCGGTTTCTTCCGCACCTAATCTTGCCACGATACCAAGTACGTGAATTTAGGGATGGACATAGATGGTGAACCTTAAATTTAACTTTTCTGTTCTACAATTGCGCATGTTTTAGATAAACAAGTACTTGGCGAAGTTTTAAATGTTAGTTATTTTCATAGTCATTTTTTTCAAAGTTTTGTAATAAGACCGGCAGAACATTCTGCAGCCATGGCAACCTGTGTCTCCTGCTCTAGAGTTACATTAAAAACTACCCTCTACAAATATCAGTGTTGCTTCGACATGCTTCTTTTCTTTCTAAGAAAAGCTTCCTTTTCAGAACGTAGGCGTTACGAATGCATTGGCGCTAATGAAATAAAAAAACTACAAAAAACAAACGATCCAGGGTGTCATGACTTCAAGTTACGTGCTGGTCGCTGCATGTCGACTTAGCTTTCACTCCGTTAATTTTTACAACTCTCAACGATTTAGTAATCTTACCGTTTTTGAACTTTTAAGTCCTCCTTCAACTTCAGCCGTTTCATCTCTTCCTCTTGTTCCCTTTTTTCCATCGAATCCACTAAATCCCAAATCTTCTGCATTTTTTCTTTTCGTTCCTGCTGCTCTTCATCTTTCGCCTTCTTCCTTTCTTCGAGTTCTTTCAACCCTTGATCACCGAAAAGACGTCATCATCCACTGACTCAAACCCAACGTTTTTCAGGGGGTAGCAAGGAATAGCAGCCTGTTTGCCTCGTACTTCAGGGCTGTTTTTTCGGTCATAGGCCGAAATGTTTTTGAAATGACCGAAAAAAATTAAGTCATTTCGGTCAGAATGGCTGAAAACATTGGCTAACGAACACTGTTACGGCGAGTTTAATACAAATGTGGGACAAACGAGCGAAATGTCTCGGTGACCAGAATTTCTCCGCAAAAAAAACAGCTTCAGGGGCAACCACATAGTTAACGACTGTTGCAGTGTGACGCTTATGCTTAGTGGGTGAAACCCACGTTAGTACTTAAAACGGAAACCCGGTAAAATCGATCATACTGCTCAAATACATTAAAACCTGGACCAACTGCCACTAAAGCACAAATATAGATCGCTAGTTTGACAATATAAGACCAAAAATGGTTTGGCAACCATTCGTAAGGTTATCTAATCAACACTTAAATGACAACAACGTAAATTAATGAGTTATAGATTTCCGTGTTCTTCATAAAAACCAAAAACGGAGTTTTGCTGAAAGGATCGGGGACGTCATCTCCTACGTCACAGACTTTCAAGGTCGAGCTGTTCGTGAATGACAAATCGGTGCAGAACATGTTAAAGCCCCTCACATTACCGCTGCCTCACAATGAAACAAAATAAAGCCACGCAATTCAATTCCAAAAATAATATTAAAATCCAAAACAATCTGCCAACGCGGGATCAGTTGCAATTGTGGAGTGCGAGAGAATACCAGACAGATGGAAGATAGTATCCGGACTTATCTTTGACATGCGCACTACAAAAACGTCAACACCGCTACCGTTACAAGCAGTGGTGGGTGAAAAGGTCAGGAGCATGCGGAAGAAAGGAGTGTGGGAGGGGGGGGCGAGCGGCCTTACTGTTAGTCAACTGAGCAATTTCCTCTTTGTTTTTTCTGTATTGAGAGATCTTCTTGTCACTAGGCAAGTCTTTGTGGCTCTCCAGCTCCTCAAGTTCGGCGTTCACCTTCGCGCTCTCTGAAAATAAAAGCGAGGATATCCGCGATGCGTACGTGAGCCGCATATGCACGCCTGCGCTATTCTTATGAAACGCAGGGTTTCGGCGACATTCGAAACGCGGCTGCGAGTTTGCGCAACACACAAAACTAATATCCACTGAAAACTTTCGTCGCGTAACAACGTTTGCATCTTCCAGTAAAGTATTATTTTCGAGTAACTGGCGCTGTTTGGTGGCCCTACCAACCAAATGCTTCACAGTGTGCCATGGAAACGACGCAACAAATACAGTTCGCTGACATTGGAGAATCTCGATTGTCTTGCGCTTTTAGTGCCTATATATTCTAACCGACTACTCACAACATCGACAACGCAATGAAAAGTCTTGGTACGTTCAACAAATGGTGTGCGAAATTACTGCATCACTGTCAACATCTTCGACTTATAAACAATTTCTATAAATAATAGCTTGCTGCAAATACACCAAAACGGTTTAGACAAGACGCTCAACTTTTCCAAACACAATATTTTATTAAAACATGCAGCGTGTTTTGTCAGTTATTGATCGGTTTGTCTGAGAAGAAAAGCTACATTCTGATGTCGCAACTGACCCAGTTCAAGCTCAGCGACTGCGGCACTCAAAAGCTCTTCGACGTTGCCAGCTTTCTTCAACTCTTCCACCATCGGTCGAAGCACTTTTTCGTTCGTTGCCGCTTTCACTTCACAAAGTGCTTTCGTCAGTTTGCTTTTGCTTCGCTTCCAGCCGGCCTGGACGAAGCAAGCAAAGAGCAACAGTGATCGTTTGTCGGAAGAACGAGCTCAGGACGCAACCAACCTCCGCCCGAGCTGTACATGCGCAAGATGCAAAAAAGTCCCAGCGCAGGGGTTGACGCTTGTGGACATAATTAGATGATCACTCCTTGCAAGTACAAGCGTGCTGAAAAGAATTTCCCAAATCGCCACAAAAAAGAGGTTTGCTTCGTCAGTATTTGTAGCAAATTGTTTGTCGATAAAAGTGACAAGCAACGGCTCAATGGACGACCTTCCTGCTCATTGTATTTCGACGTTTTTTTAACCATCATCGAACGGCTCCACTTAGATTTGACGCACAAAGTAAGAGCCGGAGAAGCTGCCAGCGCTGTCCTTTGCCTATGGCTGAAAACGCGTTAATACAATTGCAAAATGCAACTTGCCTGTTACAGAATGTTTCTAATTCAAATCTGCAGAAGCCTCATCCTGAGGAAAATAACGGCGCGAAAAGGTGTCGGATCGTGACTTGCATGAAACGAAAAAACAACTACAGAACGGGCAAAACTCAATCGCCGCGATGTGGGAAACTACGGTCTGTTCCACACCCACGAAAACCTTTACGCGCTCCTCCATCAATACAAGTTCCTCCACTTTTGAGGTTTACCTTAGCAAGCTTTGTGCAGTTTGCAGCCAGGTTCTCCACCTCCGTTCGTAGGTTGTCGCTTTCGTCATCCGGCCCGCTCCTGATCCTCATCATCAGCTCGGTGTTGTTCGCTTTGATCGCCGCTTCGTGCTTATCGATCTCTTCTTGATAACTGCCAATCAGCAGCACTAGGTTAGCAGAAAACATGTCGCGTTAGCCGCAAGAAGTAGCAATTGATTTAAAAAATCGACGAAAACAGCTAGTGGTCATCCCTTACGAAAAAACGCAATTGATTAAAAAGTCGCCGGCTTACTTGAGGAAACAAAATCGGCACCGCAAGCAGTAAAAGGAAATCACCGCGCGCCTTACTTCTTGAATCTCTGCTGTACGGCCTCAGTAAACTGCCGGTAAACAGGAACACTCCTGGCATGAACAAAAACGGTCGACGCCAGCTCCGCTAACGACTCGGGCTTTTTGCTCGAGCCTGGAAGTACGAACGTGCTGCGTCTCCCTCTCGGTGCCTGCGAAAAAGAGTCCTGTGACCGCGCAAGTTGTGATGATGATTGGAGGACTAACTTTCAGTTAAGTCGTGTCGTGGGCATCAGTATCAAGCATGCAACGGGACTAGCTTCAAAAGTGAGTTTGAGCGGAGACCAGAAAGGTGAAGCTATTTTTATTGTCATAAGAAAGTCATCACTGATGACTGACAACAAAAACTTTTCTTATGACAATAAAAATTCGAACTTTTCTTATGACAATAAAAATTCGACTTTTCTTATGACACTAAAAATTCGAAGGCAACACCTCTACAGATTGGATCCCAAGAGTACTAAGCCAACTATCATCCAAATGCAAAAAACACTGCAAACAATTTGTAGAGCTTGCTAGATGCGAAAGGGTTACGACAACCCGGGCAGAGTTTCATTTTAGCTGGGTTTATACTTTCTCTGCCACGCACAGGTCCTTGCGGATCTGAGCAACCCATCCACCGAGAGAGATCGGTTGCGACCCAGCACCCCCCTGCGTAACTGTGTTGATCATCTAGCAGTTCCTTCCCACATATATGCACCACCACGAGTTGAAACTGGACAGTAACAAAGCTAATTCAACTGCTGAGGG
>Ga0210059_1015567_pt1 | contig 11081 bp, 4 predicted proteins | sample Ectturendosymbi2_FD_188042 | JGI IMG/M metagenome (GOLD analysis project Ga0210059, IMG submission 188042) | Ecteinascidia turbinata endosymbiont from Florida, USA - Sample 2 (SPAdes) (version 2) | ecosystem: Host-associated > Tunicates > Ascidians > Unclassified | place: Key West, Florida... | reverse complement strand
TTAACTTTTTCTAGCTCTGTATTAACTATGCTCTGCAGTTCTGTGCTATTGCTTCCAGAGATGGATAATACAGTGTCATCCGCAAAAAGTGTAGGAGTCAGTTTTGTTGTCGATGGTAAATCATTTGTATAAAGTGCAAATAACAAGGGGCCAAGCGATGAGCCCTGTTCAATCCCGTTCACTTCCCTCATGTTTTTTTTCGTTGTGGTGCCCGATGCGATTTTGTCATATCAAGGCGATAGCGCACCTTAATGTATTTCGTGGTTAGGTAGTCGTGGTTAAGCAGCTGAGTTTCAGCAGAAACAACTGTGTTGGGTCGTTTCTTTGTGCTTCGTGCTGCTAGACGCATTTTGTAGCTTTCTGTAGATGTTACGCAATACATTCGATAAATTTTGAATAACAAAGTTATCAACACCATCGCAATCGGGATTGCAAAGCAAAGCAAAATCATTGTTTGAGGAACAATGCCAGTGGTTCCCAGCCGGGGTGCTGCGGCGTCGCAGAGTGCCATTTACAATACGCAGGGGTGCCGCGAGCTAATCCGTTTTTGAATTTCATCAAAAAATAGATTTTCAAAATGTTATGAAACCTTGAAGCAAATTGCTATGGGTTCGCCACTGGGTGCCGCAAATGATATTTGTTTACTGTAGGGTGCCGCAAGCCTGAAAAGTTGAACTATGCACTCATACTGCAGCAGCTAATCATTTCCCATAATTTTTTTTCTGAAGACCAATCTTTCAGAAAGTCTCCGTGCGTCCGTTTTAATATTATTATTTCGAGAATTTTTATTGCTTCATTTAATGTCCTGCCCTATCACGATTTGTGGATTATACTCTGAGCTTGCTCCACGCGAAAAAGTTATGAAGGTGCATGTCCTTGTCATTGCTTTTTAGGTTAACAGCGTTTCAGCCGTATCCTTCATTTAATTAGTTTTTGTGATTCAAAGTTTAGTGAAGGAGTAAAATTGCGTCTGTGTGAAAAGTTCTTCATGAAAAAAGTTTCGAAAACCAGGGAAGGCAAAGTTTTATGTTGTTGATAGCCAAGTAGTATCCGATCCATGGGAGACTCCAGGTCAACAGCGTCACTCGGGCTCATCACATATTTCGCATACAGTCCACCACATCAAATAAAATTTACAAAAATTCAAGAGACGTAATGCACACTGCAAATTTACAAACGCATTGATACCGTAAACGTGCAAGATGACTACGTACAAAGTTCTGCAAGTTGCGATTATACTGACTAAATGCAACAGTTCGAGGCTTGCGTCACTGAAATATCCATTTGCTCTCTCATTCTGGCTGGCGCCACAGCTTCTCTGTGAACTTCAGTTACGTAACAATAAATACAGTGATGCCAGGTTATTTTGCAAAAATAAGCAAGTAAATTTGAAAAACAAGGCCAAAATAGGTAATTTAACCGAAAAACACCAACATGCGTTTGGCAAGAAAATTCAGCAAAAAAAAAAATCGGCAGGAAAATTAAATAGAAAAACAGGGAGACGCATCCGAAAAAACAACCCGAAAATGAGCATATTTTCGCAAAAAAACGCCCAACTTGCCTTTGGCAGTAAATTAAAACAGAAAAAGTGCCATAAAATTTGAAAAAAAAGCAATCCACTAAATAGAAATCTACAAAAAACAAGCCCAAAAACAAGCTAATTTCAATTAAAAGCAACCCGCAAGTATTTAAAAAAACGCAACTCCACAAAAAAACAAGCCCAAATTCGTGGGAAAACCGCAAGGTTGGCAACACTGAATAAATGAGAAGTTCTCATGAGAACTTGTCCATTGTTGCGCAACGTTCCTCACAAAGCAATGGAGTTACTAGACAATTTACCGTTCATTTGCAATTATTCTCGAATGGGAACTGTCCGTACACTGGAATTCAAATGCAATGCTCTATGCAAATCAAATTGCTTCAAAAAAACATTCAATCGGATATGAATTATATTTTAAAACATACTTAATTGCAGATGGCAGCTCGGGCCAGAACCGTCGCCAGAAAGAATTAAATAGCGGGGCTTAACGTTTGTGCAGAGGCCTTGACATTCTGAAATTTTAATAAAACTCCACTGATTTATAGTGTTTCATGTTTCAATTTGGGGGATTGAAACTTTGTTTGGGGGGACAAGCCCACCAAACCCTACACATGGTGACGGGACTGCCTCGGGCTCCAACGGATGAACCCGAGTAAAGCGCGAGCGAACGAAATCGAGAGAACGCCTACTACGAACGATATTTTTTGATTCAGATCACCTCCAACATGAACGCGAAAGGCCAGACATGGAACGACAAGGCCCAATGTACGATACCGAGTTAACAACATAATTAGTGAAGTGTGTGGTGGCACAAATACCGTTTTTATTGGATTGTAAGGCGCGACTTACAAGTTTTTTTTAATCATTTCGTGTGGCTTATAATTAAGGGCGGTTTACATTTTTTATTTCTTTGCTTTATCGAAAGGTATAGATGACGCCCAGTCTTACCTTGGCTATGTTTTGTCAAACAAACTCTCTTCGCATTCTTTTCTCTTCAGCATCACTTGCACATCTGTGACAGGAGAGAGTATGATGAACAGAAAGCAGTTCTACGTAGTTGTGTTCGTATCATTGCCAGAGTTGCCAATTAAACGCGAAACGTGCTATTACGCGAAAGTATTACAGTGGCTTGTGTAACCTATGTTCCAAGTGCGGCTTACAACCAAGGCGGCTTACATCAATTTTTTAACACCATTTCGTGCGGCACACAACCAAGGGCGGCCAACAATCGAATAAACACGGTATACCAAGCAAGCAAGCTCCCGTTTCACAATGGGCTAAGCCCGAGTGGAGTCGTCACTGAGCGATCTAAGCCTGCAGGAACATTTAAGCGTCTTTTAGGTTTCTTGTGTTTGTTAACCCAGATGGAGTTCTTAAACCTTTAGCTGCACTTCTCAGTAACGGGATGCAAATAGTCAGTCTCCACTTACAGCCACATCTGGTGTTGTCAGGCTATCGCCGTCTCCCTCGTTTATTTAAGAAGTTCACCTCAGTTTTGTCATCGGGAGGTATCCTGGCGTAACATTATGGAGTTAGAGGTGAATCTGAATCAAGTTCACTTGACTGGCTTTTGCACTCGGCGAAGCATTTGGACAATAAAGATCCAATGCTCTTTTGGCTCCCTGCCGCCGTGGCTTACTTCGAACCAAGAGAAAGGAACTCTTTTGCTAATGTATTTTTCTGCGAATTTCTGGTTGTGCTTGACGAACTCATACGTCGTTGTATATATGTGGTCAAAATGGCCAGCCTTAAATCGCATTTTTTGAGAATGTTTCTGTGTTGAGCAGCGGCATATGCAGAAAATTTTCATGGGGTATTTTTATTCAGTGGCATGTGGTGGTCATTGGTATTTGGTGTGCGCTGATTGTGACGTCACAGTTTGACGTCATATTCAGGTTTCCAAACCAACATTTTCGCGAAATTGGTTGACACAATATGCATATTCTTCTATACGCACTCTTAATTTATGTGTCATTGCACTGAATATACACTCTCAGCGCTCCAGGTTACGATATCGGAGGAAAATAAACTCAACGCTGCGACACAGCAGCAGTTCATAATTGCGAAAATATCTGGCTGCGCGTGAAAACAGGGGATTGAAACACACTCATCTCTGCGTCAGAGCAATTTGCACCTGCAAAATCACGCTGCGCTAATATGAGCAATGTAGCATAAAAAGTGTGAGGCTGGACTAGCTTTCTGTGCTGGAATGTAGCATAGAAAGTGTGAGGCACACCCCGGTTAGCTAGATCGAATCTTGCTGAAATAGACAAGAATTGAGATTGCGCATAAAATACGCAAGAAAAAAATCGATATTTTGTTATGTGTAGAAGTTCAGGAAATTTTTAGTTTTCCTTTTTCCCTGCTGAGACGTCATCAAATGCCTGATTGCTTCTATGTTAACAAATGCTGTTTCTGAGCTCGTGCAACAGTTTACCATACTACAGAAACTGGTAATGTAACCAATGCGGTCAGCGCTTGCGCTGATCAGCCATAGCAGACAAAATAAAGACAATTGTTTCGGATAAAGTGAACTATCACGGAACGGAACACATCTTAACCGTGTGGATGCGTTGTGGACGAAAAGTCTGCAAAAAGTGGTGAGATGGTTTCTGGATGCAGAAGACAACCCAGATTCCCACCAAAACCTATTTATAACTTTTTGGCCTATTTACAATGTTCCTTGAACTTTGCATGCAAATTCATTCCGTGGTTTTTGCATTAAGTCGACAAATTAACAAGCAAAAGCATGCCAAAACAATTAATCTCTTTTGCGCAGGTAATAAAGTTTTTGTCAAATATCAAGCTCACTGGGGGGGGTTGACCCCAAACCTTTGGTTAAAATGTTTTATGCAACGAGTATAAAATTTTAACTAAACTTCAAATTCCTTCTTAGTGACTCATAGGGACCGGTTGCTGTGGAGTGTGGAGTAAGAGTTGGTGGTGGTACATGTTGCGTTACGGGAGCGAACCCAGAATGAAAAAGAGCAGGCTCTCAAACGCAGTGTATTTGTGATTGAGTTTCCAACTTAATAACTTTTCACCTGCTTTCAGTCCCGACGTTCACACGCACGAATGAAAACGTCACATGCTGACGTAAGGTTCTGCATGGATTACAGGCCGTTACTGAACCATACAGTTTTGGCTTGTAGTCAGGAGTTTGGATAAAAGCACTTAGGCTTGTTGCGACCTGGTAGGTTACGCTTGTGCGTAGTAACGCAGCAGTAGCGCGAAGGTGCTTAATTTGAGTTTAAAACGTACGCGCTGCTTGTAACTAGGCGATTAACTGGCCTTAGTGGGCGTTTTATTGTGCTCAGCTTGTGATAAGCAGTCGTGGATGACGAACGCTTCCTGCAACTACGGTGCCGTGTGTTTATTTCCGCGCGGCTCTTGCTAGGTGTGCCCGGATTTGCTTGCTACATTAAAAGCCTTCCATCTGGTGGACATCACGGAACTTCCCTTCAAACCGAAAGTTTGCATGGTACTGTTAGCTACTTAAAGAAACGTTTCAGGTACGATGTGATAAGTCACGTGAGATTGAATGTAACGTATGTTATTGGCGAAGGTTTAATCGTGTTTGTAGAATAATGTGGCAAATAAGGTTTGGCAACCGGAGAAAATGTATCAGTAGCGTATCTGACACCCAAGCTAACAATCACAATTGCGATGTATCCTTATGAAAAGTTATTCACTCTTAGCAATGCAAATAATTTGTTTTGCGTTTTTGGCTCATTCTGTTGGTCACAGTTTTGCTGTTACAAAGGAATTTCTGATATTGCGACGATTGCATTGCAAAAAACTCACATCACAGGATTGCGTGCATGAACAGTGAAACAGGTGAAAAAATTGGAGGTAAATACCCTTGGGCTATTGCAAAATTATTTAAGGATTTCTCTTGAAAAACAATGCTCGCCGGCAGTAGGCTTAGAAGCAGCTCTATATTTCAGCACTTAAAACCTGTGTGGTAAGTCTGTTGTTTGCTGTTCAGTCTGAATAAAAGTGTAGCGTTGGTAGTTTTTTTCAAAAGCGTATTGACTAGCTCTGCCTCAGATGGTACAGAGTGCAGGGTTGAAGAATGTGTCGTCATGAAATGTTTTTCACAGTCACAAGCCGCGTGCTTTGTGAAGCGTTAAGAGTAAAAACGTTCATGCAGGACCGCCAAAGAGGAATTCTATAGTGACGAGCTTGTTAGCGGTCTGTTGCTTTCAACTGGTTGCAACTCAAGGGTTTTTGTGGTGTCCTAATCTTAGCTTTAGTGTTGGGCGTAATGGTCTGGTTTAGCAATTTTTTAGCACATCCCACGCATCAGCAATTTTCCAAATCACCAAGCTATGAATTACCTTTCGTGTTCCCGTCTTTTACATCGCTTTTTTTCACGTTTACCACGACTGTATGAAAATTCCGTGTTGATCAAGCACATTTCCACGTTGGTAAGACGCCGCCGGGCCTACTTAATCTAAGTTGTGCTGTGCAGAGCGTGGCACTCGCGTTGTTACGTATGCTTGTGCTGGGGACAAATCAATAAGTGACATTTTCGATGCATGCAAGCTGGACCTTGACTAACATGCATAGAATATGCGTCCTGTGCTGTAACCTTCTTCGCCGCCAGCTGCCGAGTTAGAACACAGCAGACAGACGTCAATCAACGAACAGGTGCATCTTCGCATGCTATTTGTTAGTTCGGAGAAGGCAGCTCAATCTTCATGTTTAGTCATACTTATTTCTTACCGCGTGGCTTCAAGGTGCGGCTTTGTTTGACTTGATAAGTCGTGCAGGGCACTCGCGGTCAGCGTTGAACGCTCCTGGGCATAAATCGGTAGAGAAGTCTTTCGATGTCAGACAGGAGAGTCGGCTCGTTATCATTTGATTTTTAGTGCTTCGATATAGGTTTCAGTAAAATGGTAAGTGCTTGTCGGTTTTTGCATTAAAAAGACAATAGTGAGCAAATTACTTTTGGCTTGAATATGAGTTTAGATCGCTGTTGTGGTAAGCCATGATTTCTGTTGAGAATTGGATCGCATTTGTAAGGTTATTGAAAAGTAAGCTGGAAAAATTTGACTCAAATGTAGCAGGGACGCCGGAACAGCGCTGGGGCAGGGGGGGCAGTGAAAGAGTTTAGGGCAATAGAAACCTATAAAAAATTCTCAAATAAATTGCGACTATGTATTAGTAAGAAAATGTGCCTTTCTGCTTGTTTTAATCTATATTTGCAGTTAGTGAAAGAAAAACAGCAAATATATAACTCAAAACCGCATTTTTGTGACGGGCACTGCGTATGAAAGGCTTTAACTGTAAGTTCCCTACACACCACAGACGTCTTTGACTATTCTTGCCGTTACAAACTTTGGAAAATTGCAATTTACATTTAGTAACGCTTCCCACGAAAAATCTGTTGGCCGAAATTTTGGTCGCAGGAATCCACCTTGAGATGAGAAGATTACAGTGTGAAAGGCTAGGTTTGATTATTTTGCGCTAAGTGGCAATAGGAGTAAAAAAACTTATGTTGATATGTAAAACTGTTTGGAGTGTGCGCAACACCGGTGCAGTGGCAACTGGTTTCGTGTTTGTGTAATTCTGTCGTTGCCGGAAGGCAGCCATTGCGTAGATATATTATTTACTCCTAGTTCTAAGAACGCGATTAGCTCTTTTTGTTTTATGCTTCTATAGCTGTAGTAGTAGCAGACCACGTTTTGAATCCGGTATTATCATCGATATGGAGGCGATCGCCGACCGGATTAACCTATTGAACCTTCCAATTAATTTCAGTCGTTTCCACTTTAATCTTTAATAATTTCAGTCCTTTCCACTTTAATCGAGTAGACTACTTAAACGGACTGTTTAACTGAAAAGAAATCAAATAGAAGCAATGTTTGTCTGACGTTCAAGTAAGCTTTTCCCCTGTAAACTTCATCTTGTGCCAGAAGTTGAGTGTCTTAAATGAATCCTGTGAGAGTTTTGGGCGAAACTTTTTAGGGGTCAGTTTTTTTTCGCTGTGTGTACTTGCATTTTTTAACAAGTTTTTCTCCTCACTACAAACAGTTTCTTTTCATTCGTATTTTGTAGAAATAAGGGTGCACATTGAAACGTGTGAATTTCGCTTGTTTGGTTTAAAGGCGTCATATCATTACTTCTCTGCACGATTTGATGCTGCTGTGCCGTTTGCATTACCTCAGGTGTACGGATTTCACCGCCCGTGTGTTCATCTTCGCTGTGTGTCAACTTACCATGTCACAGCGCTTTGTTTCGAGGTTTTGAAACGATTTCGTGAAATGTTGCAGGATCATTTGCTGAATTGCTCTTTATGATGAGTGAGACAGTTGATAATTTCCTTGATTATGTTTTCCCCAAGTAAAGGCAGCCTAGCATAATGTAACATAAAATTGCAAATCTGCAAGTTACATTATATGAAAATACTTTTTTTTAATAGGTGAGAAAAGTAGTACGGAGTTTATTTCTGAGCAATTTTTTAATGAAAATTGTTGAATAAATCGATACTTGCTTCTTGTCCCGTTATACGTAGTTTGTTTAGCATTTCATATCAATAAATGAGTTGCGTTTCTTATTCAGTCAAGAACTGTTCATTAAAGAAAACTCCGACACAGCCCGCGGTATTGGTTGTTGCTGGTGGCAAGTGTTGCCAGATTTCAGAAAGCTTTATAGCCAAATTTCACGTTAATGTATCCCAAAGAAGTCAAATCAAAAAGACGTATAGCAAAAAATCGCCACAAAGAACAACACAAACACCAAAATCTACCGAAAAGTACACATTGTCACAAAGTAGAGTATTGCACAGTGACAAAATTCACTTAACACAATCATGAATCATGTGATAGTTGCATAACTTTTTACAAATGTAATGATTATATTTGCAAATGTAATGACTACAGACACATGTAAGTATGCCTAAGCTGAAAATTCGTACATGTAGCCATAGCCTCTGCCATTTACAAAACTATTTGCAAATGCCAAACAGTTAGAATTGTATCATTTCACTGGAATTTTTAACAATTGAAAGGGAAGATGGCACAGGAATACACAAAACAACCATATTGAATGACCAGGAAAAATCATCCACGTAAAAGTCTTCAACGATGTTTCGCATACGCAAAGTACTTTGCGCCTTTGATCAATGTCCTACCTTTTTTATGCTTTTGCGTAGCTTGGCAAAAACAATGCCTTTACGCAACGCTATTGTATTATCTAGTTAGACAATCTTTCTCTTCAGCTGCATCTCTTTGGTTGAAATCCTCAATCCGAAACTCATGTCAGTATTCAAACTACACCTTCTCCGCAGTAGGAGAATCCATGCTTTCTAGCGCACGTTCACGTCACTTGACAAGGTAACAAAATACCGCATTTTCGCTGGGTTGAAGGGGTTGGAGCGCTCGATGCCGGTACCAAAGACCTCATGTATACAGTGATCGATGAAGTGTTGCGTTAGTGTGTCAAGTGCATCGTTGCAGCGTATTAAATTCCAAACACTGTTCAAAATCTTGAACTAAAATCCGCCAAATTTCCGCCCAAATATTTTAGAAACAGCCAAAAAACAGGCCATATGAACATTTCTACCCACCAAACAAATCGAAAAATGTAGCACATCTGGCAGCACTGCTGGTGGCCTCATCGGGAGTGTATGACTGTGCCTTGTTGCGCTTTCCGTGTATGAAAGACCTTGCATCCTACTGGGCCGCAGAATGACTCACTTGCTTTTGCTTGCCCACTGAGATGACTTCATTCCGTCTTTTTTTCATTTGTAACAAAGCCTGCGAGGTGGCGTTTCCGGGACGAGTGTGATGTGTTAAGTTGCCTGAACATTGCTTCTGTGATGCCCAATAACCACAGCTTATATGTTGCCTACATTGTGTGTGCAGCCGATCGGCTTAATTTGTGATGATGATTTGCTGGTGAGCTAGTGGATACCTGTTTGTCTACTGGCTTACGGCGTGAAGTATTTCTCTTATTGGCAACAGCCGCAACGTTCACAGTGACTGAGCAGGGTGAGAACGTGCCTTTTCGTTAAGTGGGCTGACTATTGTTGCGAACAGTGGAACACTGTTTCGGTACCTCGCACCTCGAAACCTGCGATTTCCACTCGGTTTACTACCTGTTTTGCTGTTTTGGCTTAATGATTTGATATACAGAAATACTTGCGTTCCATTTTTGCGTTGAATACAATTGTTATTTTTCTACTGTTGTATATTTTTTTCATGTTTTTAACTTATCATAGGTGCCAGAATGGAAAAAGGATTTGCTGAAGAGGCTGCACGCTAAAGCCGAAGCAGCAAGGTTGAAAATGGAAGAAGATACCGCGAATCAAGACAAGGCCGTTCTGAATGAGCATATAATGAGGGTACGCAACCACTTCGGTGCATCAAAAAATACCAGGAGCATAGTGCTGTTGCTCAAACAACGGTTGTAGCGTTTTTGGTCAATCCGTTGATAATGAGTCTTGCTCTTAAACAAGATTTGCACTGCTGCGCAGGGATGCTTGTCATTGCGTAATGGAACGCTGCCTGTCTATTCTTAGGTCAAAACAGAAACAATCAACTTGCGAATATCTTTATTTCTCGATTGAGAAATGTACGTAAGAAACGACTGATTCGGCCACTGGAATGCAAAGGTGTAGTGCCGTGAAGAGGTGGTGTTCTGCCTCTCCCTACAATCTAAAACAGAGGTCTTCAAACTACGGCCCGCAGGCCGAATGTGGCCGCGAAGCTATTTCATCCGACCGCAATGACACGTTGCCAATAATGAAAAAATAATATATTAATGAAACATTTGTTGATTTGGTAGATTGCAACATACCACGAAAAAATCACGTTACGTAAGATGCCCGGCCTTCGAACTGTTGCATAGTAGCTAATGTGGCTCTCTGGCAAAAAAGTTTGGAGACCCTGATCTTAAAGACAGAGTTGGTCGTGAGAACAACGCAACAAGCATCTGGCTGATTTTTTTTATTCTCGACAAGAGTTTTTTTGTTTGGTTGTTCACATAACGTTGGACATGTGCAAAACAAATGCTGCTTGCAACCGTCAGTGGTAATGACGCATTGCGGTATGCGTTAGCACCACCAGAAAAGCACTGGCGGGTTTTCCGTCAAGTCACCTTTGTCCGAGTACATTTTCATTGGCAATGATCATTGGAAAGTAATACGAATGATACATTTTATCGAATGTGGAACATCGAAAATACGAGTATTGAATATGTAAATATTTGATAACCTAGAACCAACTGACCTATAATATGATTTGTGACCGAAATCGAACCACGGCAGGGTCACTTTCTCTTTTCGACAGGACGAAACGGCAAGACCTGGTTGTGAACCTGCTGCACACCCGTACTCTGTTTAAATTATAACGTACTCGCTAGAAAAGTTAAATACCACAAGCTTGGTGAAGTTAAGAGCACCATTTTTCAATATCCACGTAGGCACCTGGAAGTTAGTCATGCACTTGCTGTCAGAGACCTGCGTACCACAGGGTTAAATGCACTTTTCTGCTGGTGGATTGGGGAAGAGGTTCAAACGGCCAAATGACTCTTG
>Ga0210059_1015566_pt1 | contig 11082 bp, 8 predicted proteins | sample Ectturendosymbi2_FD_188042 | JGI IMG/M metagenome (GOLD analysis project Ga0210059, IMG submission 188042) | Ecteinascidia turbinata endosymbiont from Florida, USA - Sample 2 (SPAdes) (version 2) | ecosystem: Host-associated > Tunicates > Ascidians > Unclassified | place: Key West, Florida... | reverse complement strand
TGAATATGTGCGGCCTTCGTGGGAAGACAGGCCTCGCCCCGTTTGTGACGAGGTGAGAGTTTGAATTGTTGTGTCACGTTTCGATTTGAAAAACTCTTTATCATCTGTTCAGCCCGATCCGAATGCCATTGCTGCCAACCTCGTCTCTGCTTTCATCAATATACTGCGTTACGAATCGGAGCACCTGCAAAAAAACATGCTTAGAAGTCTTTGAAGCCTTTTTTGTAGCGCTGGCTTAGAATTTCAATTAGAGTAGTGGTTCGCGAACCATTTTGGAGGGGTCGCGAGTAGATAATCTATGTACACAGCTGTATTACATTTGCTTTATTCGAGTTTCAGATGAGGGATCGTTGGGTCATATGGGTTGCTATAATGGGTCGCGGTACAACACTGAATTAGAGCTTTGGGGCAACACAGTTTTATGTTTCAATTTTGCAAACGCGAAACTTATGTGTATTTACGACCTCGATAAAAATTATTTGTATTAAACAGAACTAGTTTCCGCCGAGAACAAGTTTACAAAAGTGCAAACAAACTGCCAATTAAAGCTCGATGCGAATCAGCACAAGGTAAACGTTCATTGGGATTAACCGCGGCAATTGTGAAATCAGCGCAAAAACCTGCTCTGGACGTCAGTGTAACGCTACAACTGTTCCACTGAAGCTTGCAAGTATGCAAAAGATTGGTTTCGTCACTTTTATTCCGCCTCCCACGCAGATTGACGTGAAGACGTTTGGTGCGACTTACGCTGGTGAACTAGCGCCATCTCCCGGCCAAGGTGACTGTGCAACGACACAAGTTCAGCGGAATGGCGATCGTCTTCTGGCGTGAGTCAAAGTTGTTTGTGTCGTCATTGACGACACGCGAAGGTTTTTAGTAAGTTGTAATGAAGTTGCACCAGTGGTGGGTGGATCCAGGAATCTGGGGGCCCGACACAAATATTTTGAGGGGGTCTTTAACGGAAGTAGGCACCCAGGCTACTTGAAAAATCACAGAAAATATGAATCTTACATACATCGCATGATATGCATATTGCATGTTCAACTGTTTGAAACTGCTCGTACATACAATAATAATAATGACCTATTGAAAGTGCTGCTAATCACAGAACTTTACTTCAAAGCGGGTGGTAGTTTTTTTCTGCCCATCATCAAAATGTTATTAACCTTTGCGTCTCGGATTGTTATGTTCTGACTAACTTAACAAAGTTCTGTGTTTGTGCCACACACAGACAAAAGACATTATTATTTGTGCAAATTCATGTGCTCAAATAGTCGTTTTTGTACTTCTCAACGTGATGAATATGTACGTATCAGAACTGTACTTGTACCTCGGGTGTGTCTTCCTCTGTTTGAAATTCAGTATTTAAACTTCCAACATGGCACATATTACAAAAATACATCAAACAGAAACGAAAAAGCAGAAGAGTAAGGTTGTTCAAGACTTCAATAATGAGCTAATGGATCACGATGCATAAAATATGTAACGAAAGTTTTAACCATGACAGTGAGTCAATATACACACATCGTAATAAAACCAGACAACACAACAGTGTGACAGGCAGCAATGCATAACGTTTACTGTTTAACTCAAAAACTGTCAAAACCTGTGCGAACCAAAGGTTTTCCTTCTGCTTCGGAGACGCCGGGACTTCGATAAACACAATACTCGGTAATTATCAAAACGTTGGCCAGTTTTTAAACTTGTTTTTATGTTTTACCACCAGGTAGAGCTTGATAGAAGTATTGTTTAAACTAAAGGCTTTTTACTCAAAAGAGTCAAAATGCGGTCAAGGGTCAAAATGTACCAAGGGTTCAACTGGCATACCCATTTCCAGAGGACGCACTTTTTGAAACATACATCAGAAAAATGAATGCATTAGTTCAGGCACTTGCGCAATTGCTTATAACTCAGAGTAGAACACACTAAAAGAATTACCATTCCTGAAACTGCAAATCGTAAGGTTTGGTGTTGTCTGCTTCAGAAATCAACTTCAAATAAACTTTTTTATCTTTTTGTTCGCAATATGAAAGGGAAAAGTAAACATTAAGCAATGCAGCCATTTATAACACAGTCGCAGTAAAAATGGTTGTTGTAGCACTGAATTTGAAGCATTGCAATGAAAAAGAATTGCCAATAAAACCTTCCTGGAAGCACAAAATTTGATGGACATTTTAAGAAAGGGGCTTTCACGGCGTATCAAAAAGGGGGTCCCAGGCAAGTGTCTTATTTGCCTCACATTAAATCCACCACCAATGTTCATCTTTGCGCATAGCGTGTGTTTCTTTCTTTCTTGGTAGTGAGAAACTTGCTATCGTACATGAAAAGCTCTCGCTGGTATTTTTCGGTTGCAATTTCCTTTTTATGTTGCGTATTTGCTTTTTCACCAATGCAGTGGAATTGCGATCAACAAAAACTGTATATTTTCACTTTTCAGAGAGAGACCAACTGCTACTAATTTTCCCATTCAATTAAAATAAGACTTTTAATTTCTCCCAACCTGATCCCACTTATCATATTTTCTTCAGTGTTTTCCAAAAGTTCTCGGAAAGTGCTTCTTATAGGTTCAGTTGAACCAGACTTCGGTAATGCGGAGAATGTTTTAAACAGCAAACGTCTTTCACCAAAATCTAAACATTCGAAATCTTCCTCGATCCGCTTCAATTTAAATCGAAACCTTTTCTCGATCCGCCGTAATCATCAACACAACACACATCATGCGTACCGCCCCCCCCCCAGTTGTAGAGGCACATCCTTTCAGACCACACGCGACTTATCCGAAGCAAATGCAGATGCAGACCTGCGCTGCCAGGCACTACTGCTTGGGAGTCGTCCTAAGCACCGAAAGCGTGTGCAGCACCTGAAGTCGTTCGCTTGTTCTGATTGGTGCGTTGCTGTCTCGTGCGTTCAGCGTCGACCACACGTACAAAGTTTATTACGGAGGCGCCCAGAAGCGACCGGACGGCTGCTACTCGCGACCCATCTACGCGAAAGGGGGCAAGACGATCGCGGCTTACGTCGGCGACAGCAACCGCAAGGACGTGAGGAACGCCGTTGAGGTCGCGCACAAAGCCGCCCCTGGCTGGGGAAAGCGCGCGTCGCATAACAGGTGAAGTCAGCTTGTTTGTGTTTTGTTTTGGAAAGGTGACCATTGTCTTTTTCAAACACCGCCTGCGGACGAATGCCTGCTGGAAAGGGACCGCCCGTAGCCACGGGTGGGCATTCGGAGGAAGTGCGCCCCAACTTTTGTTGGGCCCAGAAAAATTTGTTTTAAATACATAATACTGTAAAAACAAAAATATTGCCCCCCTGAAAATGTATTTGCCCCCCAAACTTTAAAACCTGGCTTCTTTCCAGGGCGCAGATCGTCTATTACATGGCCGAGAACCTCGAGCTCCGCTGGCAGGAGATCGCCGAACGCCTTTCGCGTCTCACAGGTGCAGCTTTTGTTTTCATCGATTTGTGTCAGTTGTTGTTCTGGTGCTATGGCGTCGGCGCAAGGCTTGCGATAAGTTTCCGGAAACGTACATTAGAAAAAAAAACATGAAAAACGTTTAGAATGTCCGTCTGTCTATCGAAATTGTTCTGAGTTAAATCAATCTGTTTTTAGGCAAACGGCGTTTTTAAGTGTGGACCTCGATTCCCTGTATTTTCTGCCTCTCCGGCTGAGCATTTCCATTTGGTAACTCGGCGAAGCTCATTTGAGTGAACTTGTGAGTCGCGAAAAAACGCCCGCCTGCAGAAGTTGGTGACGTAGTGCAATATCGACAGGTTGTAGGCCAAACACATCGGATCTGTTTCTAGTGTCGCGTGTCTTTCCCCGACGCGGGCCTTTTTCGTCACATTGCAGGCCAGAGCGCGGAGGACGCGTATCGCGAAGTTGACCTGTCAATACAGCGCTTGTTCTATTGGGGGGCGTACGCCGACAAATACGGAGGAACGGTGCAGGTATGCTGTGATTGGTGCAAACGTCGCCGCTCACGCCGAAGACCGCATCCAGTCTGGCGTTGCGCGTTTCCATCAGATAAATAATGGGTGTTCGGACTGTGGGTAGCCAGAGCGTGCACGCAGAAGTTCGTTTTCTTATGGCACGCCGAGTGTTTGGAAAATTTTTTGTACGTTTTTTGAATGGTTTTTGCAAATCATACAGAAACATTATTGGTTCAGCGCTGCAACGGCTAGCTTAGCCTTAGACCATGCTAGTGGCCACCTTTTCCTGCTTGTGGACCCGTGAATGCGTTAAATCTCTTTTCGCGAACTCCCAGGCTCCAAATTTTTTACTTCAGAAAATAATCCACAATTTGGAAACCCGACGCAACGGTCAAGTTTTGATTTTACATCGGGATCCTTGCGTTAAAGTTACTAACATGACCGAAATGCTGTTCACCAGTGTCGTCATCTCGATCGAGACTTTAATTCGCGGGTAAGCTTCTGATTGGGAGCCACTGCTTTAGGATCTTTCAATGTGTAAAACCCTCACGTCAAACCTCCCCCTAGCTGCAGTGTGTGTCTAGAACAGCGTATTAGCAATGCCTCCTAGAGAAACATTTATTTCGGATGCATTGGTATTAGGCGTATTTTGACATTTTCTGTAACGTCTTCCATTATCACGATATTTGTTGCCAGGAAACCACTTTGTACGGCTGTACAGTTTGCATAAGAGAACCTGTTGGTGTGGTTGGCATAGCTTGTCCCGACAAGTTCCCTCTCCTTGGATTCGTCTCACTTTTTGCTCCGGCCGTCGTTCGTGCCAACTGTGTCGTCATAATACCCAGCGAAACGTGCCCGATTCCAGCGCTAGATTTTTACCAGGTTTGTGGCGTTCTTTCAAGTCTGTTTTACGTCGATTGCCGTGATGTAGATCGACCGAAAAAGTCAGATTTGGGACGTTTTTCGTGAAGCAGTTGTGCCTGGCTTACGATTTTCACCCCTGCGTCAGAGCTCGTGCTTCGGGTTCGAACCCCGTAAGCCACAGTTGCCTTTTCCTTCCCAGGTCTTCGACACGTCTGACCTGCCCGGCGGTGTTGTGAACATCCTGAGCGGCGGTCGAGACCACATCACCAAGTACTTGACCGAGCACCAGGACGTGGACGCGATGTGGTACTTCGGTACAGCCGAGGTTCGTCGACTGACAGTTTCCGGTATTTTAGTTAAGCAGCTGCACGCAAGTTGCGTCGTGCTAAAAATTAACCGTAGACGTGTGGTGGCTATTTAAATTCTCGCTCTTTGTGCATTGAGCCGAATGGAAAGCAACAATATTTGCTACTATTGAAAGCTCTACGTTAAATGGCCTCTGTTTTCATCTTCTTGCGATTATTCAGACTTGCACATATCTGTATTCAAGTAACCAGTCTCCACACTACAGTGGCGTACGCAGAAAATTTTCATGGGGGAGGGGATTCATTGAGTGGCATGTGGTGGTCATTTGTGTTTGGTGTGCGCTGTTTGTGACGTTACAATTTTACGTCATATCCATGTTTCCAAGCCAACGTTTTGGCGAAGTTTGTTTACATAATATACATGCTCTTCTACAACACGCACTCCCCTTAATTTATGTGTCATTGCACTGAAAATAAGCTATCAGCGCTCCAGCTTACAATATCGGAGGAAAATAAACTCAACGCTACGACACAGCAGTTCATAACTGCAAAAATATCAGGCTGCGCGTTGAAACAGAGGAGGAAAACACACTCATCATTGCGTCAGAGCAATTTACGACTGCCAAATCAGGCTGCGCTAATGTCTTTTCGAGTACGAGTAGTAGAGCATAGAAAGTGTGCGGCTGGACTGTGTAACGCACACCCCGGCTTGCAAGATCGAATCTTGCTAAACTACGCAAGAATTGAGAATACGCATAAATTACGCAAGAAAACTTTCAATTTTTCGTTATGTGTAGAAGTCCAGCATACTTTTAGTTTCCTTTCTCCCTGCTGAGACATTATCAAATGCCTGAATGCTTCTATGTTAAAATCAGCTGTTTTTGAGCTCGTGCAACAGTTCTATCATGCTACAGAAATTGGTAATGTAGCCAATGCGGTCAGCGCTTTCGCTGATCAGCCTTAGCACACAAAGTTAAGACAATTGTTTCAGATAAAGAGAACTATCGCGAAACACAATCTTAATTATGCATAGTGGACGTAGGGTCTGCAAAAAGTGGTGAGATGGTTTCTGGACGCAGACGATAAACCAGATTCCCACCATAACCTAATTATTACTTTTTGGCCCATTTACAATGTTCCTTGAAATTTGCATGCAAATTTATTCCGTGGCATTTGCATTAAGTCGACAAATTAACAAGCAAAAAGTATGCGAAAACAATTAATCTCCTTTGCGCAGGTAATAAATTTTTGTAAAATATCAAGCTCAAGGGGGGGTTTAACCCCAAAACCCCCACCTTCCGTACGACCTTGTCCACACAGGTGAAGAGTTTGAATCAATCAGCAAAATTTTTAATAGCAAATCGATGTGTTGTTAAAATTTGCTGATTGACGCAAGCCCTTCACCTGTGCGGCGACTAGTTTCATGAACGAAATTTGCCAAAGAATTGCGGTCAACTTGCTTGTAACAACTCAAACATCCGTCCACGCTTTCAAGTCTTCGACGCGAACATGCGCGTTTGTGTGCATTTTGTTAAAAGCGGCTTCGTGTTTGAGGCTGAAGTTAAACTTAGGTTGTGATGCTCGGTACAAACGTCCTGTGTCATTGCAGTGCAGCCAGGCCCGTAGCCATGGAGAGCTGCCAACCCAAATCGTGTTGTGTCTAGAGAAAATATATTTCAACATATAATAATAGCAAAAATGTTTTAAAAATCTCTCTATAAATATATGTCTCCCCCCAAAACCTTAAAACTTGGCCACGTGACAGAGTGCAGCAGTGCCATCCCATGACGACTGCTCGCGTTGCGTGGCTTCATTTGCTGTTGCATTTCGCCGTGCAGGGTTCAAAGTTCGTGGAGCACGCGTCGGCCGAGAACGTGAAGCGTACTTGGGTCAACTACGGCCTGGAGCGTGACTGGGCCGACCCGGACCAAGGCCAAGGTGAAGAATTTCTGTACCACGCCACACAGTGCAAGAACATATGGATGCCGATGGGAGTCACGTACGCGAACTGACGGAACCGCTGCCTCCACTTCTACCACTCACTGTACGATGTAATCATTCCAGATTCCGTTTGCAATAGTTCACTTCAAGAAAGCAAGATATTTTGTTCGTAAATCTCGTTTTTGTTTGTCGCGTCACTATGCATGATGTTGCGGCGCATTTGCAGCATTCTTTAAGTGAGAAATTCGTCATAAAATAATTGCGATTATTTCACTCTGGTGCTCCGGAATAATTGTGCAGTTCATTCTGTAAACGACCTGCGGACTTTGTGAGTCAGACGTGGAGCTTTTAAATCATTCATCCTCACTGTTACGTTGCAACGTGTACCATATCCGACGTATGATGGCTTTGTACTTGTCAAGATCCAGTAACAAGTCTGTACATGCTTTGTATGTCGCAACAATCAGCGACAGGCTGGATTGTGTTCGCCATCATGACGGTTTTTACGCAATAGTGTAAAGTTGTGCGCAACGTTGTCGTGATTTCAAGATCATTGCCGAGGCATGCCAGAAAATAATTGATCACCGTCGCCTGGTTACCAAGACATTTCTGTTGGTACTCTATACTAGCTATATTTGAACTGTTCGTACTACTTGGAAGTCCGCCTGGTGGAATAACTGGCACGTTCGGTTGGTCGGTCAGTTTCCTGGCGATAATTAACTGTGCAATAATGCTCGTTAATTGTCTGAACATGACTTTTTTATGGTTTATAAGTCAGCGCTGCCAATAAAACACTGATTTGTGCGTTTCCATGTGACTGAAGCTTAATGGAAAACCTCAACGGAATGCAGGAAAAGCTCAAACCTTTGGTCTTTTGTAGCTCACATTTGAATTGATTGAAAATTGGATATCTTTCTGCCGAAGCTGAAAAAGGTTTGCTGTTGTTGCCTTGTTAGCCTCTCGCAAGAACATGTCAGCAAGAGGCAGATTGCATTTTTTTTCTCTTTAGACGTTTTCTGCTAACCCGCACGTTTTCTAATGATATGACCCTTCCCATCGGTAACGTACTAGAAAAGTGTGTCTTTTATAATTTTTTTCGTAATTTGCATTTACTTTGCTCCAAAACCGAAGTATTCAACCAGTACTCGGCAACTACACCATGTCAATAAAATGAACTTGGCCAATGCGTGTGGCTTATACCACTAGCAGTAGGCAAGCGTACCCAGAGTATTGTTGAATGTCGCGTCACCGGCCAGGTTTGTTGCTGCCGTAGTTGGCCTGATCGAAAACAAGAAATGCTTTGCGAAACTCGGGCTTCGCGCAAGGTTAGTTTTTAAAATCAACGACGTCTGCCGTATAAAAATGAACAAGCATGACATCCGCAGCACTGTTTTACGTCTTTTGCTGCTACCCGGAAAATAACAGATACGTCTGAATTGGTTTATGAACAAGTCGTCCTTGACCTGCTTTTTTGACTACAAACCCTTTAAACAGCTCTGAGGGTTAATACACATTCCTTAGACTGCGAATCAAAATATTTACATATAAGAATTTGAAAAATCGCCAAATTTTCCTGAACGAACAAGGATATTTGAAGATTAGATCTCGTCACTAGGGTTGGTTTTCCCGAATAACAATTAACCGTGAGTATTTTTGCTATCCAATATCCGGATATTTTTCTGTCGATTAACCGGATAATAAAGTAACGTGACTAATGCGTTTTACGCATTTAAGTAAATGTTCATTCAAGTGAACGCAAGTATCTTGGAAGAGAACGATGTATTTTTTGTGTTGATCATCGCAACTTGTGTCAGAGCCGTACCCCCCAATTGGGGGGTACGCTGTCACAAGGGCCCAAAATTCAGTCCCATCACCACTTAACCTCCCAAAGAAAGCTTCGAACCCCCACATTGAAAAATGAAGCATTAGAAATCAGTGAAGTTGGGCGGTCTTTTAAAAGAAAACTGCTTGACAGTTACTTTGGGCCCCTTTGAAAGGAAGGTATTTACACATCACAACTGCTGTTGGGGCCCTTTTGAAAGCAAAGTAACCTACTTATACATTACAGCTGTTGCTGGGCCCTTTGAAAGCAAGGTACTTTACAGGTGCTGGTGGGGGGCCTATTGAAAGCGTAAACCTACTTACACATTACAGTTGCTTATTGTGGTCCCTTTGAAAACAGAGCACTTACACAATGCAGTTGCTGTTGGGCGCCCTTGTCAAGCAGAGTACCTGCACATCATAGTTGCTGTTGGGGACCTCTTTGAAAGCAGAGTAGCCTACTTACACATCACGGTTGCTTATTGTGGTCCCTCTGAAAGCAGAGTGCTTATACACAATGCAGTTGCTGTTGGGCGCCCTTGCAAAGCAGAGTACCTGCACATTACAGTTGTTGTTGGGGGCCCCTTTGAATGCAGAGTACTGAATTACGATGTGGTTCGGAAAATATTATGTGAGCGGATGATAAATTTTTCACAAAAAATGAGGAATATTTAGTTTACGCGTGAAACACATTGACAGGCGACCGAGGCAAGTGCCTCGCTTGCCTTCGCTTACACACCACTGTATATGACCCTGACAATGATCTTATATGAGAATATGAAACCGACTGAACACGTTCTGCTTCATCCGATATGCGTACTATCTCACCTGATATGCGCATGTAAACACTGTAATATACAGTTATCTTTATATTATTGAACACGTTGAAGTTGCTTATGAATTTATCACTTCAAAAAACTCAGATTTAATGCGATTTTTCATAATTAAACCTAGAAAACCAGGTTGACTAAAAAACAGAACTGGGTGGAAAAAACCCTCAGAAGGAGCCCATGGTCACATGCGGCTAAATGCCGTCGCCTACTACCGTAACTTGAAGTAAATATTTATTGCCGTGTTATTGTTCGCAATAAAGGCCAAGAGCACAACAATCCCGTAGCAAGTTTCGCAACCTGCCTCTGCAGGCAAAGGATCGGACATGAGCGAACTCCGCAGTTGCGCTAAGCGTTTCGGGGGCCTCGTGGTCACGACTTTGCCCTGATGGGCCTCGAGTTCATTTCTCCAGCCCTGCCTACATGCCTAGTTGTATACTTCCAGGTGTCAGGCTTCCAGTTGATCAACGTGTTTTGTGTAGTGATTGTCGTAAAAAAATGTACTATGTCTAGCCCAGGTAGTCTTTTATTATTTTGTACTGCATAGCAGCAAGATACCTTTGGTGCTTACGACCACAGTTACATGTTTGCGCAGCCTGCTGTTTAGACAGCCAGATGGAGTTAATTGTGTAGTTAGAAGAGTCTATTTAGCAATCATTGCTAAGTTGTCCCAAAACAGAGTAGTGCAGTTAGTGGATTATGGATGTCAACCGTTGCGTCCACATAGGCCTTACTCTAGATTTGTTAATATTTGTAAGCGATTTGAGATACAAAATGTTATTAATCTAAACATGTGCCATGCACCAGGAGATTAACAAGTCCAGACACCAGCAAGAATTATGCATGCGTATTTCGGTCAGTAAAAAGTCCAATGCGTACGCTTTATAAGCATATTTCACTTAAACTCATGGTAAAGTTTATCAATTTGCGCTCATGAAAGAAAACGTTCAGTGCGGCGCACATGCTTTGACTGGCCTAATGTTTGCTCCTTCGGTAATAGTGTTTTCATAACTGAATGATAGGATTGATTTTGATTTCCTGCAAATTTTGCATTTCATTACGACATTTGCATTTCATTAAGACAGCTCCAAATAATCGCCGTGACCTCTTGTTAAGCTCATTCAAAAATTTTTAGTTGGTTAAACTATGAGCCTATTATAGGTATTTGCGGGAAGTATTTATAATTTGCACAAGCTGCAAATGCTGTTCATGTTTTGAATTAAATATGAAATTTCAGAATGTCTACCCCCTGGCCAGAACCGTCGCCAGAAAGTTTTCAATAGCGGGGCTTTGCGTTTCTGTGGGGGGGCTTTGCGTTCGTGTTGGGGGGCTTGACATTCTAAAAATTGACAAAAACTCAACTGATTTATAGTGGTTCATGTTTCAATTTG
>Ga0210059_1015565_pt1 | contig 11082 bp, 7 predicted proteins | sample Ectturendosymbi2_FD_188042 | JGI IMG/M metagenome (GOLD analysis project Ga0210059, IMG submission 188042) | Ecteinascidia turbinata endosymbiont from Florida, USA - Sample 2 (SPAdes) (version 2) | ecosystem: Host-associated > Tunicates > Ascidians > Unclassified | place: Key West, Florida... | reverse complement strand
TTCGAAACTAACGTAGTTCAAACAACAGTCAATTGATATAACCTAATTTCTGAATCGAATTTGTTGTTTTGTCGTTTTTTTTTTTAATTCAACGCTTGATTTCAAACGCAAGGAATTGTTTTTTTTTACCTGTGACCGTCGTTTTAACGTTGCATTCGTTGCTTTGAGAAGATCTTCGACAACTTGCGCGTCAATTACCTGCTGTGCAACATCAGTCTTGTGTGAGCACCTTGCACGACGGGTGTGGTTATTGATTTCTTGCTTTCCCGACAAGCGCATGTTATGTGACGACCTTACGCAGCGGGTGTGAGCTGCACGACAATCTTGTCCGTTACCGTTATCGCAGTCACTTCCGTGCTGCTACATCTGCATATCTCAGCTTTGGTCGTCGAGAATCAAAAACTGGAAGTTATGTGGTTGTCAAATGGCTTGACTTTTTTAAGGCTTTGTATTTCCCGAAGTTAGCCTTGTTTTTTGCAAGACAATAACGTTCCTGTTACTGCAGCGACTACATCGGTGCGGTGGCCGATTTCCACAAAGCAGTTAGAAGAAGTTGCCAGGCCTGCTTTTTCCTGGTAACGAATCGTGGTGTACCTCGCTGACAAAAGCTAACAGATAACTTCCGTTTTCGAATACAAACGTACTGCCTGTTGTTGTTTCGTGGCGTTGGCATAAAAGCAGGCACTGCAGGCATGGATGTCGGAAGGACTTTTTTCGAGTGTGGGGGGGGGGCAACAGTCGATTTTCCATGGGCGGAAACAGTGGTGAAATTTCATTTTACCAACTCAAATAAAAGAAACATTTTCCTATAAATTTGAAAGGAGATCAAATTTCAAAGTCCAGGAGGGGGCAAAGCCCTCCTGCACCTCCTTCCGACGCCCACGATTGCAAAGCGGGCGCTGGTCCAAAAGACTGTGGCGCACATTTTGTGGCATTGTCGACGTCATCCGTTGCAGACGTACGTCGTTTGCGTAAACCTCGTCCGGCAATTAACGGCGGAGAAGCTTCACGAGCAGCTGAAACGTCGGCCGAGAATCGATGCCGAGAAGTCGCGCGCTGTGATTCGTCAGAAGCTGTCACGTGACATCGACTCGGACATCGCCACCACCAGTCTCGAAATCTCGCTCTTGTGTCCAGTACGTTGCCGCTGTGACCCGTCGATGTCTATAGCTTGTTTCGATAAGACTGTGCTGGCGCTGACCGCCATGAAGCAGGAGCTGATAGTCCTGCGGGGGCGGCTTCTCTCACCTTCCCACTGAGATGCCGTCTCCCAGTGTTATTGATTAAAATTACCGACGCACGTTTACGAAGCGATCTTGGACCTCGTCTAAGAATAGATTTGATGGAACTTGGCGTATGACGTTTTCCGACGTGCTGTTTTCTTGTAAGTGCCAAGTTAGCCACGAGATTTCCTCAGCTGCTGATTAATTCTTTTTTGATGCCATCTTTCTGTGTTTATGACTTTCGCGAATGGTGGCATTCTTCAGAAAATTAGAAAAAGTTTTACGAACAGGTAGCAATCTTGGGCGCTCCGATCGTCGCAGTGATTCTCTTTTTTGACGAATGTCCGTAACAGGCTGTGTGAATATATAGCCAAGCGTCACAGTTGCACTATTGTTGCGTCACAGTTGGGAATGATGCGGATGAACATGCCTTGCCGCCCGGTGACGTGCACGCATCTTCAGTGCTTCGACGCGCTGCTATTCCTCAAAATGAACGAAAGGTAGGATTAATAGGATCAGGCGATTTTTTGGGGACGCGCAAAAGATATTTTTTGCGAATTTTCCCCATTTTGTCCCAAAAAATTTTTATGCAAAAAAACTTTCCCTCTACAATTTTTTGTAGCTGTTGGTTACTCTGCAACTCTCACACGAACTAAAGCGCGGAGTTACTAGAAGGATTTGTTAATTTTATGTACTGTATATTAATGTGGTTTCGATGACACAAACTTTTGTTTATACACTGAATAAGAAGGAAGCATAATTTAATTATCATTGTTAAAATGTCCGAACTTCTGCGCCCGAATTGTTGGGATTTTGTCCGAATTTTCGACAAATCAAAACTTCTGGGGGTGCGCTTGCACTCCTGTCCCCATAGCTACTACACCACTAGTAGGACGAGTCTTGCATAAGCGAATGAAAAGTAGGATTGCTGCAGTGATCCGTAAAGACCACAATTAATAAGTTGACCGTAGCGTTCAGTAACTAGTATTACAGTTTCCACCCGACACTACTGTTGTTTCTATAAGTAAAGCTTTGTTTTTATACTCGATACTGTAACACCCCGTGGTTGGTTTTTGCGACCGATGAAAGTTAACCCCAACTTTTCGTTTTTTGCCCGCGTCAGTATCAGCTGCAACACGCTTTAACTGAAGTGCTCGCTTCGTCTACTTGGGCATTTTCATGTCAACTATAAATGACATCTAAAATTTCTCTTAACGTCGCGCGTGTCTTCATTCAGAAGCTTGCAGAGAAGCTTAAATACGCGGAGGAAATTTGTAAATATCGCAAATTTCGTAGATAAGCGTATGTCTGCCTTGCGTCTGGAAAGCCTACTAAGCTCAAGGACGTCAAACGTTACGAGCTAGTAACGAAAGTAGTCTCCAACCCTGAACTGTGACCTGTGACGTCTGTGATAAAAGCCACCACATTTATTAATCATCATAGGCATTGTAGATTGCTAAACAGTTCATTTTTTTAAGTTTTAACTTTGCAATTAAGGCTGTGTGCGTGTCGGTCGGGAGCGAGTTGTGCGCTGTGTACATTGAGGAGGTGATCCAGCCTTGCTTTGTGATCATGCCACAACTTCTGCGATTTTTAGCAGCTTCATGGTTGTGTGTTTTCAAGATCAGTTCAACTGAACGTCAAACGATTGCAAACAGCATTTGTAGTTAATTCGCGTGGCGTTGGTGACGTCATCATTATTGTAAGTTCAAACTTGTTTGTCTGGTTCCTGGTGGAGTTGGTCGTAGCTTTAAATCAGCGATTTTCAACCTTTTCGTACCGAGGGCCCGCGACCCACTGCAGCGACCCACTGTAACCCCATGCCCCCGTCAGGAATTACAAAGCAAATGTAATCTGCTGCTGTGCACAAAAAGTACCTAAAATGGTTTGCACAAAAAGTACCTAAAATGGTTTGCACAAAAAGTACCTAAAATGGTTTGCACAAAAAGTACCTAAATCGTCGCTGTGCACAAAAAGTACCTAAAATCGTCGCCGCACCTAAAATGGTTCACGACCCCTCTGGGGGTCGCGCCCCCAGGTTGAAAACAATGCTCCAATCCAGGGATCTCCAAACTACGGCCCGCAGGCCAAATCCGGCCCGCGGAGACATTTTGTGAATAACAAAAAAATAATATTTCCGGAAAATTTATTGATTTGGTAGAACGTAACATGTCCCGAAAAAATCAGTCACGTAAGAAGTCCGGCCCTCGGACTGTTGCGTAATAGCTTATGTGGCCCTCGGACAAAAAGTTTGGAGACCCCTGATTTAAGCGAAACCACGGTTGCAATGAAAACGTCATCTTCCTGCCGTTGAGCGTCTCCCTGCCTTGTCCCTGCAGGAAGCCGACCTGGCAATGTCCGGTCTGCGACAAGTCGGCCTCGTTCGCCGACCTGGTTGTCGACGACCTCTTCATCCGGATCTTGGACAAATCCGACTCCGACGACATCACTTTCACCGAAGACGGCAACTGGCACTCGACGAAGAAGAACACCGTGACGCACGTGATCGGGACGCCCATGAAGCCGATTGGTGAGAAGCGTGTCACGTGACCGCTGGCAGGAGGTTAAGGCTGCTTAGCCTTGCCGAATACTCTGCCCGACTCACGCCTTTTTCCACTTTCGACACAAAGTCTTTGACTTACGCGTGTAGGGTCGGCAGCATCACACGTTTTCCGGAGAGCAGTGTAGGTGTTGAGAGTAAGACGGTGAAAGTAGCAATTTTAGTTGCGGCTTCTCACGGGAGATTCCAACGTATAGCTGCCTTTTTGTTTGAAGCGCTTCCTGACTGCGCGCTTGAGGCATGTGAGGCGATCACACAACAAAAGCAGGAATCCGAAGCTATTTTCACTTCAAGCGTTACATCCCAGGCCGAGCTAATTAACTGTAAAGAACGAAAAGGACTTTGTGATGCTACTTTTGCGTTTAAGTTAACAGCAACGCGCAATTGTGTGGAACGAGTCAGTACCATTGTTGGACTTTGTTTCGATGTCGAAAAGCCCAAGTCGTTCACCTCACAAGCCGCATTGAGTTAATAAAAAGTGGTGGGCGTAAGCATTTGATATGGCCCGCATCAGAATTTTCGTTACCAAGTTTAGAGTACAAGATCACGTCAAAACGAAGCTCCATGATAAGCAGACCCTTGAGATCAGAGCCGTGTGAAAGGCTGTTGGGCCACCCAAAAAAAATCCAGATGGGCCTCTTTAATATCAGCAAGCATTCAGGCAGATGCGCGCTTTTTTGATCCAGTTGCAAATCAGCCCCTTCAGCAGCGCTATTTCAAAACCTAACCAAGCTAAACTAATGATTTACAACTTAGGAGAAAACTGCCAATGTAACGAACTGCCAATGCAAAATAAGTGAAAACTAACTTTATCACTTGTTAGTTGTTATCATCAATAAAGCGAAACAAATATCTCATGTGATGTGATAGGAAATTATTTATGATGTAATTTACCTGTTTGATGTAGTTGCCGTACTTGCATCAACTACAGTGTGCGACAGAGGTGTGCAATCTGCGGCCGGCGGGCCAAATGCAATACAACAAAGTGGATTTTTATGCCGGTCACTAGTACTAGACAGCCTGCGTGAAATGAAGGCGCGGCCCGCGGTCTAATCTGTTTAATTGCGTTTGGCCCTTCAGTAAGAAAGGTTGCACACCCCTGGTATACGACAATATGTGAAACCGGCAGTCTCATTAATGCTTGAGATTTGCATCCCGACGATCACAGAGCACCTGGTGGTCGCTGTACAGCCTCATCATTTTAATAGCCAGTCTCAATGTAATCAACTGGTGCTTTCACCAAAAGCTGATAGATGGAAGCAGTGCGTAGAACTAACTGCTTCCCAACACTCCTTCTGCCTTCACTTCTAATAAGAACGAATTTATTGGAATTTGACGCCATCCATCTTCATGACATGTAGCAAGTGAGATTAAATCTGAAGAGGCTTTTTAAGATCGAGAAAGCGAGCGTTAAACTTATCGAGATTATTTCTAGTCGAAGTTGCAAATTAGACTGTCTTAGCGCAGTCTGCACAGACATATATATAATAAACTGACACAACAGCTTTCCTTCGTTTCAACTTTACATAACCTGTCTTAAGCAGCTTTCACGAAAACGTTTTTAGCGTTGAACTAGAAACCGAGTCTCTGTACGCAACTACAAAGCGATTGAACAACACTCCACAGCACATTCATTATGACGTAAATTTCCCCGAGAATTTCAACGCACAAGGGCGTAGTCATCGAAGGTAAGTGAAGAAGGTCAAGACTTTATTGGCGTTGTTCTGACGTAGCCACAACTTTACAAAATACTGCTACAGTGTCCGAACGTCCGCAATTCTTTTACGAAATTAACGAATCGTGATATTACATGCTTGATCTACCGGCTCCGCATTGAGGGCAAAAACCAGAAGAGTAAAAGTCAAGGGTAGAGAGACGGCTCTAATTTACTAATACAATATATACTGTGGGGCCCCTACGAATGGTCGGACCCCACCCAACCGGGGGGTACGGGGCTGCCTTGCCACGGCACTGCTTGAGATGGTATGTCATAAGAAGCCTCCATCCCTGGTAATAAGATAAAGGTAGAATCTTAGGATAAAATCAATTATGTGCGACCCAACAGCGGCAATCCAGAACTTATGTGGATCGTGATAGTAAATACGTACCCCACCCCTGGTTTACAGCCATGCCCGTTCTAAACGCGTTCTTTCGCTTGCGGGTTTGCTTCGTACATGGTGTTCAATGTCATTTCACAAAAGCGTCTTTCCAACCAGTGGTCGCTTCTTTCCTGATACGTTGCCATGGTAGTGAGTTTTTGTTTGTTTATTTTTCATTCGACTGCATGCTTGTCATGTTCTCCCTGAACTGCGTCGTGGTTGATGCGAAAAGTAAGCTTAACCGATGCAACGACGTGAAAGCCAATGATTGAAACAGGAAACAAGATAATACGATAATAACAGGATAATATTGGGCGTTTCGAAAAGCAGCTGTTTTCGTCGTCAGGAAAAATTCGTCCAATGAGAACCCTCCAAACATCCCAATATGATTTCATTTGACAGTGTTTTTTATGTATCTGCTTCTGCACAAGATTTTCAAGTTTTACTCGGTCCTGAACCGGAAAGAAAAGAATTCACACAAATTCAAGGTGCGAAGCCGCGTGAAACATTTGATCCAAATAGTTTTGCATTCGAAACAAAACACAGGAACTCTGTCTGGAAAGGCGCTTAAGCGCGTACGCGGTGGGCCTGTTGCGAGACCATGTTTGGGCGTAGAAGTTTCCTAACCCGGTTTCAACAGAAAGGTGCGTAAGGAACTGCTTAGGAGCACAAAAATTCTCTGAATGAACAGATTGCTGGAAACTGCAGTGCAGTATTTTTGCGCTTGACGGTTTGGTGCCGATTTAAAGCTTTTGAAACCGGGTTTAAATGACGCGCATCACGTTTTCTTCAAAGATACGAAATTACAGTAAAAGAACATAGGTTTCTTCCATACTCATAGTGAAACGTCGTTTCAGACCTTAAATTGCTGACATTCTTCGAAGCCGCGAACTATGTGCTATTTCTCCAAAACCGCTACCAAGCTTTATTGTGATGGATAGGTTTCCCGTCTGCTTTCCGCATTCCATCTGTCAAACTTTGTGTTTCGTTTTATGAGGTTTGTTGAATCGCTGAAGCATGAAGAGAATTTGAATGGGGGCGGATCTCAAACTTCGGGCTAGGGGGTGTTCATCTTGTTTGCCGACTTGCCGACTTAACGGCTAACGGCTAATTCCAGCTAACGGCTAATTCCGTGTTAGTTTCTGTGCGACTATTGTTTGTACCTTTTTAAAAATACGGCCATTTAATTAAACGTAGTGCTTATAGACAGTGGAATGCCATTTGGCAGGAGTTTTACAATTACGAAAACAGAAGACCGTTACTGCAGCTTTTATGTAGATCAGGTCAGGCTGAAAATGCTTGCTGCCGAGTTCAAAGTGCAAGGCGCAGACAGATAATACTCACTGAGCATTCACGGTGTCACAGGAAGCTGCTGCACTTACGGGCAGACCCGAGTAAACAGCTGGCCAATTATGCAGTCACAATGAACGCAGGTAACCTTCGTCCAGGTGAAAATCTGCCAGAGCGATCGGGGTTACCTGAGGTCAAGAAGGCGGCCGCCAGCGGCGAACCGACAAGTTCGAGGCTTACCACAAAGAAGCGGGGGCAGCAGAAGAAAGAGACAGCGCAAAGCAGCAGGAAAAGCATTCAAAAGAAGTTGTGTTTTCAATTGATCCGGAAAGGTAACATTTTTTTGCCACTCGAAGTTTTGCTTGGGCGGTCCAAACGAATCAAACTTCTGTAAAAGATGCTGCAACCCTGTTCCACTCGCTAACGACCACATTGTAGTGCTGTGATTACCGCGATAAGATCTACCCCTGCAAAAAATCGGCCATGACACCGGCCTAACCCCAAAAGAAAGTTGTAACGATACTATCAGCCGGATCAGTAATATTTGTGTAATGTTTCCGCTGGTACGCTGGCTAATATCCACTTGAATTAAAATGTATAAAAAGTATCGATTCTGTTGAACGCGTATCATCTCTCGCCATATTTATGGTTGCGGCCGTCCGATAGCTTCATCCGTCACTGCAGTGCCCTCGGGCCTTCCGCGCGCTGCTTCCAAACCAGCCACCCATCAAATCCAGCACCTCTTCTTTCAATTAACACTGATTCGTCAAACGTGCTGTAGAAAGAAGTAAAGCAAAAATAACTGAACGCTGAAACACCAAAAATGAGTTCCGGAGGCTTATCCGTGTTCAAACTAATAGTTTGCTGTGTATTTGGAACGACTCTTTTTCAACGATGCAGTGCTCCTCGAAGCAAAACAGCAGTAGTCTTTTTCGCCGCTTGAAATTTGAAGACCAATCAACCAATTAAGCCAGAAGGCGTGTTTTTTAATTAATGTGATAGATTTTATCCATGTTTTAGTCGGCTCGAATTTTTTCTCCTATTTTTCCGAGACAAAATATACCCCTCTTCGATATGCTTTGAATTAGCAACGCTATGTTGTTAGACGTTAATTGAAAACAAGTTTTGAAAGCGAAACACTGACGACACTCACAGGAAGACTACACAAACTGATTGATAGATATAATTGTGGGACAGCACCCTGGTAGAGTTTCGCTATTGCACATTGTCTCGTCATGGTTCAGTGCTCATCATTCAAAACATTACGCAAGGACACTTCAAAACCCTACAGTTTGGTCGATTCACTGCACTGTGGTGTTTGTAGGTTTTAAGGTGTTTTCATGACAATCGTTATTCTTGGGGCGTGTGCTGAATTACTTTTACTTTTTTAAATTACCTTATTCACTTTTTTCGTATTGTTACCTTTTTTTGAATCTCTACTAAAAATATTGCTTTCTTTTTGAATTAGCTTTTAGTGAAAATGACTTTAATTTGAATTGCTTGTTTTTTTTCAATCACGAGCACATATTTTGAGTGCCGCAGACCAAATTTAACTTATCGACATTCAGCCTTTTTTGTCGTTATCGCGTCAACATAGCATACATGTTGGAATATTCGAACGTTTTTATCATAAATATTCCAATAATATAAATGTATATTGGAAAAACATATATGTTTCAATGTAAACATCCAATAACATAATAATCAAACATTTTTTCAGTAAGAAAGTAACTGGGCTCCCACGCGGTATTGAAAGCATTGAAAAGAATTATGAAATCGGTTTTCAAGACCTTGAAAAAGTATTGAATTTAGCCAAAATGTACATGAAGTATTAAAAAAGTATTGGAAATTTAAAGTCTGAAAGGCAAAGACGTCATAAAGTTTCTAAGCAGAATCGTCTGTGATTACACTGATTAGATTAAATTTGGTGAATAAAGTTACTACTTCGATTCAAAATATATGGGACATGCCAAAGCGACTAACGTGCATGATTGTGCTCATGAAAACGTAGGAGACATAGGATAGAAAAACATTGTACAACTGTCAGTGGATGTTATCGAGATGTCAATTGGAAGTTCTCCAACAAGTTTTAAAAAAATGAACCAAACAAACCAAGACAGGTCTAGTAAAAATGGGTTGATGCAGTTTCCACAAACTGCACAATGATATTAAGGGCAGTGCAGTTTGGATTGCAGATTTTTTTGAAGTTTTATTTCAATTGCAAGGTTTACAAGCTTGAATACTTTCCGTGAGATCGATGCGGTAAGCATTTAGCCGTTGTTTATTCAAATTTTGTTGTTTGCTGCTTATGACAGTTGTACAGAACAAAAAGTAAGGCAGCAGATGTTTTTGCAGTGGTATGCAACTTGTAAAACTGCAAATAAAATTTCAGAAAAACGAAGATAGCAACAGTACATCTAGCATTAAAGAGGTATTGAAAAAAAAGTGTGGAAAATAGTTCATGAAAACGTGTGAGAACCTTGAAGTCAGTAAACCTGCGTTTGTTCAAGGCTTTCCCGAATCGACGAGGCGTTTCGTTTACGTGCGATCTTGGAAAACAAACAAACAATGTCAAGTGATAAAAACAGGCAGAGCTACAACTGTATGCTGCCTGTCTTCTCGCGGTCCTTACGCTAACGGACCCATATGCGTTCTGTCGGGGCCAAAATCGACATGTGGCCATGTATAGCGGTTTGAACTTCAAAAAAACGCAATTTTGGCGTAAAGTCCCAATTCCCTCTTTTCAGTTAATCGATGGCGTGCCTGTTGAAAGTTTCTTGTGCGAACAAATAGGGAGGTTTCTGTTGCAGCGCATTTTCTTATAAAAGAAAAAAGAAACACAGGAAAATTAAAATGGTAGTTGTTGTTTGTGCATCTGAGGGTTGAAAGGTTTTGACATTCCTTCTGGGGACCCCCAGATATTTCACTGGCTTCCATTAAGAAACGTTGCCCTAGAGCAGGGGTGGGCAAATGGCGCCCCGCGGGCTAAATGTGGCCGCCACAGCGTTTTCCGTGGCCCGCGGAGGAATTCAGGAAATATTTCAAATCTGAAATTTCATTCAGCTTATCACAGTAAATGTTATTGCTTACTGCTGAGGCTAACTTAACCAAAACTTGCTTCTATATCCAATAGAAGGTACGGCCCTCCGCTTAACGCGGGCTTCTCAAAGTGTACGCGAGTCAAATTAATTGTCCCCCCCCTGCTCTAGAGGGTTAATTAAATAGTTTCCGCACTAATCAATCGTGTCGAATAGTTCACTTTTAGTGGCCTTGTCACGAAGAAGTTCTTCGTTTTTTCTGTCTGTTTTCTAAACCTCATCGTCATGATATCTTGCTTCGACAGATCTGAGTCGAAACGCCCCGGTATCAGTCGAAGAACCCGAGAAGAGAAAAAAGCCCGAGCCCGAGATTATCGATCTCACGTGCGACTCGAGCGACGACGAGCAGCCGTCCTACGCGTCGAAAACCATCTCGTCCTCCAGGTCGCCGGTTCAAATCTCGGACGACACCTCGATGTCCATATCGTCCTCGTAAGTACCACAAGGGTTGTGTTGTGCTTTGACGCAAGCCGAACGCAAGGCTTTCTCCATCAGCGAAAGCATTCACCACCTTCTGCAACGGCCGCGATTCGAAATTTGAACCTCTCAGTCGTCATCAACTGCTTCGTTGCGTTCTGTGGCTCGATGATGACGTAATTCAGTCGCGCGCTTTACGCAATTCCACGGGCAATGCGAACTCCCCCTTGCAAGTATTTCTGTCCCCTCCGTAATTTGAGGGTATATTACAGAAGTGGGGCGGTTGCCCTGCGTGTTTGTGGTATCCGTCACAGGAATATGGGTCTCGTTATACTTCCCATTACCACGTGTGCTATACGTAAACATAGCCAGTGACCAACTGGCTTGTGACCATG
>Ga0210059_1015563_pt1 | contig 11082 bp, 6 predicted proteins | sample Ectturendosymbi2_FD_188042 | JGI IMG/M metagenome (GOLD analysis project Ga0210059, IMG submission 188042) | Ecteinascidia turbinata endosymbiont from Florida, USA - Sample 2 (SPAdes) (version 2) | ecosystem: Host-associated > Tunicates > Ascidians > Unclassified | place: Key West, Florida... | reverse complement strand
CTTTCCTACCGCAAAGTCAGCTAAGCATTAAATGCCCTGTGAAGATAAATCGTAAATCGTTTCTTTTGTGTCAGCGTCAAAAAACCTCACAGCTGCTGTGTCATTTCAGCTTCACACTTGAATATAGATTGAACAACGAATAGATACTACGACGAAATCTTAAGCATTATTTCTGAAGCTGCAGGGGCCGGAATAGGAGTCACTGGCACTTTGTTTTCCAACGCGTATCTGAATTTTGGAGTAGCGTTAGAAATCTGTGAATTAATTATATTAATCGAATTTTGAATCAACATGATGTGAAACTATTGAAAATTTTTGGTTAGTTTGAATTTCAGAAACAATTGTATGTTTAGATTTAAATTGCTCTGATATTTTGTTGGACTTGAAGAGAATATGCATTTCAGAATTTATGAGAAAGGTTTTTGCAAATGTTTGATGATTTAAACAAAGTTTTGTAGTTGTGATTAAAAAATTATTGCAATTTTTTCACTATTTGCTGCCTTTTTATTCCGTATTCACATGTTCTCTAACTCAGAACTCTATTGAATTTCGCCAAAAGTAAAATCTACAGCGTGTTGAATGTACTCATTTTGGGAATATAAAAACACAAACAGGAACTACAGACTAGTTACGTCAGGTTGTATTCATTTATCAAAAGTATTTGACTGAACGACAAAATTTTCTTAAAAACACGCAGTCAGCTCACTTCATCTTATTGCCAATGTTCACTGCTTTCGATGATTTTACAGTAAGAGAAACTTTATTTTTCTAACAGCTGCATTACCAATGACAGTCATAATCGGAGCAGCACTCGGAGTCGCGGTGCTCTTGCTTGTTTTGGTGATGATTCTTTTGCTGGTTAAAAGGTGAGTTCAGCATGTTTTCACTATCATTTGAAGTAGAATGTAGGCACAATTCAAAATCTTGCGTGTCGATTTTTGCAAATGCTTGTGGATGCTTTTATGGTGCACGGTCTCAAATTATGTTAACTCTTTGCCGCTAGGTAAGATTTCTTGCATTAGATTTCCAATGTTATGAAGTGCAGGTTTACTTGCAAAGCTTCAGAAGCAATGATACAAATCTTCCTGCGCGTCTGCTGTCGCAAAAAAAGAACATATCACACATTCAGCAAGCAAAGCTCTAAGTTTATTTCGCATCAATAACTGCACTTGCCAACCTTGGCCACTTTAATATATTTGCAGTATAGACCTTGCTGCCCAGCATGCAGCACATTTTGAAAGTTTTCAGTGGAAAACTGAAACAGTAACTAACTGCAATCAAGCAACAAATTTCATAAGAAAATGTAGTCAGCTTTTTCTGAAACTTTCATTTTCCATTGTTTTGAAAACAAATAGAGAAACGTGTACACCACTTATTGAGTATGTGTTTTTGATTATATGATTATATATGGGCAAAATTTGGTGACTCTTGTGTGGTATGTGCAGTAGTTTGCATCAATAATGCTTTCTATTTTCATCACACCGTAAACAATCAGTTAAGAGCTCCAGTCCTAATCTGTGGTAAAATATTGCAAACTATTCCAAGAAACCTTTGCTGCACTGTCGAATATTGTCGTTTATTGCTCGCGAGATTTTAAAGCAAGCGAGAATTTTTAAAGCAGAATAGTATAATGTTACACAAGATTATTTATTTCTGTAAACGACTTCCAGCAAATAGAAAAATATCTATCACCTGTACAACGTTTCTTGTCAAAACAATTCATTTACGATGAAACGCGCTTCACAAATATTTTGTGATTTTCACCTAACACAGCAATTATCTTTAGCTCGTAACGTCCTTTCTTTCCACACTCAAAAATTGGCTTATTTATGAATATCGCATAAGCTTCCGTATTTCCTGTTGCGACTCTTTCAACCATTTTTGTTAAGCTGTGTCATTGCTGTGTCAAACCTTCATTTTCATTTGAAAGTTAATTACCGTTTTTCGTTGTTTTTGCATTAGCAAAACATGCATGGGAAACACGACAATACACAATTTGTCCCACATCTGATTATCTGCTGAATGTTGCAATCCCCAGAAATTCGTGTTTGCAGAAAAGCAACATGAAAACAATATAATTGGTGCAGTTTCTTAAATTTAACGGCTTTGGCATTAAAATGTTTAAAACATACGGCAATCAGCATGAAGTACTTCCCTATGTGCGTTGAATTTAGATCTGTGAAGTAATCTATTTGTAATTGATTGGTTTGTATCACTCATAAGTTTCAAATAAACTGACTAGGGCCTATTGCTGCAAGCATTGCCAACAATTCCGCTTGCGCAATGACCCAGCAAAGCATTTAAAAAAAACCTTCTGTTTCTAGGGTCAGACGTTTGGCTCACAATCTATTTTGTATTGCTTTGTCAAATATTGCATGGTAATTTATTTTCAGAAGAAAAAGACAGGACACAAAGAAGCCCTCTGATGAGTTTGCCAATGTAGCAAGTGAGTAAAGTTTTGTTTTCGTTCTATCAGTACTGCTTGTAAGAGAATTGTCATCTTTAGTTCTTAGCCTGATAAATTTCAAGAAAGGCAGATTACTATTAAGACGTTTTGCGAGCAAATGGCATAACATTGGTGCATCTATGATGTAGCGTGTCATAACGTGCATGGCGTGGACAAAAACTATTTTTAATTCGCAAAATGATTTCACCAAACTATTCAGTAAATTTTTCCTTCGTCTCAAAACTAAGTTTTTTGAAATGTTTCAACTTCATTGTTTTGTGGCATCAACAACACAAAACATATTTTTCCAAACCTTACAACTATTTATTGATGGGCTTGATTTTTGACTTTACTCACATATATGGCTGTTGCAAACCCTGGAATGGTTTTTTGCACCGTTCACCATATGTGAGTTTTTTAAACAGTGTTTAAGCAGTTCGATTGTATTATGATTATTATTAGCGTTGAATTTTGATAATTAAATATGTATCAGCAACCTGAAAAATTAACAAATCTTTACAATATTCAAATTTTGGAATTGTGAAAAGTACTGTGGTCATTAAGCGTTATACACAAAAAATTCAAAAAAGGGCATTTGTGTTTTCTTCAGTTTATTGCAACTTAGCTCAAGGTTGGCAAACATTTTTGATAAAGTGGTTTCACAGATTTCAAGTACAACAAACGCAAACGTTACGGTATTTGTTTTTTACAATCCTGTCTTTTCTGCAAACCTTGATCATCTTTCTCTTGACTTTACTGATCTTCTCTCTGAGATACTGTAGATTTCATGCGGAAATCATTCGTTTACAGCTGAGGAACAATTTGCCGCACAGCATCGATCTATTCCAAATAAAAATGTAAGTCAAACGCTAATTGAAGGTAACCACAAATATGATTTACTTTGAAAGCCTTTGCTTTGTCTACACAGAGATCTTGTAACCGATGTAGCGCTTGCGGTGCATATTGCTTGGCGCCTTATATGCGGACATTTATTCCCAACGTTTATTAGCAGATGTGATCAGCTTTGTCGTTACTGCAGTACGGCTGTACTTTATTCAAATAAGTGACCTAATTGTTTTGCGTTGGTCAAGCCTGAGGTAAAGTCGTCGAACGGTTCTCTCCACTTTGCAGTCCGTATCAGCCTTTTCAGATGCAGGCTGGGATTTTGAACCGCTTTCTTTTACTATATTCAAATGTGCAGAAAACCTGCGTTGAGATCTATTATGCGAACGCGCTGCTGATACTTAGTCCCAGAGCGACACACAGAATGGAACAGCGCAGGAAAGAACGGAGTGATCTGGCAACGCAATAGTGTGGACCATAAACGTTCACAGAGCTAAAACCACAAGCGGGAAGTCTATCACAAAAAATGAGGCCAACATATTAACATGAACGCCTTAGCTCAGTCAGATATAAAATATGAGGTGCATTTCCAAATGAATTCACCTCTGGAAAACCTTGAAATCAAAACATTTGCATCAAACTGTAAAAACACTCAGCGGATGTCTGCAAAAATCTTGCAATTCTATTTCAGCACGATCTTGCAGATAATTTGGCCAGATTTGTCCTTATTGTAATAATAGCCACTCATAGCAGCTGTTAATGACAACTTCGAAAGATAATGCAAGCATCCATACCAAAAAGAGTGAAGTCCATATTGTTTGACTAACAGTGCTCAAACTGAGCATAAAGTATCAAATTTTTTAAGATAGGAATCATACTCCTAAAGTCAAGATGCTTCCCCAACAAGCCGATGTTTTTAATGAAATATGTTGCAATGTATTCATGAAGAAGTGAAACTTTGCTTTTTATCAATGCAAAAACTGCATCTCTTTTGTGTTAGCAATTTCGCATGAACTAACAATAAAAAAATTATCTCTAAACAACCGAGTACAGTCATAGATTATGTTTGACCAGATGACTACAATCTTGTTTTTTATTTGCGAATGGTGGCATTGAAAGAAACCAGCTGTTTGGTACTTATGGTAAGTCATAACCAACTTTCTCGATTTGCCAAAGATCAAGTTTCGAAAATGGTACCATGTGCTTATCATGAATCCTTTGCTGATATTTCTGGCTGAAACGCAAAGCATCAATAGATCCTTGCTTAGAGGAAACAGTGCAAATCATAATTACAATCCAGACTACTTCCAACAACAAAATTATTCTATCTTAATTTGATCATGTTCGCCTTTTCAGGGCTCCAGAGATGATGTCTCTGCAAGCATGGCAACACCCCAAGTCGCGAATGAGCATCAACTTGGTACGATTTCTTACACGCAAGAATTGCATCTGCTATTCTGTTATAAAAGTCACACTACTCAGTTTCACACCATAATTTTCGTTAGTAAACAACAGTCACGAATATTAGCGCCCAATTCCCAGTGGATGCCTCCAGACAACCGGTGTTTCCTAAGCTGCCGTGAGCTAAAGATAATAAAAATCTCTCATGACCTTACCCGGCAGGTTAAGAATTTAGGTTTTGAACGAAAGAAATAATACAATGACTATAGCCTTGAAGAGTCAATTTGGAAAATAGCACATATTTTATGAATCGGGTTTATGTAGATGTAGACACTGGTTGTTTTTTTGGATCTGGAATAGGTGTATCCTCCTCAAATTTTCCCAAACAATTAAGCACAGTCTGTATCACATTGAATTTAGCGGTGAAACTAAGCTTCATATCTCTGTGCGCATTATTATATTTCAAAACATTTTGTTGTAATAATTAGTTGCTTCATGTTTACACAATCGAACAAAAGATTCCACCGACAACCATCGCGGTTTTATTGTTTCTTAGTGTTAAGTTTTTTAGAACGCGAAAGCCGTTGTGCTGCTGCCTTTCCCGCCCTTTTTGCGTTGTGTCTGAGTCAAGTGCTGTGACGTGACCATGCCGTGGGTTTTTTGCAGTGTGACCAAGACGGCATCTTGACTGTGGGTGAATTATGCCTTTACGACTTTAAGAACATAAGTGATAAATCCTTCCAATATTGCACAGTTACATAGCTGCACACAGTAGTTGCATAGCTTTCTTCCAGTATCTCAGCTGATGTGAATTTTCGTGAGCAACAACTTGACAGTGTTCCCGTAAGCTTCGGTGAGCCCTATGAGTTACACTTGTCCAGTTGTTCACTTGTTCTGGGAAGGGCCTACAAGAGGTGTAAAATAGGTACATCGTATGCAAGTCCAGTAAGTACTGGGGCCCGGAGAATGAAAGGGCGTATTTTTCTAATCAAGCCCAAAGTTATAAGTGTAAGTCAGTTGCCAGCATAACAAATAATCTACTCCTACTGCATATGTTATCATGTTCGCTGTTTTATCTATATTACGACTGCTATGCAAGTGCCAGTGAGGGCCCCAGAAGCTAGGGGTTCCGGTATCGGTCTTGGTACCCCCTGGTACAATTTCTCTCAGAGGCCGTGGTTGTGGGCCAGAGATTGGTAATTGCAGTGTGGTTCCAGCCATGGTTTCATTGCGATAGAGCAGTTCAGGTGGCTTCACGATTTCATAAGGTGTCGAGAGCTTGCGTTTTCAACGAAAAGGGTGACTTGGGCTAAAAACTATAGGGACCATTGGTTCGAATCATTTTCTTTGCAAAATCAAAAATTGTGTGCTTGGATTAGATAAACGTTTTAAATTTCTTGACAGAGAAAAGAACAAAACAAAAAGCGTTTTTTGATTTGCAGTAGCTGATGGCATCAACGAAAATTATGTGGTTACAACTGGAACAGTTATTCGAAAGCACGAACTATGTCAGAGCTACGAACAGAAATTGTCCAACAACATGGAAAAATTTCGCGAGGAGTTCAAGGTAAGCATTTGCAAAGCTGAAATTTGATATAAATGCAAATAGGAAAACGGAAAATGTAGATTTGACATGACTTGAAACTTACAAACAAGATTTTTCACTTTCCAAATTTTATGGAAGCCACATATTGTCACAATGCAATACGGAAAATATTTTGTTGTTTCAACCGACACTCCGCTAAACAATTGTTGCAGTAATTACTTATGCAGTATGTTTTCTATAAATACAACAACAAAGGCTTGAATTTTCATCCATTCATTTTCGTACCTGCTTTTCGTCTCGGGAATGTCGCGCAAAGAGCAGCCCTAGGGGAATCGAAATATCTCACGGTCAGTAACAATCTCAGAAAGTTGTCCTGGTTCCACACCATCACCGGACAGAATAAGTTCGGAGATGTAGTCACACCAGCTGATCCTCGGATGACTCTGGGTCGGATGTAACCAGCAGCACATGTCTCGCCACACATTGCCAAATCAACAGACCTGACATCTGTGTATTTGGGGAAGTAGAAGTGGCTCAATATTCAAAGCTTGAATCTTTTGGCAATTATAAGAAGCAGATGGGTAATGTTTGTTATTTACTAGTTTCCATTTCTTTTCAGGAATTAGCCAAACAGCAAAAGCAAATTCAAAGGTCATACAGCATTTCGCAACTTGAAATCAACAAACCAAAAAACCGTTACAAAAATATCTACTCATGTAAGTGTATACTAATCTGGTTATATTCGCTAATTCTGCAGCAAAGTAATGGCCTGGCAATTTTCCTGAGCCACTTGCTTGCAGAAAGGAGCTATCACTTTTGGAGAAAATGCAAATTTATGGCTGTCGTTGTGGTTTAGTGTTTTCTTCAACATTTTCGTGGATTACTTCATGTGTAATTAAAGCTGGTACGACGAGCAGTAAAACATGCAACAACATTTCTACATTCAAGAAAATTTGAATGCGAGGTCGGCCTAGCGCAAGAATCTTTTTGCAGTTGAGGAAAGAGCAAAGACGAAGTGTAAATGCTAAGAATTTATTTGCAGGTTTATCACGTTTGGACGTGTATTGCAATAAATCACCCTGCTGCTTTTGATGATGTGTTATTTAGCAAACACGCGAGTTAAACTCCTGAATTCCTTTTTTAGTTTCAATATTTCTTTGACCTGATTTAAAGTTCAGCCAGATCTTCGAATGTGTGCACAAAAAAGTATGTGCTAACAGAAAGACATCGTGTGGGTACTTTGTGTCTCAGAACTCAGCCACACAAAACTGTGGAGGTTTCGGTTACAAAGAAACAACAATGAAAACAAGCCAGGAGCAGAATAAAAGCAACAACGGTTGATGTAAGGTCTAATGACATAAATCAGTTGGAGGCTTCTTTCAAGCGATATCGCTTGGTTTTGCAACTTTGAAGATAAATTGAACTGAAGACTTTTTATCTTTTACTAATATTATATTCGTAATTAACCGCAAAAGGGACGTGTTCCATTGCAGTGCAAACAATAACTCTCGTGAGTTGATATGCAAAAATAGCATTTTGACAAAAACACAGAAGAAAGAGATGAATAATCTTATTTTTACAATTTTTTAGACTGGCCACATAAAGTAATACAAAACACAACGTTTTGTTTCAAGATCTTTAGTAGGAAAGAGCATGACGAGCGCATGATTTAAAATTTTTGAAGAAGAGTCGTTTTTTTATTGAACAGCTTTGAAACAAATAACTGGCATAGCTGTCAGAAAATTCAACGATGATAACAAAATCTTTTCTTACAATCCTGCAAACGTCATAGGTATCGGTGTCGTGCTAGCTGCAACCAGTGGATACCATTGGCGGCTTGCGCGCCGCATTTACCAAAAAATCTTGTATGACTAACTCCACGTTTTGTTGTTCATATAAACGTCATAGGTTGTTGTGGAAACTACTGTTTCAAAATTGTGAACAAAATTCCCAGCATCAATAGGCAAATCTCCACTGGCTACAGGTGTTTATTGCAATGCTATTTTTATTCCAGATGACGATTCGCGCGTTTTACTGCAAAACATAAACAACGATTACATCAACGCTTCATACATACCAGTATGTTTTTATAACCTTCTATTGATTGTCTGTTCGCAGTTTTGCTTCGCATTCCGTTTACGTTGTTTTTTGTTTTTGTCAGGGTTACGTTTTGCCCAGAAAATTCATTGCAACGCAAGGTCCCAGGGAAAACACGATCAAAGATTTCTGGATGATGGTCTGGCAACAAAAGTCATCTGTAATCGTGATGTTGACTGGCCTTAAAGAGAAAGAAAAGGTATTAAGAGCAACAAAAATAATATCAAAATCTTTCAAAGTCACAAAACAGGCACAGTTATTTCCTTTTAGTGTGTGGGCTGACACTGTTTTTGGCCGCTTTCTTCAATAATAATTCTATTTTATATATTGTGAAGTCAGTTTTTGTCATCCAAGATCGTTTTAGTGATTTTCCTTTCATATCTGATCGAGATCGGATAAGCCAAGTTGCGCTGCAATCACCTCCACGCTCCATATACATCCTTGCATTTTCTGAGCTTCCGTTCCACCTACATACTTTATCCTGTGCAATTGAAAATATTGTTTATTGCATATTTCTGTGACAATTTCCGTGAACGATAGCGTTGAAACTTATGCACTGATAACCGTGAAGAAACGTTCTGCGTTCTTTGGCACGCGCGAGAGTTTCTTCGTTGCTTCCGGCAAACAGCAGATGTTCATCAAGACTGAAGTTATCGCTGTTTGCTTTCATAAGTCTGGGTTCAATTTCAACGTTTTTCGAGCGTGGCCCGCATTGCCCAAATCTGCGCAATCAACAACACCCTGCAATGTTTTTGCAAACCGTTGCAGTCTTTTCCTAGTTCAGGTCCTATGCAGCAACGAGGAACTTTCGCATGACATTTCAAAACCTGTTTTTTTCACACCCTGCATTGCGTCTTGTTCAAAAATATTTGTTTCGGATGTTCTGAAATATAACCATTTCATTCCTTTCTAAAAATCCTAAAATAGTGATCTAGCAATGTTTTTGGAGGTTTCGTAAGTTACAAGTGTATTTATTGGTTAAAACCTTTCGTATTAAAGTTGCTTTGTGCCAAAAATACATTGGCATTATCAAGCTTCATTCATTTTCTTTACAAAGATTTACAAACTGGCACATTTTGTTTTATTTCAGACTAAATGCGAGAAATATTGGGTTGATTTAGGACATGATGTAAGGTTTGGAAAAATAACATTGCACACTACAGAGGAAAACGTGCTTGGAGGAATAGTCCAGAGAAAATTTACCATAAAACACGATAACAAAGTAAGTTGTGAGCAGCAGTTGAAGATGCTAACATTTGTATTGGTGGAATTAGCAAAACTTAACATAAGCTTACGGTAACAATGGAGCCAGCAACATTTTGCAAGCTTTGCTGCCGATCACAGATTTGTCTCCCAGAGTGAAAAGCATTGAAAGCATTTGGGTACAATTAAAACTTCACTTGGTCGTAAGTCACTTTGAGTTTAGAAAAGGTAACAGAGATAGATTTTCCCTGGTTTCCTAGAAAGATGGGGAACCAAACAGTCAAGACGTTCCGAGGCGCAAACAGAGGTGATGGATGCGTAACTACAGCGTTCCATACTACTCTTTTATCTGTAAGCAGCAGAGTCCTTATTAATATGAATTAAAGTTTATAAAACGCACCTGGAGAGCTAAAGCATAATCTCATCCCTACGTTACCAACATGATATTATATATTTCCAATACACGTGTACAAGTCAAAAACATGTTTGCACACTTGCACGAGGCGAAACATTTTTTAGGAAACATTGCGGCGCACTCAGATCCAGCACGTAATGGAATTATTTCGCAACTTCGAGTATCGATGACGTCTGCTAGATTTAGTCTCGAGATGCATGTGCTACTTTGTCCCGGTTGTCCGGTACTGATGACGATTAGACCGTTCCCGGATGTCTGTTGAGTGTAAAGTCGCATCCAACTTTATCATTAACGTCATTGTCACGAGATCCTAATCAAATTTCGTGCATTAATTTGACCGTTTTTCGACTTTCATCTCGACCGCAATTTTTGATGTTGTGCGAAGAGCTGCGCAAACGCAACTTCCAGCGCATAGTAAGAGACTATCTTTCATTGGAAGTATAGTACTTGAAAACTTAAAAGCTATAGTGCTTAAAAGCTTACAGTATTGATGTGAAAATGATGTTGAAATTCTTAGAGATATCACAAACTGTTTGAGAAAACCACGGTTATAGCTTAACTTTTCATGTTGTAGATCAAATACACTAACTAGTGTCAGTGTCAGAAATAATGACAATTCAACGCTTCCTACAAGCACGGCACAGATATTTCCGATTCAAGCTTTACATATCCTGGAAGTCGTAATTGCTACAAATAAAATTTGAAGCTATTACTGGAGAAAATCAAAACCTGATATGTTGTTTCCAGTGTGTTTGAATCTTAACCTACAAGTTATAACATTACAAGCACAAAAATCGTTTTTCTTTTTTATTTCCTCAGCAAACAATCCGTGCAAAAAGAACGTTTCAAGAAACGGTACGGCCGCGTAATGCGCAATAAACACAAAAAGTTTAGTGCTTCCACCTGAAATTGTATGACGTGGGTGAAACCAATTTTATTCGACTTTTTCTTACTGTGCTTTTGCACAGCAAATTGGCAACATTGCGCTTGTTTCGCATGCCTATAGAAACCGTATCCAAAAAAAACTTTTGCAGCTACTTTTATAACTGCGATTATTTATCAACCTAAGCATGTGCAGACCGCTGTGAATTTCTTCAGGCAAACTAAGTGAAATAATTGTGCGATCGCAAA